>Ga0209541_10013912_pt1 | contig 12227 bp, 17 predicted proteins | sample RifCSPlowO2_01_FD_184027 | JGI IMG/M metagenome (GOLD analysis project Ga0209541, IMG submission 184027) | Groundwater microbial communities from Rifle, Colorado - Rifle CSP2_plank lowO2_0.1 (SPAdes) (version 2) | ecosystem: Environmental > Aquatic > Deep subsurface > Groundwater | place...
GACACCAGTACACCAGGTAATGTCCAACACTAAGTGTCGGACACTAAGTGTCGGACATCTATCCCAGGTGTCATACATCCTCACCATTTCTCAGCTCTGTCAACAAAAAACTACCCCCAACGGTAATGTCCAATATGTCCAACACTAAGTGTTGGACATCTGTCTAACAAAAAACCGTCCCGCATTGCTGCGGGACGGCTCAAACCTCAAGCAGTTGAGTTTTTACCCTTTCAGTCGCCGGTTTATGTCCTGGAGCCACTGGGCTGCCACCTCCTTTCCTCCCAAGCCAAATGCCAGGCCGCCGGCCAAAACAATCAATGCCACCAAACCGGTAAACAGGGTCTGCCACAGAACAGGGGTAACCCCAAGCTGCGTCAAGATGGCAATGACCGCAAAAATCCAAATTGACCATCGCACGATCACGCCCACCATGTGTCCGTACCCTATCTGGGTGGACTCCACCGCGGTTCGCAGAATCTTCTCTGCAATGTCTGCAATGATAACGGCAACCACAAAGATAAGGGCTGCTACCAAAACGTTGGGCAGGTATGCAAGGATATTCTCAATAAAGGTCGTGAGCTGGCTGAAGCCTAATACCTCAACGGCCACCCTTAAGAAAACAATCACAAACACCCATTTGAAGATGGCGCCGATAAATCCCGAGGGGTCAACCTTCACGTCCGCCCTGTTTAAGGCCTGCTTCCAGTTTCCCCGCTCAAAAACCTGATTGAATTTGATTCTCTTTAAAATGTCGGCTACCAAGCGGCCTACGCCAACCGAGACGAACCATCCAATGACAAATATCACCAGAGCTCCAATCAACTCAGGCAGAAAGCCGATGAATGCCTGCCAAAGACCCTGAAGGGCCTCGGCGGTGACTGCGTACAAATCGAGAACCATATGCGTGCTTTCTATAATTGCTTAATGATGATTATGGAACGTACTTTTCCCGACCTTTTCTTAGATTATGACATTATACTACGACCACAAGGGCCTGTCTTGTGGATAACTTTTCCCAGCACCAAACCCCTTTTCAGCAACCCAAAACGCCTGCTGTCAATGCTTTTGGGGGTGTTGTCCCCTTCTATCCAATACATGCCTTCATATTCCTGGACAATGCGCTTTAAAAGCAGCATATCGTGCTTTTGAGGATGTCTCACTACCACCAAATGTCCTATCCTGGGCCTAGAAAAGAGATAGGACATCCTCTCTGCTAAGACAAAGTCCCCTTCTCTGGCCCAAGGTTCCATGCTTTCTCCTTTGACCCGAAACAACGATAGCATTATTTCTTCTTTGCGGCCTCTGCCTTTTGGAATATTTCTGTTATCTCATCCACTGCCTTTTGAAGCTCTCTGGCAGTATCCATGGAGACCTCCTGTTTTGCTTTGGAACACAGCTTGGCGGCCTTCCAAAAGGTCTCGTGGAGGTTAGGAAACATCTCTAAGTGCTCTGGCTTAAAATAGTCGGTCCAGAGAATAAGGATTTGTTCCTTGCAGATTTGAGCGTGTTCCTCTTTTACGGCGGTAAACCGGGAAATCCCGTGCGCGTCAGAAGAATCCGCATTCTGCAGTTTTTCTACCATCTTGGCTACCGTCCTGGCCGCGGTTTGGGCCGGCTCTGGCGTGTAAATGCCGCAAGGAATGTCGCAATGCGCAAAAACTTCCCGTGCAGGGATAATGCGGTCTAAAAGAGAGAAAAACTTATACAGCATGAGAATAGATGCCTCTTTGACCCGCCTAAATTTTGCTTAAGCAAAATTTAGGCGGGCGAAAAGAAGTATCAATTACTTCATTACTCCCACCAGCTTTACAAGCTTCCATAATCCTGCAAGTCCCACAAGCACGTAGACCACCTTAGACCCCAATGCCGCGGTTCCTCCAAAGATAGAAGCTACAACATCTAGATTAAGCAATCCAACCAATCCCCAGTTTAAAGCTCCAACAATCAAGAGGATGCTAACTACCCAATCCATTGCTCCTTTTTGCATGATTTCAAAATATGTATGTACTTCAAAACAACGAAAAACGACCTTTGTTGATATTAGGTTATTATAGCAAGGATAGAGGGGGCGCAATAGGGCGCCCTGTGGAAAAGTTTTCCTATCTCTTCTCTCTCAAAAGCCGTACTCCAAGATACACAAGCGGAGTATCCAGACCCGCAAACAAAATCTTTAAAAGATAATAAGGAAGGGCCAGCTGCAGGATAAACAAAGAGTCAAACTGGGGGGCAACGTGCCAAAAGGCAATGAACATAAAAAGTAAGGTGTCTATTGCTTGGGAGACCATGGTAGAGGCGTTGTTGCGAAACCACAGAAATCTCCCATGTGTTTTCCTTCTCCAGAATTCAAAAGCCCAGATGTCGTGGTACTGAGAAAGAACAAGGGCAATGATGCTTGCTACCATAATCCTCAAGGAAGCTCCAAAAACCGTGACGTATGAATCGTTGTGGGCGTATCTCGCATGGGGCTCCAACACCACAAACACGCTGGTCGCTACAAGAATCATCAAAAGAGCCGCAACTCCCGCCAAGAGGAATTGACGCGCCATACGCTCACCTTTTACCTCAGAAACAATATCGGTGATTAAAAAGGTGAAAGGAACAAGAAAAATCGCAACCGAAGTAGATAATCCCAAGAACCCAATAATCTTTGACCCCAAGAGGTTCATGCCAATCAGCAATCCTACAAACAGACCAAAGAGTATGTTAAGTTTTGTATCGTTTGCCATGGTAATTTACGTTAAGCATTTTTTCTCAAAAACAAAACGCCCCGTATAGTGAAGAGTGCCTTCACAAAGAGGCGTCAGTTCCGAAAAAACCCAGACCAGGTTGCTATGCATTTTGTAATCAGCATGATGGCGGTAGCTCTACTCATATAATATGTTTATTCTATCAGAGATCTGCCAAAAAACAAAAAGAGGCTGGCTAAACGCCAACCTCCGAAAGAACTACGTCTACGCGAGCGAGGGCTTCTGGATTGCCCCGCAGCCCGAGCAAACGCTTGGGGTGGACCAGCCAAAGAGCTCGTACAATAGACGGCTCCATGACTATAACGTCTTTCATGGAACCGCCCGAATGCAAGGCGGGCGCAGGCCTGAAACTTGAGTTTGAAGCCAGCGGCTCTCCGGCCCAGAATTCTCCCACGCGCTGAGCAACACGGCTGATGTGGTCAAAGCTGGAAACAAAGACCACGTGCTCAATGCCCATCTCTTTCAGAATGGGCAGCGCTTCCCGAACCTCATCATCAGTATTCACAACATACCTGTCTGAAATGCGGAAAATGGACATCACCTGCCGAATGTCCTCGGGGATGAAATGCCCAAAGACGGGAAATGAGGAGGCGAATTCTGTCAGTTTGTCAAAGTTTCCAAAGAGCGTATCGTGGATTACTTCCGCTTCGTTTCGGCCGTCTGGCTCGGGCATATAGCAAAACTTGTCGCGGAAGACCAGAAGAACCTCCGCGCTGCTCTCCAGGGCCGCGGCTACTGCCGTAGGAATACGGCCGGGCAGTGCTGGCGTACCCCACATCACGCGAAACCACTCCTCCTGTGTCAGCCTGCAGTCAAAAACATGCAGGAGCACGGCAGTTTTGGGTTGCCACCGCCAAATACTCATTCTTCCTAACTCCTTTCAAGGTGCAGAATGTATGGATTGTACATAGTTTATATGGTGGAAAATCAATTTGTCAAATCCAAATCTAATACAATCTGGTGGACCGATGGGGCCAAAAGCAAACTGCTTTGCTTTTGGCGGGTTTGCCCGCCCCGAGTCCTTGAGGGGGTCGCAGTCAACTGCTTGACTGCGACGGGCATTCTAGCAATTCGTCCCTGAATTGCGTTAAGGAATGCCCAGGGCTAATGCAAACCCAGGGCCTGCTTTGGAAAACTGCGGAACGCAAATCGTTTTCCAAAGCAGGCTCCTCAACTGGTGGGCTTTGTTAATTTTAATAGAATTTGGTGGACCCAAGGAGAGTCGAACTCCTGACCTCCGCATTGCAAATGCGGCGCTCTACCAACTGAGCTATGGGCCCGCCAAATTCTACTACAACATTTTACTTCTTGGATTCAAACCTCAATTTCATTGCAAGAAAAGTGCCGACTGCGATCCCGGCTGCGTATGCGATGATTGCAGGAATGCTCCGCTGGGAATCCAAATCTGAAAGAATATTATACAGCACAAACATCGCAACCACTACAGTTAAAAACGCAGAAACAACCGCCAGCCATACTTTGTGAGAAGCGATAAACCGAATATTTAAGGTAGCAAGCAAGTCCTGCAGAATCCCAACTAAAAAATAAATGATAAGGTAAGTATTCATGGTGGGCACGGAAGGAGTCGCCCAGTCATTCGACTGGACCCCCGTCGTATGACGGGGCGAACCTCCGCGGTGCGCGTGGAAGGAATCGAACCTTCTGCCTCCTCTTTATCAGAGAGGCGTTCTGACCAATGAACTACACGCGCATGCTCGTGCATAGTATAAACAAAAACAAGCCCAAAAGCAAGGGCTGTTTTTGTTGGTTGATTCCTCAAAGTTGCTCCGACTCCACAACTCGGCACGAATGCCAAGGACTGGATTTCATGGCTCCAATCAAACCTCAGATCATTCCGCTCTTTCCTCAAGAAATACAATTTCCTGAAGAATACCTTCCCACATCATTATACTCGTCGATTGACAGTACAAAGACGTAGAAAGGGCGGGACGATATGGACGACACTTCAAAAAATGATGTGATCCATCGACAGGTTCCCCTACCGATGCCTTGTTACAACTTAGTCCCTCTCACCGAGCCTGCCGTAGACCCACGCAAGGTGGGGTTTTGGGCATTCCCGACTCGCTTGACTTGATGGGCGGTGAGTACAAGATTCAGGAACATATTCATCGCGCCATAGCTGATACGCGATTACTAGCGATTCCGGCTTCATGAGGTCGAATTGCAGACCTCAATCCGAACTGGGGGGCCGTTTAGGGATTTGCTCTGCCTTGCGGCTTTGCGTCCCGCTGTCGGCTCCATTGTATCATGTGTGCAGCCCAGGATATCAAAGGGCCACGCGGACCTGGCGTCATCCTCGCCTTCCTCCTGATTGTCTCAGGCAGTTTCGCTTGACATGTAAAACAAGCGATAAGGGTTGCGCATGTTGCCCGATTTAACGGAGCGCCTCAAGGTACATGCTGACGACGGCCGTGCAACACCTGGCTATCTGTCCTTGTGAGAAGTCCACCGTTTCTGGCGGATTTCAGATAGGTGTCAAACCCTGGTAAGGTTCCTCGTTTGTTGACGAATTAAGCCACATGATCCACCGCTTGTGTGAATCCCCGTCTATTCCTTTGAGTTTTAGCCTTGCGGCCGTACTTCCCAGGCGGGATACTTAACGCGTTAGCTTCGCCACGTGAAGGGTCGACACTTCACATAGCTAGTATCCATTGTTTACAGCGTGGACTACAAGGGTCATCTTGTAGATTTTCTGTTACTCGCATTACTGCGAGGATCGGACTATATCATTTTCTGAAATCGCTTATATCTTGCTTTTTTCTCTACAAGATACTTTTCTATCACGTCACGAGAAAACGGCGTTTTCTCAACAACTTCAGAAATCCAGCGTTCTTGTAATTGGGAATCTTTGTAAAGAAGAATCACTTTAGACAGCATACTTGCTACTGGAACATACGGCAAGATGATACACAAGAACTTTTTCAGTTCTTCGCTTGAACGAATCCACAATCGGTAATACTCACGCTTTACCCCGTCACGCTTTCGAACAATCTTTGCAATTGCAACTTTAGCTTTCCAGACCTTTTGCAGGTACTGTGCTAAAATCTTTTGGTCTTCAAGCGGAAACGAGTCAGTACAAAACACCCCGCGTTTTCCATTACCAATCAATGAACCGTCATCAAGCCACCACACCACCAAAGAAAGCGGCGTCAGCTGATTAAGCCATCTTCGCTTAATAACTAAGCGGTTATGCTTATGGGTCAACTGATATAGTTCACTAAGCTGCTCTAGCGCTAGGCTCTGGTATCGCAACATTTCTCTGCCATAGCCATTCGGTTCTTGTTTCCACCAACATTTTTCTCCGGAAATTTCCCTCAACTGTTCAACTTTCCAGAAGAAATAATCTTGTTGGAGAACCGAGTGACGAAAAGAAAAACGTGCGTTCTTGTACGGTTTTTGGATCCTTAAAGATCCATCACCAAGTAAAGAACCTAGCACAACTTCTTTACATCGATCCGACAAAAATGAATGTTTTGTGTTCATTTTCTATCTTCTTACTTACATAGTCTCTACGGGGTCAATACCTCTTACAGAGGTTGACTTCCCTCGGGATTGTCCGTTCGATTGAACGGAGTTCCCCGATATAGCTAGATGCACACTCCGATGTTGCCACCGGAGGGGACACCATTCGTCTCGTCAAATACGAGACAAGGATTTATCTAATCCTTTTTGCTCCCCACGCTTTCGTCTCTCACCGTCAGGACTGTTCCAGCTGAATGCCTTCGCTTTTGGTGTTCCTCTTGATATCAACGGATTCCACCCCTCCACCAAGAGTTCCATCAGCCCCTAACATCCTCAAGTCCGGAAGTTTCCTTTGCATCCCAAAGGTTGAGCCCTTGGTATTTAACAAAAGACTTTCCAGACCGGCTACAGACGCTTTACGCCCAATAAATCCGGATAACGCTCGGGGGTTCTGTTTTACCGCTACTGCTGGCACAGAATTAGTCCCCCCTTATTCATGGAGTACCGTCAGCATTGCTGCTTCTTCCTCCATAAAAGCGGTTTACAACCCGAAGGCCTTCATCCCGCACGCGGCGTCGCTGCATCAGGGTTTCCCCCATTGTGCAATGTCCTTGACTGCTGCCTCCCGTAGGAGTATGGTCCGTATCGCAGTACCATCGTTGGGGAACAGGCTCTCACCTCCCCTACCCGTCATTGCCTTGGTGGGCCTTTACCTCACCAACAAGCTGATAGGCCGCGGACCGCTCACCGAGTGGCTTCTTGCGAAACCTTTACCCTTTCGGGACCATCAGGTATTAGCCCAGATTTCTCTGGGTTATTCCTGTCTCGGCGGTACGTATCCACGTGTTACTAACTCGTTTGCCGCTACCTGGCAAAAGCCAGATCGCTCGACTTGCATGCCTTATCCACGCCGCCAGCGTTCATCCTGAGCTAGGATCAAACTCTCTCAAAAAATAGAGTCGAAACAACTCTCAAGAATCAACTAACTAGCGTATTCGGTTTTCAAAGACCTGTTCCGCCTGAATCTGGGTCAAAACAACTCCCGAAGGCGCTCATCAAAAACACCTTCGGGAATTGTCTTTCAAAAGAACCTGTGAACAATGCGTCTACATAAGCCCTGTACTTTACAGGATACTACGACTAAAAATCCTCGTCAAGCCCTAGAGTATATTTACAACAATTTGCCTTTTCATGGAGCCGACTGTCGGATTTGAACCGACGACCCACTCTTTACAAAAGAGTTGCTCTACCACTGAGCTAAGTCGGCAAACAATTGCGGCGTCTGCCCAGACGTTCCTCTAGAGGTGGGGGTCCCGACCGCTTCGCGCGTCGGGGCCCCCTGGCCTACACCTTTTTTCTCCTCAATTTCTTCCAGTAGTTCTCGTCTGCAAACTTGGAATTGCCGTTTCTTTCCTGAGAGTGCTTTCGCATCTTTTCTAAAATCTGTCCTGTCTTGCTCTCGGCTTTCAAGGCCGCAATCCTGGTCTTGGACAGCACGTTCTGAAGTAAAATATCGGGGGAGGCGATATGGTGCAGGGCTTTTGAATCCTGCATCCTGCCGATAAACTTTCTGACGTAATCCTTTGGCGAACTTCCCTTTTCTCTGACAGGATAGGTCAGCAGAACCGGAATTTTCTTGACCGCAAAATACCCAAGGCCAACAGAACTGCCAATAAGAACGATCGATGCGATAATTAGTTCTGGCATAAAAATTTCTTTGAAATTTTTGAAATCTCCCCGTGGGCCAAAAGCAAACTGCTTTGCTTTTGGCGGGCATTTTCTCTCCGAGCGATGTTCGCCAGCAGGCGAACCGTGAGGCGAAAAAATGCACCGGCTCATTATTCTAAATCGGGGGGTCGGGGGGATTTCATATCTGGTAGCGCGAAAATCGCTTTACTACAATGTTTTCCCCCAATCTTGCGATGTACTCTTGCAGCAGGTCTCGCACCTTCTGCGCGGGGTCCTTCACGTACTCTTGAGACAAAAGCTCCTCTACGGATTCGGGGTCCATGCCTGCTATCTGCAGGGCCAGCTCGTGGGCCAAGTTCTTAAAATCCTGGGACCTTGCTACAAAGTCGGTCTCACACCTCAGGTCAAGCAAAACCCCGGTCTTGCCCGTGGGGTGGCAGTATGCGTCCACCAGTCCCTGACCTGCCTCGCGCTCCTGCTTTTTCTGCGCAATTTCAGCTCCCCTAGAACACAAGAGTTCCCGCGCCTTATCCCTGCTGCCCCCTGTCTCCTCCAGGGCCTTCTTGATGTCTGTTACAGACATGCCGGTCTCCTCCCTTAATTGTTTAATGTCATGTATATTCATGTTGAAGCCCCTTATAAAGTAGGGATTTCAACCCATGCTTCCTGGGCTTTACCAAGAACATATTGCAAGGAACTGACGGCGTTGTTGTTTGCGGGAACAAAATAATCTGCCTCCTCCGGATTGGTGTCGGTGTCTGCAATGGCAATGATAACAACGCCCTTTTTTCTTGCTTCCCGCACCATCAAGGCATTTTCTTTGGGGTCACACACAAATACTGCGTCTGGAATCTTGGTCAATTTCTTAATACCCCCAAAGTTTGTTTCCAATGTTTTTATCTCTTTTTCAAGGAGCAAGCGCTCTTTTTTTGTGTACTTGTCCCACTCCCCTTCTGTCTTCTGGCGCTCTAATTCCTGTAAGCGTTCAATCCTTTTGGAAATCGTGCCAAAGTTGGTAAAGGTGCCTCCTATCCAGCGTTCTGTCACAAAGGGCAGGCCGCAGGCCTTGGCCATATCCTGGACCAGGGAACGATGCTGCACCCTGGTCCCCACCAGCAAAAGAACCTTTCCCTCCGCCTTCAGCTTCTTGAGCTGCTCTGCCATTTCGGCTAACTTCTCTTTGGTCTTTTCCAGGTCAATGATGTGCATGGTGTTGCGCACGCCAGAGATAAAGGGCTTCATTTTAGGATGGGTCTTGGAAGTGCGATGCCCAAAATGCAACCCCGCCGCAAGCATCTCTTGCGTTATGGGGTCTATTTTTTGTTCTGCTGGTTTCGTTGCTACTGCCATACGTTTTTCTATACCATATCCACAAAAGAAATCAAGAGATAAACCAAAACTCATTTTTCAAATCTTGGCTCAACTTATATGCGTTCGCATGCAGCAAAACGCCCAGATACGACTGCAAAGATTGTTCAACGAGAAGTTCTGTTACACTGCCTTCACGATACTCTCTAACGTGTTCCCGCAGTTTTACAAATATCCTGCGTTTTGTCTTTGTGCGGAGCGTCCTATGCTTTGGAAAAATGACGTACCCAAGAAAGTTAATGCCCTGGTGCAGTTTTCGCATAAAAGTTTTCTTTGGATGAATCTGTAGCTTCAAACGATCTCTCAAGAACTTTTCCATACTTGTAAGCCCCCCCCACGGAGTGTATACTCATTATCAGAGGCAATAACAAAATCATCAGTATAACGAACATAGTATTTTACCCTTAACTCATGCTTCACAAATTGGTCGAACTCGTTCATATAGATATTGGCAAATAACTGTGAAGTAAGGTTTCCAATGGGCAATCCTTTGCACTCAAAGAGCGTGGAGTATCGGGAACAAAAACTTTCAATGATTTCCTTCAAAAGCCATAGCGCATTTTCATCTGTAATTCGTTTTCGCAAAAGAGAAAACAAAATTGCATGATCTACCGTATCAAAAAACTTTTTAATGTCGCACTTCAACACATAGCAAGGCCTTGTGCCGTTCCGCGTAATCTTTCTTACCATCTTTTCCAAAACTTCAACTCCTCTATGCGTTCCGTACCCGACACGGCAGGAAAAAGAGGAGGAGATGAAGGTGGGCTCGAACATGGGATTAATCACAGAAAATACTGCGTGATGAAGTATGCGGTCTCGCACCGTAGCTTTGTGGATATGCCTTTGTTTTGGATCTTTGATGTAAAACCCGGTATATGGACCGTGCCGGTAGGTCTTGTTTTTAAGCTCGCGATGAAGTTTAAAGATGTTTTCTTCAAGGTGCCATTCAAATCTCTGAACATCTGGTCTGGTCTGTTTTCCTTTTTTGAAAACATCCCAAGCAGAAAACAGGTTTTCCAGAGAAACGATTATATTGAATAATCCGCTATACGTTTTCATTTTTAAAGTTATGGATGAGTTTGATATCCCAATTTTTAAGAAAACCTACGAACTCTATAAAGAGTTTTATGGTTTGCGTAACTCTGTTTCAAGGCAAGATCGTTATACTATCTGGCAACGATGCGAGAATATCATTTTAGACATTCTCGAAAACATTTTATGGGCGAGCCAGTTATCAAAGGCAGAAAAGCTCCCTGTATTGGAAAAAAGCAGCCTTCGATTAAACTTCCTGCGCGTATTTTTCAGGCTCTGCAAAGAAATAAAAGTGCTGGACAACAGAAAATATGTTCTGCTTGAAGAAGATGTGGACAAGATAGGTAGGATGCTTGGCGGATGGATTAAATCAACCAAAGAGCGTTAAACGAAACACCCTCCAAAAGGAGGGCATTTCTTGGCTCACATGAGAAATAGAAGTTCCGGGCGGACGCAACACCCAAGTAGTCGTTGCGGTTGTCATCCCAGTAGTTGTTGACGTTGAGACCCTTCGCATCGAAGTTGCCCACGTTGACACGGTTGCCGTCCGAATCCACATTATTTGCTTGCCCTCATCTACATCACTGGAAATTGAGGTTTACTACTTGCGAGAGTTTATATCCTCTCTTTCCTGTATTTTATTCGGGAGCAGACAACTTTCGTTATCATCTCCCCTAAGGGCAAACAAGAAGTTCTATCTCTATCTTGTATCACGCGCTATCGTTATCCGTAAACAACGATACTCTGGTGATGCCTCAAAGATGAGACGCCTGCGAGGTGAAGCCGTAACCGCACCTGCATTAGCAGGTATTTGTATTTTACAAAACTCATAAGCAAAAGAAAAGAGCCCCCGATGAGAAAAAATCTCGCCGAGGGCTCAAGGACTCAAGAGGATCGAACGCTCAAGCCTTCAAGGTTCAGGACTTCCGGGCGGACGCAACACCCAAGCAGCCGCGGCGGTAGTCACCCCAGCAGTAGTCGACGCAGAGACCCCCCGCAACGAAGACGCCCACGTAGACACGGCTGCCGTCCGAATCCACAGAGGATGTGCGGACGTATAGATGCTCGAACATTCTCTCGCCTGTGGCAAGGTAATGGCCGACGATGGCGTAGACCATCACTTGGGCTGCGGGCACCTCATCGTTCTTGCCAAGGAGGGCCGTCTGATCTTGCCAGTTCTTCGAAATGGAGTTGTCCACCGGCGTCTTGCGGATAAGTCTCCACTCCGTTTCGCCCCTCTCCTTGGCAAAAGCTTGCTTGTTGTACCAATCCTGATCGTAGAACAGGCGCTGGCCTTGGCTAACCTTGCCGCGGATCTCGAGGATCGAGAGCGGGAATACCGCTGCGAGGACATGGGTGTCCTTCGACTCCTCAAGCACTGCCTCGGAGAACGCAATCTCCGAGAAAGCTGCGAGCTGCTGGCGCGTGGGATTGACCCCAAAGTGCTTGATGGCCTCCTCGACTCCGAAGAAGTTCTTGCCCATGATCTCGCGGGCCCGCTCTTGCGAAGCACTCCTCAAGGCCAACTCGCGGGTCTTGGCGACGATAACATCGGCCACCGCCGTCTTCAAGTCGTCCCCGTGCATGAGGACTCGCTGCCAACCCTTGCTGTCGGCCTCAACCTTCTGGAGCGCAAGCTCTGCGCCGTGCCTAGAGGCATCCTCTGTCAGGCGTTTGAAGCTCCGTTCCTGCCCTTCAGTCCTGCTAGATGTAGTCGATGCGTTCATCGCTATCATCCTCCTCCTAAAAAAGTCACCCGTAGGTGCTAAAACAGTATATACCAGATTTCAAACGAAATGTCAAACCAATGTGCTGGTCCATAACATATGATACACCCAGAACCTTCAAAACATCATGAAAGGAAGATACGCTGGGAGCCGTATGACAATCTACGGCTCAGTGCTCCCG
>Ga0209541_10013913_pt1 | contig 12226 bp, 12 predicted proteins | sample RifCSPlowO2_01_FD_184027 | JGI IMG/M metagenome (GOLD analysis project Ga0209541, IMG submission 184027) | Groundwater microbial communities from Rifle, Colorado - Rifle CSP2_plank lowO2_0.1 (SPAdes) (version 2) | ecosystem: Environmental > Aquatic > Deep subsurface > Groundwater | place...
TGGTAACATAAGGAAGATGGAATTTTTCGCAAACTGTTTTTACCAGGTTTTTGACGCTTTGGATATCGGAAAGCCTCTCGCCCATAAAAAGGTGCAGAACCGTACCGCCCGTGTATAAAGACTGCAATTCATCTTGAAGCTTCAGCGCCTCGAAAGCGTCGTCGGTATAGTTGACCGGCAGATGGGTGGAGTTAGTGTAATAAGGAGCTTCTTTGGTGCCGGCCGTAATGATGTCCGGATATTTTTCCTTGTCGGCTTTAGCCTGTCTGAAAGCCGTTCCTTCCCCGGGAGTAGCTTCCAGATTGTAAAGATTTCCCGTTTCTTCCTGATATTTTATCAGTATTTCTCTCATAAAATTCAAAATTTCTTTGGCGAATCTCCGCCCCTTCAGAGAAGCGATGCTTTCTCCCAGAAAATTCAAAAGAGTTTCGTTCATGCCTATCAAGCCAATGGTGGCAAAGTGATTTCCAAAATAAGAATTCCTCATCTTTTTTACCGAATCCAGGTAATATTTGGAGTAAGGATAGAGGCCTTTTTCCATAAAATTCTCCAGGGCTTTTCTTTTTATTTCCAAGCTTTCTTTGGCTAAATCCATTAGATGAGACAATCTTTCAAAAAATTCTTTTTTAGTCTTTGATAGATATCCTATTCTGGGCATATTTAAAGTAACCACTCCGATTGAACCAGTTAAAGGATTGGAACCAAAAAGTCCGCCGCCTCTTTTGTAAAGCTCTTTATTCTCCAGCCTCAATCGACAGCACATGCTCCTGACGTCGTCGGGCTTCATATCGGAATTCACAAAATTGGAAAAGTAATTTACTCCGTATTTGGCGGTTGCTTCCCATAACGGTTCTAAAACAGGATTGTCCCATTCAAAATCCTTGGTAACAGAAACCGTGGGTATGGGAAAAGTAAAAACTCTTCCCTTGGCATCCCCCTCCATCAAAGCCTCGTAAAAGGCCTTTATAAAAATATTCATTTCTTCCTGAAATTCTCCGTAGGTTTCTTGCTGAGGCTGTCCGCCGATAATTATGGGCTGGTTTCGGTAGAAAGAAGGCACCTTAATGTCTAAAGAAACATTGATGAAGGGCGTCTGAAACCCGACCCTGGTGGGCACCATACAGTTGAAAAGAAATTCCTGGACTGCCTGCTTCACTTGGGAATAATTAAGGTTGTCGTACCTGATGAACGGAGCTAAAAGGGTGTCAAAGTTGGAAACGGCGTTGGCTCCAGCCGTCTCTCCTTGAAGGGTAAATAAAAAATTCACCAGCTGACCAAGAGCCGTTCTTAAGTGCTTCGGCGGTTTTGATTCAATTTTTCCGGGCACTCCGCCAAAACCCCTCATCAATAAATCGTATAAATCCCAGCCGGCGCAATAGGGAGCCAGAGTTTCCAAATTATGAATATGGAAATCTTCGTTAAAAGCCGCTTCCCTGACTTCTTTCGGGTAAATTTTGTTCAGCCAGTATTTTTTAGCGACGGCGGAAACGACATACTGGTTTAATCCCTGCAAGGAATAAGTCATATTGGCGTTTTCCTTGATCTGCCAGTCCAATTCTTGAATATATTTATCTACCGTTTCTATTGATTCGTCCATCATTCCTACCGCTTCCCTGACTCTCCTTCTTTGTTCGCGATAAAGAATGTAGGCCCGAGCGGTATCCACCAAATTGTTCAAAATCAAAACCTCCTCCACGATGTCTTGGATTTGTTCAACTTGAGGAATTTCGTCTTTTTTAAACCTTCGATTTAAAATTTTAACTACTTTATCCGAAAGACGCTTTGATTTAATGCCGTCGCCTTGATTGGTGGCGGTGATAGCTTTAAAAATGGCATTGGTGATTCTTTCCTGATCGAAATCAACAATGGTGCCGTCGCGCTTTTTGACTTTAATAACTTTGTTCGGGGTCATAAATCAAGTTTTACGTAGTAAAAATGCGGATAAAGAAAAAGAGAAGCCCGAAGGGGCAAACTTCTTCGCCTTAAGAGATAAAAAAATCTCTTTCCGGGTCAGGCGAAGAGACAAATCTCTTCTTCATCTTCGTCCCGCAAAGCGGGACTCGATTAGAGAAGTTTCTAAAGATTATTCCATTTTACCTCGCCCAAAAACTTCGTCAAATCAGGTCTTTCCCTCTTAAAAAATTGAGTTATCCACAGACCAAGTTTTCGCGAGGCGAAAACGCAGGTAAAGATGAGGACGAAGTCCTCATCGCCCAAAAACTTCATCGCCAGTTCCTAGAATCCGGTGGCGATAAGCGTGACTTTTAATTCGCCTTTTTTCAATTTAGGATCTTCCACCGCACCAAAGATTATCTTGGCTTTAGGATTGATCTCCTGGACGAGAACGCGCCCCACTTCTTCAATCTCGGTCAAAGAAATGCCCCGGCCGGAAACATTGAACAAAATCCCCTTGGCTCCTTTGGGAGAAACGCCCAATAAAGAAGACTGGAGAGCGGCTCTAGCGGCCATTTCAGCCCTGTTTTCTCCTTGAGATAGTCCTACCCCCAGCAAAGCCGTTCCGGTATTTTTAGTGATGGTTTTGACGTCGGCAAAATCAACATTGACTATACCCGGCAAAACGATCAGGTCGGAAATTCCTTGAACCGCCTGGCGCAATATATCATCGCAAATCCAGAAAGCATTCAAAATAGTAGTTTTAGGATCCAAATTGCTTAATAATTTATCATTTTCAATCGCCAGCAAGCTGTCCACCTTTTCTTTCAATAATTTCTCCGCGGAATCGGCAATTTTTCTTCTGTAAATTCCTTCAAAAGAAAAAGGGCGCGTCACCACGGCTATGGTTAGAGCTCCGGTGCTTTTGGCGATTTCAGCCACCACGGGAGAAGCGCCTGACCCTGTACCTCCGCCCAGACCGCAAGTAATAAAAATCATATCCGAACCCTGTAAGATTTCCAAAATCTCGGCTTTTTGCTCCTCGGCCGATTTCCGGCCGATTTCAGGATCCATGCCCGAACCCAAACCCTCGGTAGCTTTCCGGCCTATTCTCAAATAAAGATCGGCTTTGGTTTTCTTAAGATCCTGGCTGTCGGTGTTAATGGCAATTAATTCTACGCCCTTGATATTGGCTTTTTTCATCCTGGAGACAGCATTGCATCCCGATCCTCCCACCCCCACTACCTTAATTTTTGTTATCATTTTCATGGTAAAAACATTTTAAATAATTTTCTGAATGTTTTTTTGACCGGATCCAATATTCCCGAAGAATCAAGAATCCCATTTTTTTTCTCCCAATCAGCGCTGTTTAAAACCAAGCCGGCGCAAACGCTCCAAGACGGATCTTTGAAATTGGCTATGCCCTGGGGGCAGCCGATTCTTACTGGAAGCTTCAATTCTTTTTTAGCTAATTCTTTTATGCCGGGCATTTTTGCTCCGCCTCCGGTCAAAACGATGCCCGAAGGCAATGATTTTTCCATGGAAATCTTCTTTAATTCTTTATGAACTTCTCCAAAAATCTGCGTAATTCTTGGAATGATAATGTTAACCAGCTGCTTTTGAGAAAAAACTAAAGCCTCTCCGTCGTCCAAATCGATTTTTTCTCTTTTTTGGCTTTTGGGCGGCGAACAAGTCCCATAATCAATTTTTATTCTTTCCGCCACTTCAATGTCGGTTTTCAATCCAATGGCAATGTCATTAGTAATATGGCCGCTGCCAATCGGCAAGATAGCCAGATGCAACAAATCTCCTTCTTCAAACACCGCTAATCCCGTGGTTCCGGCGCCGATATCAACCAAAGCCACACCCAATTCTTTTTGTTTTTCCGAAAGACAGGCCAGGGCAGAAGCAACGGGCGAAGACAATCTATTCGAAATATCCAGATCTGCGCCTAAAACGGCTTGATTTAAATTTTCCAAATAGGGAGTGAACCCTCCCATAACTAAAACATCCGCCTCCAGCCTCAAACCCTCCAATCCTACCGCTTCCTTAATGCCTTTTTCGCCGTCGATAATGAATTCTCGCGGCACGGTATCAAAAATTTCTTTGTTCGGAGGTAAAGAAAAATCTTGAGCGGCCTGCAAAACCCGTCGAACGTCTTCTTCGGAAATCTTCCGATCGGCTCGGGAAACCGAAATTAATCCTCTGGAAGGGCTGACAAAAATATGGGAACCGCCGACATTAATATTGACCGCGTTGATTTTCCGGCCGATATCCTGGCCGGCTTTCTGAACAATCGACTGCAAAATATCAGCCACTTCTTGAGGGCTGATTACCACTCCTCTTCGTACTCCTTTAGCCTCTTCTTGACCCTGAAAAGCCACTTCTAAACCGCCCCCTTTAACTTGATTGACAACTAAAATCTTGATGCTTTGGCTGCCAATATCCAAACCTGCAATATAGTTAGCCATATTAGACTAAGGAAAAATAATGATTTTCTTTTTGGAACATCTTTCTGGACTTTTTAGCTGAACCTTCGTGATCGTGGCCCAAAAGATGCAAAAGGCCGTGGATCAGAGATCTGGCAATCTCCTTGGTTTTTTTAGAACAAATGACCACTTCCCCGGATTCCTTGCTATATTTAAAAGACAGCTCGTCTGTCGCCTTATTTTTGTTCCTATATTTCTTATTTAATCCTCGTATCTCGTTTAAACTGACAATGGCTATTGAAATATCAAACTTTTCCTTATTTTCGCCCCTTAGAACAATTCTGGCAATCCTTTCTAAAAATCTATCGCTGACATCTTCTTTCGTCAGATTATTCGTCTCTATCATGCGCCCAATAATTCTTTAACGATTTTGGAGACCAGACCGCTGTCGGCTTTTCCTTTGACTTTGGACATTAATTCTTGCATGACTTTGCCCATATCTTTCATTTCTTTGGCCTCGGTTTTAGCAATAGCTTCTCCGACAAATTTCCTAATTTCCTCTTCTGGCAGCTGCGCCGGCAAATACTTTTGTAAAATCGCCAATTCTTTTTTTTCCTTTTCGGCTAATTCCGACCTTCCGCCTTTTTCATACAGTTCTATCGCCTCTCTTCTTTTTTTTATCTCCGCAGAAACCGCATCTAAAATTTCTCCGTCTTGAAGCTGGCTCTCTTTTATTAGTTCCTCGGTCTTTAATTCCGGCTTTTGCTTCCAAATTTTAGTTCTCTTTTCCGTTTCTTTAGCGTTGACAGCGGAAATCAACAATCTCAAAACCGAAAGCTCAACCTCGTTCTTCGCGAACAAGGCCGCTTTTAAATTCTCTTGGATTTTACCTTTTAATGCCATGTTTATCTTTTTTCAGCTCGCCGAGTTTTTTCAATCTGACGTATTCTTTCTTTTTGATTTCTCTTCTAAGAGCTGCTTTCTTTTTCATGTTTTCGGACTTTTTTCTCGACTTGAAGCGCAGCGATCTCGCTCGAAGTAAAATACCGCTTTGCTGGACGCTCTTGGTAAAACGACGAACCAATCCTTGACTAGTTTCCCTATTTTGTTTTGTCACCTCTAATGGCATGTATTTTTAATTTAAGGCCAGGGCAGCTGACCCCCGCCCATCAAATGCAGATGGAGATGATCAACCGTTTGGCCGGAATCTTTTCCGACGTTTAAAATTAATCTATATCCCGACTTTTCTATTTTCTGCTCTTTGGCGATTTTTTTTGCCAAAAGCAGCAATTCTCCGACCAATTCCCGATCTTTTGCCTCTATGTCGTTGATCGTGGAAATATGTATTTTGGGAATTATTAAAATATGTATTGGAGCTTTAGGATCGACGTCTTTGAAAGCTAAAAAAATATCATCGTCGTAAACTATGGTTGATGGTAGCTCTTTTTTAATAATTTTGCAAAAAATACACTCCATAACCCTATTGTTTTGCCAGATATTTTTTCATTTCTGCGACTACTTTATCCAGCTTTATTATTTCCTGCTTGCCTGAAACCATATCCCTCGCTATCGCCGTCCCTTCTAAAACTTCCTTTTGACCGAGAATCAAAGAATATCTGACCCCCAGCTTATCAGCCAAGCGCAGTTGAGCCTTGAGAGAGTCTCGGCCCAATGATTCGGCTACGGAGATTTTTTCTTTTCGAAAATCTTCAATCAATTTCAGGCTTTTCCTTTTTGCTAAATCACCCAATTGAGCGATGAAAATTTGAGTGATCGTTTCCCTGGGAAATCTGATGGCTTCCGATTTCATCATTTGAACGACTCTTTCTATGCCGGCTGCCCCGCCTACGGCAGGAGAATCCTTTCCTCCCAGAATCTTGACTAAAGCATCGTATCGGCCGCCGCCCACCAGTGCATTTTGTTTCCCCGCATCGCTCTCGCTGAAAATCTCAAAAACGGTCTTGGTGTAATAATCCAATCCCCTGACTAAATAAGGATTCAAATGATAAGGCAAACCGATTTCATCTAAAAATTCCAAGAGCTCTTTGAAGTGCCGGTGGCATGATTCACAAAGATGGTCGATTATCTGGGGGGCGAGGGAAACCACCCTTTGGCATTTCTCTTCTTTGCAATCAAGAATTCTCAAAGGGTTTTCTCTCAATCTTCTCCGGCAATCAATGCATAGAGAGTTGATTCTTGATTTAAAATAACTCACTAAAAGCTTTTTATAATAAGGACGGCAAGCCGAATCGCCGATGCTGTTAACGTCTACAGTGAGATTTTTTAACTTGAATTCTTTTAAAATATTGTAGAAAACCTGAATGATTTGAGCATCTATTACTGGGTTCATCTCTCCGAAAACTTCAAAACCAAATTGCCAAAATTGGCGAAATCTGCCGGATTGAGGATGCTCATACCTGAAAAACGGGCTGAGATACCATAATTTCAGAGGTTGAGGGAGATTTTGCATGCCATGCTCGATATAGGATCTGGCTATGGCGGCCGTGCCTTCCGGCCTCAAGGCCAGTTGGTCTCCGCCTTTTGTCCTCAAGATAAACATTTCTTTTCCCACGATGTCGGTGCTTAATCCAATCCCCCGGGAAAACAATTCAACATCTTCCAAAACTGGGGTTTCTATTTTTTGGAATTGATAAAAATCGGCTACATTTTTGACGATATCGTAAATCTTCTGGAAATATTTCTGATCGTCAGGCAGAATGTCGTGCATACCCGTGGGAGCTTGGAATTTTGACTGTTTCATAAATCAAGTTTTTAATTTATTAAAAATACGGATGAAAAAAAGAATAAAATTCTCTTCGCCTTAATAAACCGGCGTTCCAAATTTAGCCAAGGCCGCAAATGGCCAAGCTCTGATTAAAGCCCGGCCAATAATATCTTTCTTAGGCAAAACTCCCCAGCTTCGAGAGTCGGAAGAAGCGATTCGATTATCGCCCAAAACGAAATACTGATCAGGACCCAAAACCATTGTTTTATTCCCGACGGTAAAAGTGCTTGCAGGAAGATAATCGGATTCATCTAAAACTTTATACCCGATAATCACTTTCCCTTCTTTTATTTCCACGGTTTCTCCGGGCAATCCGATGATTCTTTTAATGTAGCGCTGCGATGGGTCGTTGGGATATTTTAAAACTACGACTTCGCCTCTTTCCGGGCTTCTTAATCTAAAAGAAATCTCGTCGACAATCAAATAATCGCCGTTTTCAAAATTAGGCTCCATGGACTGACCCTTAACGAAGAATGGCTGAAAAACAAAATACCTGATAGGCGCGACTATCAGCGAAGCGATAATGATGATTTTTGCCGTCTCCCAGATAAAAGAAAATATCTTCTTCATAAACCGATCTTTTTACGAAGTAAAAATGAAGGTGAAGATGAAGCAACAGCTTCATCGCCTCTTTTAATTATAGCAGAATTTTTAAATTTTACAATAGAAATGATATACTTGAATATATGGTTTTAATAGTCGGCCTGGGCAATCCGGGCAAAAAATACGAGAAAACAAGGCACAATATCGGTTCAAAGATAATCAGCGAGCTAGAATCTTTGAACTTGGAAAATATTTCCTTGGCAAAACCAACAACTTTTATGAACGAGTCAGGCAAAGCCGTCAAAAAGTTGCTAAAAAGCTACAAGCTAAATCCTAATGACCTGATAATAATTCACGACGACATTGATATCCCGCTTGGCGAATTCAAAATCCAAAAAAACCGGGGCTCGGCCGGCCACAAAGGCATCCAGTCAATCATTGACGCTTTAGGGACAAAAGATTTCCAAAGAATTAGAATCGGCATCTGCCCCCAGAAAGGAAAACCCAAAGATGTTGAAAAATTCGTTCTCCAAAATTTCACCAAATCCGAAGAAAAGATATTAAAACAAGTAATCATAGCGGTCATTGAAAAAATCAGGGCTATTGCTTACCCGGAGCAAGCAACGGCCCAATAAAAAATCCGTGGAAATTCGTCCTCGGATAGTTTCTAACCTCTTTCGTCTTCTTCTAAAATAAGAGGATTTTTTCTGTCTTCGCCTTTAGGAACAAAAATGTTCACGTAAAAGATGATCACGGCGGCGAATATGCCTGATACCAAAAGAACCAACTTTACCCATTCCATCTTTTTTCCTCCTTTTGATTATCCCAGAGAAGGTTTTCCTCTTTCTTTTTTCTGCTCTGCCCATATTCGAAGCTTGGCTATCGCCTCTATCAATGGATGAAAGGATTTAGCCAACTCCCAAGTAAAAACATCCGCGTCTTCTGGACCCAGAATAATGCCACCACAATGCGAACAACGAAGTTCGTAATGCGCGACACTATTATTTTTTTTCTCATTCCAGAGGTCCCGCGCGAGTATTTCTGCTGGAAGGCGAATATGCATTCCAGCTTTTCCGAAGACACTAATCGGAGTTTCTTTTGAAATTATTTTACCTCGGCAATCGACAGTGGGGCAATTGGTAATAAATTGAACCCAGATACTTTCCACTCCTCCCTTTTTCTTTTTAGTGAAGGTGATATCAAAATTAGACGATGATAATATTTCCATCATTCTCCTTTCAGTGATTTTCTATCCCCATTAAAACGTTAAGAACTTTACGCTCTCTACTTTATGCGTTATTGTATATGGTATAGATGGAATTGTCAACTATTGATAGGGTTTTAATCGTTTCCATCACCCCCTACTTTTTGGAAAGGGGGAATGTTTGGTTTGAGGAAAATTTGAATAAAATTTTGGAGGCGAGAAAGACCCAAGCATTTTTTCAGGATAATATTATCCTTTTGGAAATAGATCAAAAGCAAAATCTTTCCGAATTTTTGAGACGGCTGGACGAAATGGGTTATGAGAAAGTTTTGGAAGTTTCAGAGCCCGGGGAATTTTCCCATCAAGGAGGAATTGTTGATGTTTTTCCGATAAACCTTAATTCTGCCGTTCGTTTTGATTTTTTAGGGAATCAAATTGAAAACATAGAGAAATTAGCGATTGAAGTTAAAGATGAAAAAGTTTTCAGGGAAATATTAAAAAAACGGCTGAAATCGCAGAAACTATTTTCCGATTTGAAGGGGATAAAACTTGGAGATTACCTCGTCCATCTTGATCACGGAATCGGGGTCTATAGAGACCGGGTCTCCTTGGGAGACCCGGTCTCCCACGACTACTACGTTTTGGAATACGCGGCAGACGATAAGCTCTATGTGCCAGTCGGTTTAGAAAGAAAACTTTCGAGACACATCGGCTTTGTTGAACCGAAAATCAGCCGGCTCGGCTCTTCTCTCTGGCAAAGAACTAAAAAGAAAATTAAAGAAGATGCGGAAAAACTGGCTAAAGAACTTCTGGAAATTTACGCCAAAAAAGAAATAGCTACCAGGCCATCGTATTTATCCGACGAAGAAATTGAAAAAGAAATAACGGGCGGTTTCAAATATCTGGAAACGCCCGACCAACAGCAGGCCATAGACGATATTAAAAAGGATATGGAAAAAGAGGAACCAATGGATCGAATCGTCTGCGGCGACGTCGGTTTCGGCAAAACCGAAGTGGCTTTACGGACGATAATAAAAGCCGTCGTGTCTGGCCGGCAGGCCGCGCTTTTATGCCCGACAACGATTTTAGCTCATCAGCATTACCAAAATTTCAAAGAACGACTGAAAAACTTGCCGATTAAAGTTGACATTTTATCTCGCCTCCAATCAAAAACACAACAAAAAGAGATAGCAAACAAATTAAAATCCGGCCAAATTGATATTATCATCGGCACTCATCGGCTTTTATCAAAAGATATTGAATTTAAAAATCTCGGCCTTTTGATTATAGACGATGAGCAGAGATTCGGCGTCAAACAAAAAGAGAAATTCAAAACATGGCGAGCTTCGCTCGATGTTTTGTCTTTATCGGCTACCCCTATTCCCAGAACTTTATATATGGCCTTGTCTTCTTTGAAAAAAATCTCTCTAATTCAAACTCCGCCCGAAGGCCGGCTGCCGATAAAGACATTCGTTTTGCCTTTTGAAGAAGAAACAATTAAAAAAACTATTAAGGAAGAGATATCCCGAGGCGGACAGGTCTACTATTTACATAACCGCGTAGAAACTATTGAAGCGGTTAAGAAATTCCTTGAAAAATTAATCCCTCAAGTAAAATTCGGAATTGCCCACGGCAGAATGAATGAGAAAAAATTGATAAAAGTAATGACGGGTTTCCAGCAGAAAAAAATTGATGTTTTAATCGCTACGACTATTATTGAAAACGGCTTGGATTTGGCCAATGTCAACACTTTAATCGTGGCCGATGCCGCCAAACTGGGCCTATCCCAGGCCTACCAAATCAGAGGCAGAGTAGGCCGTTCTCATATCCAGGCCCGCGCCTATTTTTTATACGGTAAAAAGTTGCTCGGCTTAGCCGAGCAACGGCTCATTGCCTTGAAAGAAGCGGAGGAATTGGGTTCTGGTTATAGAATCGCCTTGAAGGACTTGGAAATCCGCGGCGCCGGCAATATCTTGGGCAAAGAGCAATCGGGCAGTATCAACCGCGTCGGCCTGAATCTTTACTGCCAGATGTTGTCTGAAGCCATTGATAGATTAAAAAGTTCCTCTTAGCCGTGCTTAACTTCAATGACGTCGCCGTCGAGAACGGCGTAGTCCTTGCCTTGGGTTTGAGGAAGTTCTTTGTTCAACAACTTTTCCCAGTTAATAACTAGAGCACAAATAAACTTTTTCTCAAAGTCGGTATGGATAACGCCGGCTGCTTGCGGCGCCAAAGTTCCCTGTCTTACGGTCCAAGCCCGAGTTTCGTCTGGCCCGGTGGTAAAAAATGTTATTAAACCTAAAACCTTGTATGATTTTTGAACAATCTCCGCCAGTTTTGATTCGCCCAAACCCAGTTCCTTTTTTTCTTCTTCGGAAAACTTGCTGCCGTCATATTCATCTCTCAAGCTGGCTACGATATATTCCGAATTTAAATCTTTTATTTTTTTGGCGAGAACCGGCGGAATTTCAGGAGCGTTTGAATTTAAAATAAAAATTGATGGCTTGTCGGTTAATAATTGCAGTTCTTTCAGCAGCTCATTCCTTTCGCCAAACTGCCTGGCTAAATTTCCCTGCTCCAGCCACGCTTTCAGATTTCTCAAAAACTCTTTTTCTTTTTCCTCGGCTTTCTGCATTCTTTTGTCAACGGTTTCCAAATCCTTTAAAACCAATTCCATATTGACAATGTCAATATCCCTGACAGGGTCAATCGTTTTTTCCACGTGAGTGATTTCCGCGTTTTCAAAACAACGCACCACGAACAAAATCGCGTCCGTTTCCCGGATATTGGCTAAAAACTGATTGCCCAAACCCTCGCCTTTGTTGGCGCCCCGCACCAAACCGGCGATATCCACAAATTTAACAATGGCTGGAATTTTTTTAGCCGAATTAAAAGCCGCGGCCAGTTTATCCACCCGTTCGTCCGGCACCTCAACCACGCCCACATTGGGCTCAATGGTGCAAAAAGGATAGTTGGAGATGTTAACTTGTTTTTTCGTCAGGGCTTCAAACAAAGTGGACTTTCCCACATTAGCCAGCCCGACTATACCAATAGACAGCGACATAAGATTAAATTAGCATACTTTGAAGTTTTGAAAAACAATGTTAAGTTTAAAAAATGCGATTAGTTATAGTTGAAAGCCCAACAAAATCAAAAACAATACAAGGATTCCTCGGGCCGGACTACAAGGTCTTGTCTTCTTTTGGCCATGTAAGAGATTTGCCAAAAAGCGAACTGGGCATTGATGTTGAAAACGATTTTCAACCAAAATACATTATTCCAACCAAGGCCAGAAAAACCATAAAATTGTTAAAAGACGCGGTCAAAAAAACCGACTCCACTATTTTAGCGACCGATGAAGACCGGGAAGGA
>Ga0209541_10013914_pt1 | contig 12226 bp, 10 predicted proteins | sample RifCSPlowO2_01_FD_184027 | JGI IMG/M metagenome (GOLD analysis project Ga0209541, IMG submission 184027) | Groundwater microbial communities from Rifle, Colorado - Rifle CSP2_plank lowO2_0.1 (SPAdes) (version 2) | ecosystem: Environmental > Aquatic > Deep subsurface > Groundwater | place...
TGAAAATTTTATTGACGGCGGAGCGTCAAATAAATTATTCACGCATAATATCTGTTTTTCTTTAAAATCCGGAAGTGAAAGCATAATTTGTCAGCATAAATTATTGTAAACGCACTTTTCGCATTTGGCGCGGTTTACGCTAAATTCATCTTTAAATAAATTAAACTTGTTTATTTTGTTTATAATTTGTTCAAACTTTTCCGTTTCTTCTTTGTCCGGCGGGAAAATTTCGTACCGCTTATTGTCTTTTAGCGAATGCAAAAATAGTTTTTTTATTTCAAAACCCATTTCCGTCATGCAAAAATATTGGGCGTAAAGCTGATATTTGTATCCGTCGTATATCTTTTGTATTCTCGTTTTTCTTTCTATTAAAGATTTTGTCTCGGAATCGTAAATATCAATCTTTCCGCAGATATTATATTTTTCGCTGTAAATTTCAATACCCTGCAAAAATTTCTTCGCCGTTGAATAAGATTTATCGTCAATATTTTTATGATTTAATTTTCCGACATTCTGCTCCGAGCCGTGATATGTTTTTTCGTTAAAACTGTCGTAAATGCCATGTAAATATATTGACTTCGGACAAAAAATAAAATCATTTATTTTGGAAATTTGAATATAGGATTCCATTGTTTTACTCGATCCCGTTTTCTTTAGCCCATCTTGCGTTAGCGGAGTCCCAATCCTTTATTCCTACGCTTAAATCTCCCCAAGTCATTTTTTCTGGCTCATTTGATGCTTGTATTCGTTCAACGATTATCAGTCCTTTCCTAGCGATATTAAATGCTCCGTTCGCATCGCCATTCCATTTATGACCATGGAATCCTTTCTCGCTATGAAAATGACAATGCGGGCATTCAATATAATCACGTCCAGATTCATTATCGGTATTTCGTATTTCAAGAATAAGTAGTAATAAATTTGTCAAATGCTCCCAAAAATCTCTTTCCTTTATATTTTGTATTTGGGAATTTATATTGTCTTTTAAAATTATGTCATATTTTCTTAAAAGATTATGCAATTCTTTAGTGATTTCATTTGCTTCGTAAAAAATATAATTTCTCTTTTTGTTATCCCATCTTATTCTTGAGACATCAGAATAGATTTTCCGACCCCGCTCTTTAGTGGTTTTTCCTTCATACATAATAAGATAACTGAAAACAAAACATTTTCCGTCAAATGAAATTTGTATGCCTTTTTTAAAATCAAAAAGTTCTCTTGTGGTATCAAGATTTTTATAACGTAATCCCTGTATTCTTTTGCGCCATCCGCACTGCGGGCAAGTACGCGAAGTGTATCCTGCTTGTGTATAAAAAATGATTCCTGTTTGTTTGCCCATATCTTTATAACTGCCTACTTGCTCTGTAAGTTGGTGGGCAGATAAGTAATGTCCTGGTTTACCCTCCTGTATATTTTTGCCGACAAGATAATTAAGTTTCTTAATTAACGCCAATTCCAATTGCTGATAGGGGGCCTTCTCCACTTTCATTCGTGCCCGTTTAAAACCGCCGCTCAAGTCTTCAAACACAACGATTGCATTATGATACAAAATCAAATCCGCGATTTTACGAATCGCATGAGAAATATAACCATCTCGTTTACTTTTGATTGCGGAAATGCTTTGCCATGCTTTACGCTGTTCCTGTCTGTCTTTTTCCAATTTGTCAAGCGGCTCTAAATAGCCGAGGTTTAAATCGCCACAAGCCTCAACTTTAACTTTTCCATCAGGAGTTTGACTGACTACCGAGTAATACGCAAGGTTTTTTTCACCACGGTCTATGCCAATAACTTTAACAGCAAAAGGATCGCGCTCATTTAGAAGTTTTAGGATGTTTATATTTACATCTTCAGGAATATAAACATCGGCATTTAGTTGTATCGGTAAATGCAGAAAGATTTTATCCTCGGCATAACGTTTATGATCAATCACTTCCTTTCCGTTCTTATCTTGTTTTTTATTTAATTGATCGGCTTGCGTTTTGGGACGAAAAAAGATTTGTGCCTCAGCACCCAACCTAACACGCCCACTATTTGAATCGTCTTGTTTAAATAACGCTTTAAAATAGTCTGTCTGTAAATTTTTATACTTTCCTTTACTCTTTTGAGAAAAATCCTTGCTCCAAATAGTAAATAAAAATATTTTCCCTTCAGAAACTAATGAATCTATATTTACTTTCTTAAAAGATAGATCATAAGTTATTTTATCTACATCTGCATAAAAATCTTTTAAATTTTCATACTTTTTACTATCTTTAAGCAACGAGAAGTCGTAAAATTTTTCATTCTTGTAGTTTTCTTTTATGAAGCGGCGATAGTGATTTATAAGGATATTGAGCTTAATATTATCAAACTTTTCTTTATTACTGATTCGCCTTTCTTGTTTGGCATTTTGGAATGCATCAAATTCTTCCTTAATCTTTTTAACTTCATGACTTGCTTCAAGTATTGGTTTTTTCTTCTCCGGAAAGGCCATTCTTGGAATTTGACGATACAGCCCAGTAAGTTGCTTGAATTGCATTAAGTCATAACCCTCTTGATTACTCGAAGAAAAAAGTTCTAGATTATCAAGACAATGATTGTCGTTTCTTTTGATAATGCCCAAAAAATATTTATTACTTTTTTTTAAGATTATCCCTAATCTTTCATGAATCTTGTCCTTATCCCAACCTTTTAATAATCTACCGCTACCAAAATTTATTTTGAATTTATCCTCAGAAAATGGCTTTCTGGTAAGATACTCTTGGAAACTGGAACGATAGACATACGGCTCGTATCCGATAATATAGGAATCAATGTTATTGTAAAAATTCTGGTCTTTTTGTGTTAATCCTTCTATCTCTGCTTTTATCTTTCTGTAATCTTTGTCATTCTCATCCCCGATAATCGGCAACCAAAGGTATTTTGTCATTTGGAAAACGCGTAATGCCGCATCGGCGTATTCTTTAATCGTTTTAATCCATTCCGTTTTTTCATCATCGTTTAATTTTATATTTTTTGACTTTTTATCTTCAAACAATTTTAATCTTATTTGTAAATTTTTAAGTCCTTCATTGTAACCAATAAATTTAATTCTTTTTCCGCGCGCCTCTCTTTCAAAACCAGTAAATTGATTTTGATATTCTTTTTCTAATATCAACAGAAAGTTGACAAAATTATCTCTGCCACCCAAAGGAATGTCGCGCGCAACAAAATCTTTAAATATCAGATGTTTATTTTTTTCTCTACTTTCTTCCGCCATTTTCTGCCACTCTTGACTTTCCATAAGTTTATTGAGTTCCTGTAAAGAAACAAAATATTTACTCTTATAGAGTGCCATTATATCTTCCCATGGTTTAAAAATTTTACGGGCGATCGTATTCATTGAATCTTTGGGGAAATAAATTTTGTCCAGATTATTTTTTGAGCGACAACGCGCAATAAAAGTGTTGAATATTTTTTCTCCGACCGTAATTTTGTTTGCGTTTACTTCCGTAAAATCTTTAATGGCTACAATGAGATCCTCGTCATTTCTAATCTCTATATGTTTATAATCTTCCTTATTTTCTAACGAGAGTATTTGCTTATAGAGAATTTTGAGAAACGGTATTTTTTTATCTTTTGACTGGTTGTATTTATTTATTTTCTTATTGATATCACCAATAACTAAGTTATAATTCGTAATATCGTTTTGCAGTAAACAGTTATTATAAAAATTCTGTTGGAAAACCTTTTTTTCATCTTTTGTCATTTCGCGCAACAATTCGCCATTAAAATGTGTTTGAAAAATATACAGGTTTTCGGCAAAAAAAATCAGATTCTCATTTAGAGCGCGTGTAGCGATGCGGGACGTCTTTCCGTCAATTTTGTAGAAATTTTTTCTGTTATTTATCAAACTATCAAAATAGCCGAAAAATCCCTTAAAATTATCAACTATATTTTCCCCTTCAGAATTAACTAAATCTTTATATTCTTCTGCATGTTTTTTATCTTGAACACGCAGTTCGGCGACCGCGTTTTGAGTAAAACGATTTTTCAAATAATTTAAAACATTCTCAGACAGAATTAAATAAGATTCTGATTTTTCATTCTTAACCGCTTTTCCCGCTTCTCTGTATCTAATCTTCTAATCCTTATCGGTTTGATCAAACGCATCTTTAAACATTTTCGCAAGTTCCTTAATCTCGCCATTAATCTTGCTTCTTTTATCCTTAATATCGGCTTGTTTCAATTGTTTATTTTTCTTAGTTGGAGCGGCTTGATTTTGTGTATGTTTTAGATTCAAAAACAATTCAAAAAATTTTCCAAGATCAAACATAACTCTTTGCAACGCATCTTTTGTAAATTCTCTATGGAGAATATCCATATAAAATTTAACAACCGGTTTTTCTTTAGCCTTCTTTTCATCTTCTGCGTACCATACGCCTTTATTTTTTAAAACCGCATCAGTTTCTGGTACCGGCCTTAACTCAAACCTTAAAGTTTTTTGAATCTCGTATAAATTTGTGAAATCGTCAAACGACTTAAATTCTTTTGTTTTTTCTTTTGTCATATTGTTTTTAAAATAACCGCCTCGCATAAAAATCCGCGAGAAAATTATCTTAAAAAATTATTTTTATAATGGCGGTTTTATTTTACCCCTAAAAACCAAAAAGGGGCGACGGTGTCGCCCAATAGATATGCTTACCAAACGGTTAAGCGCTACCGGAACCGCCGCCCCTTTTTAGTTTCAAAAAGAAGCATTGATAAAACATATTTATTGAGCGACATTAACATAATACATATTTAGTTAATAAATTCAAGAAGACTTCATTCTTTCAAAACATATGTCGAGGTCATCTCTAAACTTAATCTGCTGCAATTTTAGCTTTTTGGCTGCAACTTCGTCAGGCTTCGCAAAAAGACTTTCGCCGTAGTTCTACTACGGCGAAAGTCTTTTTGTTCGCCTTCCTCGTTGCACCTGCCTGCCGGCAGGCAGGTCTCAAAAATCTAAAATTTCGCGACGAATGAGTTTAGAGATGACCTCGTCTTTTGCTATCATAAAATTCGCTGTTTAAAATAATTCCCGCGACACTTTATGGTTCGCGGGAATTTCTAACGGGGTTATTTTCCAAAAAAACAAGGAGGTCGCCGCAGGCGGCCGATTATGTTTTTTGAGAACCCCCTCTTTTTCGCGCAAGCGCGCAAAAAGAGGGGGTGAATAACCGCAATGCCACACAATCAGTGCGATGCCGCGCCGCGAGCAATCGCGGTTATTCATTTAAAAAACTTACAAAAAAGATAAAAATCAAAAGGGCTCGCAAAAATAAAATCATTTGGATATTTTATCAATACTCTTGTTTCTTCCAAGCCCCATAAAACCGCTCCGCCTTTTACGCCGGCGGCTTTCGCGGCCGCTAAATCTTCTATCGTGTCTCCAATCAGCCAAACTTTTTCTTTCGGAAAATCATATTTGTTCAGGATATAAAAAACGCCTTCCGGATTTGGCTTTAAATTTTGGACAATATCTCCTCCGACAATATCGCAAAAATATTTCCCGTATTCTCCCAAACTGGAAATAATATATTCTGTTAAGCCGTTGGAAAGAATGGCTAACTTATGTTTCTTTTCCGACAAATGAGATAAAACATCGCCGAGCCATGGAAAAAGAAAAACATACGGGTTATAAACCTGATAAAAAAGTTTATTGCATTTTAATTCTGTTTTTTTATCTTTTATGCCTAATTTTTTAAAATTTTTTCTCCAATCAATACTCAACAACTTTTTAAATTCATCAAGGTTTTTAAAAAATTCTTCCGGATTTTTACCAATATGTTTGATAATCGCCGTATAGGCTTCAAACATTCCCTGCCAGGAAGCTGATATAAGCGTGCCGTCAAAATCAAAAATTATAAGCATTAGCCGCCCCTCCTTTTGAATAAAAATTTAAAGAACCGATATTCCGAATAAATCTAACAAATAATGGTTTTTAAATCAAGCGGAAAAAGTTGACCCCGTTAGAAGTCTGGCAAAGATTAAGTTATAGCATGAACAAAGACGAAAGTCGGCTTCGCCTTTTGTTAAAACTATTAAGAAAGACTTTGAGTGGACTTCTAACGGGGTTGACCTCGCTTTTTTATTTTGATAAAATATCATCATAAAATTTAAAAAGCAGTAAACTACGGCCTTCGGAAGGCCGTATTAAAAAATGGATACTAAAACAAAATTTATTACTTCGGAATCGGTCGCGCCCGGACACCCCGATAAAGTTTGCGACCAAATTTCAGACGCCGTTTTGGACGAAGTTTTAAAAAAAGACCCAAAAGGGCGGGTGGCTTGCGAAACTTATGTTACGATGGGGCTGATTATTGTCGGCGGAGAAATTACAACTTCCGCTTTTGTGGATGTCCATAAACTCGTTCGCGATGTTTTAAAAGATATCGGCTATACTCATCCCAAGTATGGTTTTGATTATCACACTTGCGCTATTTTAAACGCCATCCACACGCAGTCTCCGGATATCGCTCAAGGCGTTGACCAAGGAGGAGCCGGAGACCAAGGTTTAATGATTGGCTACGCTTGCGATGAAACTCCGGAATTAATGCCTCTCCCGATTATGCTTGCTCATAAATTAGCGCGGCAAATAACGGAAGTCCGAGAAAAAGGTATTTTAAATTATTTAGGTCCGGACGGAAAATCTCAAATAACCGTTGAATACGAAAACGATAAACCCAAAAGAGTTGAAAATGCGGTTTTGGCTTGTCAGCATACCGACGAGATTTTAGACAAGACCGGCGAAAAAATCACTAAAAAATCTCGCGAAGAAATTATTAACGCGATCGCTTTGCCGATACTCAAAAATTGGACGGATAAGCAAACTAAATTTTTTGTTAATGAAACCGGCAAATTCGTCGTTGGCGGGCCGCAATCCGACACCGGTATGACCGGCAGAAAAATTGTCGTTGACACTTACGGCGGCACGGTCCCTCATGGCGGCGGAGCTTTTTCCGGCAAAGATTCAACAAAAGTTGACCGCTCCGGCGCTTATATGGCGCGCTATATCGCAAAAAATATTGTCGCCGCCGGTTTGGCTCGCAGATGTTTAATTCAAATCGCTTATGTGATTGGCGTGGCCGAGCCGATTTCCATAATGATTGAAACATTCGGCACCGGAAAGATTGCCGAAGAAAAAATAATTCGGACGGTGAAAGACAGCTTTAATCTTACGCCCCAAGGAATCATTAAAACCTTTGGTCTTCGCCGGCCGATTTTCAGACAAACCGCTTGTTTCGGCCATTTTGGCCAGACAATTTTTCCGTGGGAAAAAACCGATAAAATAAATTTGTTAATTCGCAATTCAAAGTAAGAGCATAAAAGCCGTTATATTAAATAACGGCTTTTTAGAATTTAAGGATGAATACATCTTTGACAAACATTTCACTAGCGCAACCCGACTGCGCTTGTTGAAATCTTTGAAAAACTTAATAATCATCAATAATCTGATCGGCAAGATTCAATCTTACCGCTTCCCTTGCCGATACGACTTTTTTTTGTTGAAAAAATTCAATTACTTTTGTCCAAACTAAACCAGAAGATTCAATTATGACTCCGTAAAGTTGCTCGTTGCATTTTTCCACATAAGACATAGTGGAGTCAAGAGAACTAAAATTCATAACAAAATCTTTTTTAAGCTCGGTTTCCGTCCAATGGAATTTCAATGTGGCGTTTTTGCATATTTTTCTTACTTTGCCTCCCTGAAAAGCAATAAGGGCGCCGGATTCCGCTTTTTTGCGAACGATTGTTGTAATGTCAGCAACGGAGTGTCTTAATATCTGATACAATATAATGCTTAAAATAACAGGTCCCCCATAACTTTCATTAATTTCAAAAATTATCGGTTCTAAAGACAATTCCTGAAATTTAAATAATTTTTTAAGAATTTGTTCAACTGTCTTTAATTTGATTTCGTTTTCCAAAATAATTTTTCTTTCCCCAACCAAATTATTCATTTATCAACTCCTTTATTATATTAAATTGTAAAAGCGCGAATTGAATATTTAGTTATCTATTTTTGCGTAAACAGAAGATCTGTTAATTTCTTGCCGATAGCCTGTATGTCATTTTTAGACATCCTATTTAAAAGTTTTTTTTGTTTAAGCAATATTTTTTCTTCGTCGGGCGTGTTATCTTGATAATGCAAAAATTCGTGAATAAATGTTTCGGTTAATAATAATAATAGATTAATGGTTATTATTTTTTTTTCATTATCAATGCCGCCTCTATCATTTTTATTTATCCATTTAAATTCTATCTCATATTCTCCGCTTTCCAAAAAGTTTAAAGGATTCATTTTTACCTCCTCTCGCGCGATCCAATGCTATATGTATGTCATAATTCAACTTTCTTTTTTAAAGATAATTTATTTGCGCTAAAAATCAATCTCTTGTATTAAATGAGTATATCTTTGACACTATTTTAAAAGCGAGCTAGGCCGAAGCTGGGTCAAAGATGTATTTCATCTTATTCATCTCTGAAAATTTCGTAACGAAAATTATGAAGCGACGAGTTTATTGCAAAAATCAAAATTTATAAATACAATGGCAATAAGATGACCTTAAGAAAACGAAGAATTTTATTATTGATTTGCGTTATAATTTTTGTCTTGGCCGCTTTGATTGTGAATTTTTATGTCGCCGGCTACCGCCTAAACTCTAAATTTAAAATAACAAAAACAGGCGGGATTTATATTTATTCTCCTTTAAACTACACCGATATTTACTTAAATAATAAATTTAAAAAACAGACCGGCGCTCTCCAAAAAGGATTTTTTATTCAGAATTTAAAACCTGAAAAATATACGATTTTAGCGGCAAAAGAAGGCTATTGGCCGTGGCAAAAAGAAATAAAAGTGGAAGAAGAAATGGTTACCGAAATAAAGGCAATGCTGACACTCCAAAATCCCGCGGGAAAGGTTATTCTCAAAGGTCCGTTTCTCAATCTTTATTCTTCTCCTTTTCAAAAAATTTTGGTCCTGCTTGAAAAAGAAAAGGGCGGCGCTTTAAAAAAAATTATTTTTTATCTTCCCGCTCAAAATACATTTCTTTCTCCCGTCAGCCAAGAGAAGAATAAATCGCTTGGTCTTTTTAAAGATATATCAAACATAAGATGGGAAGACGAATCTTTTATATTTTCCGGCGGAAAAGAAACAATTAAAGTAAATTTTAATGTTGATGAACAGACCTATAAAACTGAGAAAATAAACCCCGTTAAAAATGAAATTTCTAACGGGGTAAAAGAACCGCCGAATGAAGAACGAAAATTCGCTAATTTTAAATCAAGCCGGCTTGAAAATTTTCATTCCGATTTTGCGAGGCTTTCTCCAAACAAAAAAGAGATGATTTGGCGGGATCAAAATAACGCCATTTGGTTTGATGTGTCGTCTGAAACGGCATCGCTTCCCTATTTTCTTTTGAACGAAAAAAATATAGAATTTCCGATTAAAATTTTTCAATCTAAATTTCCGCTCACTCATATTGATTTTCTTCCCAATCGCCGGGATATCATTGTAGTCGCGATTGACAACGGCGTCTACGCTTTAGAACTTGACGGCCGGGGCGAAAGAATGATCCATCCGGTTTATAAAGGGAAAAAACCGATATTTGCGGCTTTCCCGGGAGAAAAAAATATTTATATCCTTGATGATGAAAATTTGATGGAAATTGAATTATAGCCACTAGCCACTAGGGTTTATAGGACAAATAAAACTAGAGAGTATCTTTTAAGTAAAAAGTGGGGAAAGCGGATAAAAACCCTAAATACGAAATCCTAAATTCTAAATAAATCCCAATTACCAAAATTCAAAATCCAAAACAAAAGTTTAGAACATTTGAATTTAGAATTTTGAATTTGTTTAGGATTTAGATATTAGGATTTAGGATTTTATTTACCGTTTCAATCAATTTAAAATACATCAAAGGTCGCGCGAAAAATCTCTTACTTCATTTGTCCTATAACCATTTACTACTACACTTCAATAATCACCGGCAAAACCATTGGCCGTCTTTCCGTTTTTTTGAAAAGAAATTTGCCGATTCGTTCTTTTACCAAATCTTTAACATAAGTCCAATTAACCGGATGCATTTCAGCGGTTGTCTCTTCAATGGTTTTTCTTAAAAGAATACGAGTGTTTTTTAAGAGTTCTTTGGACTCTCTTAAATAGACAAAGCCGCGAGAAATAATGTCGGGAGAACCTTTAATTTTTCCGGTTTGAGAATCAACCACGGCGATAATAACAAATATGCCGTCAGCCGCGAGCATCTGACGGTCGCGCAAAACAACTTCCTGAACATCTCCGACGCCCAAGCCGTCCACCATTATATAATTCGCCGGCGCGTATCTTTTGGTAAGCTCTAATTTTTCCGGCCGGGCTTCAATTATCTGACCGTTATCCGGAATTATAATATTTTTTGGATTAAAACCGTGAAGAGCGGCAATTTTGGCGTGAATTTTTAAAAAAGAATGGTTACCTTCAATGGGAATCAAGTATTTTGGTTTTATCAAATCCAAAAGCATTTTAAGATCTTCTTGCTTGGCGTGGCCGCCGGCGTGAACATCAAGCATTTTGTAATTTACCACTTCGGCTCCGTCGCGATAAAGCTTGTCGGTTAAACTCTGAACAGTCCGTTCATTGCCGGGAATAACCGAAGAAGAAAACACAACCGTATCATTAGGCTGAATTCTTAAAAATTTATGTTCGCGATTGACAATCCGCATTAAAACCGCCCTTTCTTCTCCTTGCGCGCCGGTCGCCAAAACCACGATTTTTTCCGGAGGATAATTAAACATTTCTTCAACCGGAATAATCGCTTTTGAATTATATTTTACATAACCAAGTTCCCGGCCGATGGCTATATAATTTTTCATTGACCTGCCTTCAATCACCACTTTTTTTTCATATTTCTCGGCAAGCTGAATAATTTGATTTAACCGCCCCAAAAGAGAAGAAAATGTTCCTATTATTAAACGGCCCGGCGCTTTTTTAATAATTTCCTCTATTTCTATTTTTATATCTTGTTCGCTGAATTGACTGCCGGCTTCCTTCGCGTTAGTGCTGTCGGAGAAAAGAGCCAATATGTTTTTTTCTCCAAATTCTTTAAGCCGTTCAAGGTCGGTTATGCCGGCAATGTCTGATTTTAAATCTATTTTAAAGTCCCCAATGTGAATCATCGCGCCCACGGGCGTGTTAATAACAACCCCTAAAGCGCCGGGTATATTATGAGACACGCTAAAAAATTCCAATTTAAACACTCCCAAATCTATCTTGCTTTCATTGTTTACGGCGTGAAGATTCAGCTTTAACTGTTCCTGAAAATCTTCCTGACGTTTTTTAATGATGGCTAAAGTAATATCCGCGCCAAAAATAGGAATACTTGTTCCCAGTTGAGGCGCCAAATGAGGAATTGCTCCGATATGGTCTAAATGGGCGTGAGTAATAACAATCCCCTGAATCTTTTTTCTTTTTTCCAAAAGAGAAGCAATGTTAGGAATAATATAGTCAATCCCGGGCATATTTTCTTCGGGAAACTGAATACCCATATCCACTATTAATATATCTCCATTATGAGGAGAGTGACGATCAATGTATTCAAAATACATCATATTTCTGCCGACTTCTTCCATTCCGCCCAAAGGGACAATGTCCAGATAAGGCTCGGTTCTTTCCATTCTTTCCGCTTTTTCCGTTTTTACCGAACCGCTTTTGCCGCCCGCGGCAAAAGCGGTTCTAAATTTTCTCGTACTTGTGTACGGTCTCGTAATTTGAGGATTATTTTTTAACATAAAATGAGCTGCGAATTACGCAGTTTGCATCAAAAGAAATTTTAAGACTTTCTCGCTGAATGTTTTAAGAGGAATTATAATAATTAGAATTATAGCGGAATACATTTTTATGTCAACTTATCAGGACATTGTGGCGCGAGCAACCTCTTTAATTTTTGACTGGATTTTTTCTTTGAACTTCTTACCAACATCGTCAAACAAAACAAGTAATTCCTCGAAAGTATTTTCACCGCCAAGACAATCCCAGTATTCTTTGCCAATCAAAAATTCTTTTCCCCTATCTAAAACGCCCTGCTCCGTAAATCGCTCATACGGTTGCGGGTGATATGGATTGTACGGAAAAGCGAGATAAACTTTTATCGGGCTTCGGCGTCGCGCCACCCATTCCAAAAGTTTCGTTTTTGATTTTTTTATTCAACAGCTTCCTCGATGG
>Ga0209541_10013915_pt1 | contig 12225 bp, 14 predicted proteins | sample RifCSPlowO2_01_FD_184027 | JGI IMG/M metagenome (GOLD analysis project Ga0209541, IMG submission 184027) | Groundwater microbial communities from Rifle, Colorado - Rifle CSP2_plank lowO2_0.1 (SPAdes) (version 2) | ecosystem: Environmental > Aquatic > Deep subsurface > Groundwater | place...
CATACAGCTCTGTGCGTCATACGCCATCTGGCGGGCGTTATTAAAGGGATGGAAAAAGGCTTCCTGCGCATTATAAAGAAGGCAGAACGCCGCAGGAATGCAAATATATAAAGCTCCGTCGCAATAATAAAGAAGCAACGAGAGAGATAAATTATGACGATAGCCGACATTTTTATAGCCAACGTTGAGCAACTCGGGTTTTTTGACTTCCTGCTGCCGTGGCTGTTCACTTTCGCTATAACTTACGGATTGCTTATCAAAGCGGATATATTCGGCTCGGCTAACCCTAAAATATCCATGGTGCTTGCGGTTGTCTTTGCTTTCTTCACTGCGCCGTTCGCGGGCATATACCTCACGTCATTCTTCTCAACGCTAAGCACGGAGATGGTTATAGCGTTGGGCGGGCTACTGACAATAATATTATTCGGCACCATGCTCGGCATTGACAGGAACGCACTGCCGCATCGCTACTACATGGCCATAGCTTTGGGCGCGGTCGCGTTCTTCATCGCGATAGGCGGTGAAGTGGCGGACATCCGACTGGGGAGCAACACTGTGATGACCGCCGTTTTCGTGATAATATTATTGGCGGCTATCGGGTTTGTCACGGGCGGAGGAAGTGCCCCGTCCAAGACGGCGGCAGAGAAAAAGGAAGGAACAGGATAAATAACTAGCCATCGTCCATTTTCACAGCTGATAATTATGGTGAATCCGTTTGAGCTTCTTGTTTCTAACCTGTCTTCACTCGGATTTTTCAATTTTTTTCTTCCTTTCCTTTTCGTCTTTGCCGTGCTCTACGGATTACTACTAAAGAGCCACGCATTGGGCGAGGACGCAAAAGTGGCGGGCGTGGTTTCGCTTGCCATGGCTTTCCTGACTATCGGTTTTGGCGGGCCGCTTCTCGGCGCGTTCTTCATCAATCTGGCTGGCACTGCGGCTATCCTTCTTTCAGGAGTACTGATAATTATTCTTGTCGTTGGGTTAGCCGGCGGGAAGCTCAGCGACGTCACGGCAGGGAAAGGCGTAACTGCAATAATGGCGGGAGTGACCATTATCATTGTCTATTCCATGTACCAGTCGCTTACCAACAACTCGCTGGACAACGCACTGGCTACCACGGTGCTCATGGTCGTGCTGCTGCTTGGTGCCGTCATGTTCATAACCGGCGCAGGAAACGGGCACTGATTTTACGGCGATACTTGTCAGTAAGGACAACGTTCAGGTAAACTAATCGCCACCAAGTGTATGGCACGAAGTTGTATGACGACTTCACTGCCCAGTTTCTGCATGTATCTTTGCGAAAGAGAATCGCTCGTGAAAAACTGCAGAAGTGACGTAAAAATATCCACAGGCAATACTTGTTTTTTCTTACTCCCAAGAAATCACTGGATGCGCTGCTTTGCCTTCATCTCGTGTATAATATTGGACAGGCTTTCTATATTTTTCGTTAAAGAAGGCAGGAACTGCCTGAATGCCTTTTCAAGGCCGCCGACGCGCGCGGTCAGGTCGTCTATCTGCGAAGAAAATGCGCTTACCCGCTCGTCGTCACCCGTTTTCTGGGGCTGGGGGCGACTTCTGAGCGTTTCGCGGATGGAGTTCGTTTCGGCATTGAGCCTCTCTATCTCAACGTCAAACTTCTTCCATTTGTTCTCGACGACGCTTTCTATAAGCTCTTCCACTATCTGCTCCGGCTCTATGACTTCCGTGCTGCCTGCGTCGGGCATCTCCATGTCCGGAAGCGCGCTTCTCTGCGTTGGCGGAGGGGGAGCAGGCTCGTCCACGCCGCTCTTCACGGCGTTCATCATGGCGCCCTCTATCTGCTCATAGGAATAACCTTCAGATTTGAGCGTCTTTATTATGTCGCGGTCGCTCATGCCCTTCGATATCATACTGTCTATCCTTTCAGAAGGAACAGGACTTGCAGGTTCTTTCTTTTTAGTGAAAAACACGATAGCACCTTATATATTAATTGTCAGACATCCATATAAATATTATACCTTGACAGGAGAGCGGAGCGGGCTCAGAAGGTCCATCATCCTTTCCAGCTCTTTCACGTCCGTGCTCCGCGCCGCGCGCCCTACCTGCTTGTTGAGCCGCTCCAGCGCGTTCTCCAGCACTATCAGCCGCGCTTCCATGTCCCGTACCCGCGCTTCCATGTCGGCAAAACGGTCATTGGCGGACTTGGTCTTTTCTATGCCCGCATTCTCAAAAGAAGACGTCCTTTCGTCAACGGCCTGCATCTTTCCTTCAAGCTCATGCAGCCTGCGGATGGAATCGTTGCTCCGCTTGACGAGCTCCTGAATTATCATCGCGATTTTGTCTTCGGGCATGCGTATAATTGATGCCGTGGTATTAAAAATCCACTATTCCCTTTTTGCTGTACCAGACTGACGCACTTCGTGCGTCCATTTGGTGAAAGTCAATGCCAATACCCCGCATTTTTCAAATGCGTCGTATCCCATGTTATAAATTGATGCATCGGCTCGCGAACGGAGTGAGATGCCATATTATCCTGTAAAAATTTTTTCCCGTTGGCTGAAGGGCTATAAAAAAACCCGACACGTTATTTATGCAATGGCATTCCAATCCGAGTATGACGCGGAGTCGCAGCGCGTGAGAATACACACCATGGGCAGCATATACGGACCCAGCATTGAAGACTATGATGTAGTTATGGCGGCGGCGATAGACAAGTTGCTGGAGATAAGGCGGCTTGTGCGCATCGTCTTCATTGACAGACGCGAGCACGAATACGATTTTCCCGACGTGAAGATGCTTCTGGAGATAGCTAACGCAATGGAACGGATAGTGCGCGAACGCGTCATCACGCTAAAAAACATCGTCATGCCGGACTGCGAGCGGGAGTCGCAGGAGCGATACGCCTTTTTGAATAGGTTCTTCTCGCAGTTGAAGTACGACCCGATAGAGGCATACAAGCAACTACTGCGCGAGATAAGGCATGCTGAAATAACGGTGGAAAGGGGGAACGAGCCCTGCACGGTGCATTACCTTGCCAATGCGCTGGTTCCGCTGAAGAACATAATGGAAAGCTGCAGGATGATACAGTACGCGAAAGAGCGGCTGCCGGAGCATCGCAACCGCTCGTTATACCGGCAGCTTTTTCATCCGAGCATACGCCCGAATTTCATGTACACGCGATACGTGGCGGCGCCCCCGGCAACGGCGGAGCTCGTCGAGCGCTATGCAGTCGGGGATACGGACATAGAGATATACGCGCTGCCGAGCGCCGTGCGCAAGCTTTATCACTTCGTACCGCCGGAATTCAAGCTGCGCGAGGAAGAGTATGCATTGCTGGACAAGGCGCGACAGTATATAGGTCGGCACGAACCACGGGAGATGGAGCTGGCGAATCCTGAAACGATGCGAGAGAACCTGTTGCGGATAAGCGAAGACCTGCTGAGAGACATAGCGCGGGATGACAGGGTGATTATCGACGAAGAGGCCCTCAACAAACTGGCAGGCATACTTGTCCGGTATACAGCCGGACTGGGAATACTTGAGCTGCTGCTCGAGGACGAGAAAATACAGGACATCGCAGTGAACTCGCCGATAGGCACATCGCCTGTCTACATAGTCCATTCAACTTATGGCGAATGCGAAACCAACATGGTCCCGAGCGCGGAAGACGCGGAGACTTGGGCAACACGCTTCCGCCTCAACTCCGGGCGTCCGCTGGACGAGGCGAATCCCGTACTGGATACGGAAATAGTATTGCCGCAGGGCAGGGCGAGAGTTGCGGCAATAACCCGCTCGCTATCGCCGGAAGGTCTGGGATTCGCGTTCAGACGGCATCGATTAAAGCCGTGGACGCTTCCGCTTTTCGTGAAAGCCGGGATGCTTGACTCACTTTCAGCGGGACTTCTGTGGTTCCTTGTGGATGGCGGAAGAACCATTTTGGTCGGCGGCACGCGGGGCTCGGGAAAGACTTCGCTACTCGGTTCGCTGATGGTGCAGATAAGCCCAAAGACGAGGATAATATCAGTTGAAGACACGCTGGAGTTGCCGATAGAAAGCTTGCGGGATATGAGTTACAATATAGAACGGCTTAAGTCGCGCTCGGTGATAACGCGGGTGGAAACAGAATTGCCTACAGAGGAAGCGTTGCGAACGGCGCTACGTCTCGGTGACTCGGCGCTTATAATAGGCGAAGTTCGCTCACGAGAAGCTCTGGCGCTGTACGAGGCGATGAGAATAGGGGCATTGGCAAACGTCGTCGCGGGAACGATACACGGTGACTCGGCTTACGGAGTTTATGACCGCGTCGTTAACGATCTGGGCGTGCCGCCAACGAGTTTCAAGGCTACCGACATCGTGCTGATTGTGAACGTTCTCAAGTCACCGGACGGACTCACCTCGTTCAGGCGCGTTACGGAACTTACTGAAGTGCGCAAGCACTGGAAGAGCGACCCGTCGGAAGAGGGCGGATTCGTGAAGCTGATGGAATATTCAGCGAAAGACGATACGTTGAAACCAACGGAAACTCTTCTATTGGGTGAAAGCCACGTGCTGAATGATATAGCGTCGCGCACCCGCGAATGGAAAGGGCGATGGGACGTGGTATGGGAAGACGTAACGTTACGCGGGAAGATTATCCAGCATCTCGTTGATTATGCTGCGCGCGCGAACAAGCCGGAACTACTGGAAGCGGAAAACGTCACGCTCTCCAACGGAATGTTTCAACTGATAAGCAGGGACGTGAGAAAGGAGACGGGCGCCGCGAATGCGATGGCGATATTCGACAAATGGAAAGCGTGGGCGGAAGGGAATCGTTAATTTATAATCAGTTCCCACAATTATAGCATCGGACATAAATATTCAGACATATTAGATGTCCATGCTATATGTGAATGACTTGTAAAATATCTTAAATATTATGTCATTCACTATATTCTCATGCCGCGGCTGCCTGCGAGAAGACCGGACCCTTCCTACCGTGAGTCGCGGGAATACAGGATATTCAAGGAAGAGGAAAAGCTGAAAACGCTGCCGCGTTCGCTGTACGAAAGGGCGTGCCGCTTCGCGCTCCGCTTCTTTACGGCGACGCTTGACGAAAAAACGAAGAAAAGAATGCAGGAGAACATAGATTTCTCGCACCTTGCAGTCAAGCCCGAAGGCGTTGCGACGCTTACCGTGCTGCTGGGCATCGTCGTGAGCCTGCCGCTGCTGGCATTGATGGTGGCGGATTTCTTCGGCTATCCGGGCGTGCCGCCGAATTATACGTTCTTAACGTTGGCGGTGTTTCTCCCGTTTCTCATTTATCTTTACCAGTATCCTTCGCACCTGCGGAAGATATACGAGATGGAAACGGGCTCGGAAATCGTAAACATGATACTCTACATATCCGTCTACATGCGCAACGCGCCCAACCTTGAGGGGGCGGTGGAGTTCGCGGCGGAGAATCTTTCAGGAAAACTGGTTTACGAATTGCGGAAGTTGCTGTGGGACGTGGAAGTCGGGAATTACCTTACTATGCAGGAAGGGCTACTTGCTTATGGCGCCAAATGGAAGGAGAACCGCCCGTTCCTTGAAGCGATTGACCTCATAATAGGCTCGCTGTCGCACGGCGAAACGAGAAGGCAGGAGATGCTTGACCAGTCGGTGGACGTGATACTTGCAGGGAACCGCGAGGGGGCCAAGCACTTCACGCAGGAACTGAACACGCCTGTCATGTTCATACACGCGATGGGCATAATACTGCCACTACTTGGATTCGTGATGTTTCCGCTGCTTGCGATTTTCCTCAACATAGGCTCGGCGGTGCTCTTCGTCATATATGACGTGATACTGCCCGCGATACTTTTCTTTTCTGTGAAGCACGTGCTTGAAAGGAGGCCTGCCACGTTCAGCAAGATAGACGTATCCATGAGTCCTGATGTGCCGAAAAGCGGCACGTTCCTGCTTGATGGTAAAGAGGTAACGGCGCTCCCTGTCGCCGGCGGCGTCTTCGCCGTGACGGCAACACTTGCGTGGTTTCTGTACGGGACGGAAGGAACTCAAAGCATAGCCGCAGCGTTGCTGGCCGTCGGCTCGGTGGCGATGTCAATAGCAACGTACTATTACTTGACGACGTATCAAGCACTGAACGTCCGGGAAAGGACGCGCGCCGTGGAAGAGGAATTCAGCGATACTCTTTTCAGGATGGGCAACAACCTTTCTTCCGGCGTGCCCATCGAAAAGGTGCTGGAGCAGAGTGTCTCAACATCCAAGAACTTAAAAATCCGCGGGCTTTTCGCGAGGGCGCTGGAAAACATACACAACCTCGGAATGACTTTCCGGCAGGCTTTCTTTGACGAGAAATACGGCGCGGTGCGCCTTTACCCTTCCCGTCTCATACGCTCCGTCATGACGACCGTATCCGAATCGGCCGAGCGTGGCTCGAAAAGTGCGTCGTCTGCTATGCTCTCCATGGCAAGATACCTGAAGAGCCTGCACGACACGCAGGAAGACGTGCGGGCAGAGCTGGGGGACCCGCTGAGCTCCATGAAGTTCCAGGTCTTCTTCATGTCGCCCATGATAACAGGAATCATAGTGACGCTCACGATGATGATACTCCGGATACTTTCGAGCCTCGGGCAGCAGGCGAAAGGCTTGCCGTACGTGCCGTTCCTCGACAGCTTTTACAGCACCGGCATAACCCCGTTTGAATTCGTGCTTGTCGTGAGCGCGTACCTGCTTGAGACATGCCTATTGCTGTCAATGTTCATAAATGGGATAGAGAACGGTGAAGACCGCGAAGGCTTCAGGAAATACAGCGCCGATTCCATAATCGTCGGCTTTATATTCTTCTGGATAGTCATAGCTGTCACGCTGGTAATATTCATGCCTATAATTGACTATACGTTCTGATGCGTATGAAAATAGCATTCTTCACGGACACATACAAGCCGCAGGTAAACGGCGTGGTCACTTCCGTGGCTCTCTTTGCGAAAGAGCTCAGAAAGAGAAACAGCGTGTACATATTCTCGCCTTCAGGTGTGGTAGGGGAAAGGCACTGTTATCCGTCTCCCTCCGTACCGTTCCCGATGTATGCGGGATATCGCGTCGGGTTGCCGTATAATCTGATAGGAAAAAAATTCACGGAGCTGGGCGTGGATATCGTACACGTCCATTCCCCATTCACCATGGGCATGGCAGGAATGGCGATGGCGAAAAGAAGAAAGATTCCGATAGTCGGGACATTTCATACCATGTTTTCTGACTACTTGCACTATCTCATGCCGAACTTCCTTATCCGAAACAGTGCAGTCCATGGCACGGCGAAGAGTTTGGCGTGGGCAGCACTTCGGGCTTTTTACAACAGATGCGACGCTGTTGTAGCGCCTTCAAAAGCAGTGGCGCGGGTCCTCGCAAAGCACGGTATAAAGAACGTCCGCGTCATACCGACCGGCATGGATTTTGCAAAGCACGACTACACGAAAGGCATGAAACGAAGGTTGGGCATAACGGGAAGGATGGCGCTGCATGTGGGCAGGGTGACCAAGGAAAAGCGGATTGATTTTTTGATGAATGCCCTTTCGCGCGTAAACGCAACGCTGGTGGTGGCGTCTGACGGACCGATTAAAAAAGAATTGGAACGGAGAGCAGGGAAGAACGTGCTATTCACTGGCTATCTACGGGACGAAGAGTTGCGCGGGCTTTACAGGGAAGCGGATGCATTCGTGATGGCATCGCGGAGCGAAACGCAGGGGCTCGTACTTCTGGAAGCGGCATCGTACGGCGTGCCATGCGTGGTTCTGAACACGCCTGTGATATCCGATTTTGTGAGGGAGAACCGCATAGGCGCCGTCGCAACGGAAGAAGGATTCGCGAATGCGGTGAAAAGCATGCTGAAAAGCGGAAAACGGGCAGACACCCGCGCGCTGAAAAAAAAGTATAGCATTGGGAAATGCGCGGAAGAGCTTGAGAGGCTTTACAGAGAACTGCTGCACTATTCCCAGTAATCATTATTCGATTCGCCGCGCAGCGCGTAATTTCGCGTGTTCTGATAGTGCATTCTTATGTAATTCGCGACTCCGGCGCTGCGCAGGCGGCGGGCGGACGTATATACTCTAAGAGGAGCGAAAACAAAAGGCGCTATCCTTGACGTTTTTATCGCCATGTCATGGTCTTCATTCGTGAGAAGGTCCGGGCGGAAACCACGTACTTTCTTAAAAACGCTCTTCTCAAGCGCCATGCATGAGCCGTTCGTAACATAGATGCCCAGCCGCATCAAAATCCTTATTGACACGTTCCACGCGTCGAAAATGAGATTGTGCAAAGCGCCGGCATCCCAAAAGCGGACGTCAAAGATACAACCGCCTTTCACATCGCCAAGCTTCTCAAGAAAATCTTCAGTAAAACGAACGTCTGCATCCGCGAATATCAACGTATTCCCGCGCGATTTCCAGGCGCCCGTATTCCGCGCGATACCGGGGCCCTTTCTTTTTTCATATAAAACTTTAGCGCCGCCTTCCCGCGCAATGTCCTCCGTTCCGTCCGTACTGTAGCTGTCCACTACTACCATTTCCCAGTCGCTAACGCTCTGCGCCCTTATTGAATCTATGCAGCCTTTCAGGTAGCGAGCTTCATTCTTCGTCGGTATTATGAATGAGTATTTCACAATATACCTCCACTGAGATTCTGCAAGGGTTCGAATCATGCCCCCGCCGGGATTCGAACCCGGGTCTAAAGCTATTTACAATTCCATCCCCTTGCTTTGCAAGTCGATGCCATATTATCATACGACGGAATTCCGCAAGCTTTCGTCCTATCCAAGCTAGACTATCCCCGCCGATTTCCGACTCCGTAAATCGGCTACGAGGGCTTGGACCTTGAAAGAGTTAATATAGCATCTTTAAGTCTCTTTCTTTTCCGTGTATTACTAAATCCTATGAATTTCTGAAAACTCCTCACATCATCCATGTTTTTCCGAGTGCCGCGAATCTCGAAATTTAAAGCTATACTTGTATAACCGTGTTTGTTGTGTCTGTTTTTGGATCTGTAAATATTTGACGACCTGATTCCGAACAGCAATAACATACTCTTTATTTCGTTCATATATCTCAATCCTAACGCTATCTGCTCTTCGCGTTTGGACCGACAAAAAGCGACTCGTATTCTCTTTCCGTTGAATGCCACAGATCCGTCGTTGCTGAATAACCTGTTCAAAAATTCTGCCTTGACACATTTACCTGGAATTTTTTATCCAATCCGGCACGCCATATTCTTGCACGACTTTTCTTCCCGCAGGAACTCCGCATATTTTCAGTATTCTCACGAGCGTTCTATCAAACACCACCGCCATCATGACTGATGGAGTCGTGATTATGTGCCGTATGTCGTATCTGACACCGAATACCTTGCCTATCCTTAAAACGAAGTCCTAAATCTCATCTTCATATTTTGAAAAATACATGACCATTCCTTTACTTATATGACCGTCCGTAAGCACATCTCCTACTATTCCCGCCAAATCTTTACTACCTTTGATTGGCAACCTGTAAGCTCTTCTACGTATATTGTATTCGCCCAGCTTTTTGTTTTTATAGAGCTTCAGAATTTCTTTTTTATCTGCTATTATCATAGACAAGAGTGTATAATGGCATATAAACCATTTTCCCGAGGTCTGCGAAAGTGGAGAAAGTGCGCCATAAGGCCCCCCAATACAGTTAAAAAGATTGTATTCAGTTATGTTTGACTAATATGAAATGCACATCATGCCACACGAACCTCGTGTCGGAGGACAAATTCACGCAATTTACCTGCCCATTCTGCATGGAAGGGGAAATAGCAAGATGCTACAGGTGCCGGAAGAGGAACGCACCTTACGACTGCAAATGCGGGTTCAGGGGGCCCTGATATGCAGGTGTTCGGCTCCGATTCCTTCGGTGAATCGCTTGCACGATTTCTCGGGGCGGATTTTGAACGGATAGAGAAGACCGTGTTTCCGGACTTTGAAGTTCGCCCGCGAATTCTTGCGGAAAAATTGCACAATCGCGTCATAATAGCGGAGCGGATGAAAGTGCCCACCGACCCGAATGCGTATCTGGTGGAAGTTCTTTTCGAGATAATGACGCTCCGGGACATGGGGGCGAAAAGCGTGGAAGTCGTCATGCCGTACTTCGTCTATTCGCGGCAAGACAAATCGTTCCGCCAGGGCGAGCCGTTTTCCGCCCAGTACGTCGTTGACATACTTAAATTCGCCGGGGCGCGGCGCATTTACGTCGTGGAAAGCCACACGCAGAACGATTTTAACGCTATCGTGAACGTGAGCGGATTCAGGGCCATAGGCAAATACTTCCATTCGCTCGGGATGAAAGAAAGCGTGATAATTGCACCGGACGAGAAAGCGGAAAGGGGGGCGCGCATAGTCGCGGAAGAAATAGGAGGGGCGCTTTGCGTCCTACGCAAGAAAAGGGACAGGGAGACGGGGGAGATAGAAACGCGAGCAGGCGATGTGCCGCAGGGGAATCGCGCGATAATCGTGGACGACATAGTAAGCTCGGGCAGAACTATGCTCAATGCCGTAAAAATAGCCAAAAAGCACGGCATGAACGAGATATATTGCGCGGTCGTGCATCCGATAACGCAACGCGGCATATTTGACGTCTCGAAGGAAGCCACGAAGTTCTTTGCGTGCAACACCGTTGATTCCGCGCTGTCCGTGATACCCGTAGAACAGTTGGTAGCAGAAGAGATAAAACGATACCCGTGATAATAATCATGCCCGTCATAATAGCAACGACAAACAAGAGCAAATACGAAGAAATCTCGGCGGTGCTGAAAACGCTTGGCATCTCCAGCGAGATGGCGCACGTGGAATGCGACGAGCGCGGGGAGACGCTGGAAGAAATAGCACGAGAGAAAGCACGACAGGCTTACGTGAAAATAAAAAAGCCGCTCATAACGGAAGACACGGGCATATTCTTTTCAGCATACGAAAATTTTCCGGGCGCGCGGGCGAAACGTGTTTTCCTTGACATCGGCTTTGACGGAATACTGAAAAAGCTGGAAGGAAAGAAGCGCGACGCAACTGTCAGAACTGTAATATGCTACACGAACGGGAAACAGGAAAAACTTTTCGCTGGTGAGATGCAGGGACGGATAGCGGAAATGCCTGCAGGTAACGCAGACGCGAACGTGCCATACGAAAAAATATTCATCCCGCAGGGCGGCAACGTGCCGCTGTCTTTCGTTAGCCGCGAGGAGAAGAACAAAATATCCCATCGCGGGCAGGCTACGCGCAAATTCGCCGAATGGTTCAGAAGTGCACGGTAAGCACCAACTCGCGCTTTCCAGCAGAACCGAAATCCCACAGGAACACGCGATTCTTAAGATGAAGCGCGCTGCCGGATATGGGAATGCTGACGCTGCGCGGAAGCATTGAGGCACGGATGTGCACGAACGCGTCACGCGGGGATGCGTAAAGCTTTTTTTCGCTGACCGACTGAAAATGATTCTTAAAATCCTCCATAAGAAGGCGGTTGCCGCTGCTCACCAGAATGCCTGACGAATGCGCATCCGTGAAAATCGTGCAAAGGCCTTCCTGTATTCCGCTCTTCTGCAAAGCGCTGTTTATCCCGTCCGTCACGTCATGCCAGCTCACGCCACCGGCAACTTCCACTTCAATAACGTCCCTGTAAAGCAATGCGATCACATCTGATAACACTATTTAAATATTGAAAACTGCAAATAGCTTGGAGCTATTTGAGTTCTCAAAGAACTTCCATGAAGTTCTTTGCGGATTCCCGTGTTATGCTATATAAGGTGGAATTTAGATATTTAAATACTCTATTTGATATTACATTTAAATCTCATGTGATTCTCATGGCGGTTAAAATAAAAGTCGAAAACGTCGTCGCTTCAACAGCAATCGACAAGGTTATATCTCTGGACAAGCTTCTGGCGACAATGGAAGCGTCCGAGTACGAACCGGAGCAGTTTCCGGGGCTCGTCTACCGTCTGGACAATCCAAAAGTCGCGACGCTCATTTTCCGCTCGGGAAAGATAATATGTGTCGGCGCCCGCAGCACTAGTGCGGCAAAGGAAGCGTTGCAGATAGTCGTAAAAAAAATCAAGAAGATAGGCATCCGCGTGGACGAAACGAAGATAAAGGTCAAGATAGAGAACATCGTCGTAGCGATAGACTTGGGCGCCGAGTTAAATTTAGACCAACTGGCGTTCCAACTGGAAGACAGTGAGTACGAGCCGGAGCAGTTTCCGGGG
>Ga0209541_10013916_pt1 | contig 12225 bp, 13 predicted proteins | sample RifCSPlowO2_01_FD_184027 | JGI IMG/M metagenome (GOLD analysis project Ga0209541, IMG submission 184027) | Groundwater microbial communities from Rifle, Colorado - Rifle CSP2_plank lowO2_0.1 (SPAdes) (version 2) | ecosystem: Environmental > Aquatic > Deep subsurface > Groundwater | place...
TGGTGGAGTTCGTACCTCCACCCCCAATAGCAGCCTAACGGCTGCTTTGGGTTAAATATCTTTAGATTTTAAACGCAGCCCAGGACAACACAACCTTTTTAAACAATCCTGCCATAGCATATCTAATTCTTGGGTGATAATTGTCATAATAACAAAAGAAAAGCCAAATACTGAAAAAGAGCTCATCAACATACTCAATCCTTCAGTAAAAAAATGGTTTTTCAGCAAGTTCAAGTCATTCTCATTGCCCCAATTGTTCAGCGTCCTTGAAATACATTCAAGGAACAATATATTGGTCTCTGCTCCAACAGGAGCAACAAAAACATTGACTGGATTCTTGTCAATCATAAATGAGCTTGTTGACAGCCAAGAAAAAGGAATTCTGGAGGATAAGATCTATTGTGTGTACATATCTCCATTAAAGGCTCTCAACAATGATATCGAGAAAAACCTAAAGGAGCCTCTAAAGGAAATAGAAGAATTGACTGGACAAAAACTTGGGATAAGAGTTGGAGTGCGAACAGGAGACACGACACAAAGCGAAAAATCAAGCATGCTAAAAAATCCTCCTCATATTTTGATTACTACTCCTGAGAGCCTAGCTATCTTACTTTCATCAAGCAAATTCATCAGCCATCTGACTAGGGTAGATTGGTGCATAATAGATGAGATCCATGCATTGGCAGAAAATAAGAGAGGAACACATCTTTCATTATCTATTGAGAGGCTTCAGAAACATAGCCCTGCAATGACTAGAGTCGGCTTGTCAGCCACAATAAGCCCATTGACAGAGATCGCAAAATATCTTGTTGGGTATGAGGAAAAAGACAAAGAGAGGCCGTGCATCATAGTCGATGTGCAATTCATAAAACAGCTTGACTTGAAAGTATTAAGCCCTGTACCAAACCTTATAGATTTGTCGCATGAAGCAATGTATGATGCTCTTTATTTTCTAATTGACAAATTAATACAAGAGCACAAGACAACATTAATATTTACGAATACAAGATCAGCTACTGAGAGGGTCGTTGACCATTTGAAAGAAAGGTTTCCAAAAAATTATTCAGAAAATATAGGAGCGCATCATGGCAGCTTGTCTAAAGAATCAAGGCTTAAGATTGAGAATTCTTTGAGAGCAGGAAAATTAAAAGTTGTCGTTACATCAACTTCTCTTGAGCTTGGTATTGATATAGGTTATATAGATCTAGTTCTTTTGCTTGGATCACCAAAATCAGTAGCAAGAGCATTGCAACGATGCGGAAGATCTGGACATAAGCTTCATGCGACTTCTAAAGGAAGAATCCTGGTTTTGGACAGGGATGACCTTGTTGAGAATTCTGTATTGCTGAAAAGTGCAATCGAGAAAAGGATTGACAGGCTGCACATTCCAAGAAATGCGCTGGATGTCCTTGCCCAGCAAATATATGGAATCGCTATAGCTGATAAGATACTAAAAGAAGAATTGTATAAGATGATAACACAAAGTTATTGCTATCATCATCTTAGCAGAGCAGACTTTAATCAGGTTATAGACTATCTATCTGGAAAATATGTTGATCTTGAAGACAGGCATATATATTCTAAAATTTGGTATGATGAGACAACAGGAATGATAGGAAGAAAAGGAAAAATGTCCAGAGTGATCTACATGACAAATATTGGAACCATACCAGATGAAACGTTTGTCACAGTCAAGATTGGCAATGAGACAATCGGAAGGATTGATGAGGCGTTTCTTGAAAGGCTCAAGAGAGGAGATGTGTTTGTGCTCGGGGGAGAAAAATATGAGTTCTTGTTCAGCAGAGGCATGGTCGCCCAGGTAAAAGCATCTGTGCAAAGGCCGCCAACAATACCTTCATGGTTTAGCGAGACGTTGCCATTAAGCTTTGACCTTGCCATGGAGATCGGAAAATTCAGAAGATTGATGAGCGAGAAATTCTGCCATAGGAGAAGCGAAAAAGAGATAATTGACTTCATAAATGAGTATCTTTATGTTGAAGGGAATGCAGCTAGCTCAATCTACACTTATTTTAAAGAGCAGTTCCAATATATCGGGATACCTTATGATACACGGCTTGTCATCGAGCATTTCAAAGAAGATAAATCTACAACAATAATATTTCATACAGTTTTTGGCAGAAGGGTAAATGACTGCTTAAGCAGAGCAATCGCATTTGCAATCTCCAGGACACAGCACAAAGATGTTGAGTTGGGGATAACTGACAACGGCTTTTTCATAAGGACAGCAAAAAGCGTCAATGTTGTCGCTGCATTAAAACTATTGAAGTCAAATGAGATCAGGAAAGCGATGGAGATGGCTATAGACAGCTCAGAAGTCTTGCGCAGAAGATTTCGGCATTGCGCCACTCGAGCATTGATGATACTGCGAAATTACAGAGGCAGGCAAAAAAGAGTCGGAAGGCAGCAAGTCAGCAGCATGATACTGATGAATGCTGTAAGAAGAGTTGATCCTAATTTCTCAATACTTAGAGAAGCAAAAAGAGAAGTGCTTGAAGACCTTATGGATATAGAGAATACTCAAAAGATATTTGAGATGATAGAAAGCCAGAAGATAAAGATTGAAGAGATAAATACAACTGTGCCAAGCCCATTCGCATTCAAGATAGTTCTTGAAGGCTATACAGACATCATGAAGATCGATGACAAGATCGAATTCCTGAAGAGGATGCATAATATGGTGCTGGCTAAGATTGGGAAAAAGGGCAATTAGCTGTTGATATAATTTTGTTAAATCTCAATAGAATAAATCAATATAAGTTTATCCAATGGCCAGAATCAACTGCCGTGCTAGGAGTTTGTGAAAAATCCATATACGCATCACCAGACTTGAATGGAATTCCTAGGTTATTTGCGATATCACTAAAATCCTGCTTGTGGGTCATCCCTTCTCTGCCAATTAAAACTTTACATGGAATACCATTATATGTTGTACTGGATTCTAGAACATTATAACCAAGATTTTGAAGCATTTCTCTCAAAGTTTTTGCTGCGTTTGCGGTTTTAAGCTTAGAAATCTTTTCAGGAGGCATTTTAGCTAGTTTGTCCTCCAGCAATTCAAAGCTTTGATACATTGGCATATCCCTTCAAATTGCTTTACTATTTATAAATATTTGTAGAATCTATCCCAATAATCTTATCATCTTCTTTATTTTCTTATTATCAAGCGCCTAACTATACATGAATTTATAATCAATTAAATTATTATTCGATCATTATCCAAATCTGCTGATATCTCATCTGAAAGCTTTTCAAAATTTACAGGATAAATCTTATTTCCGGCAAATTTCCTTATCAAATCAGCCAGTTCAGGAGAGTCATTCACTTGATTAAATTTTTCAATAATTGAATTAAATCTTTTTTGCATTTCCGAGTCAAGAGCTACCTTATTCCATTTATGTATGGGGAGCAAGCCTTCAATTCCATATTCTTCTACCATGCTTTCCGTCAAATCAGGACTCTCATCTATGTTAAATATTGGTTTTGGGTTAATTATCCTTACTAAATTGCCTGATTCAGAGATCGAATAGAACTGAGCCCATTGTTCTTCAACATCCTTAATATATTCTTTCTTTTTACCATAGAGCACTAGATCATCACAAATCAGCCCATTCTGCATACATTTGAATCTGCCCGCATCAATCATCTGGTAGAAACCCTTAACAAATAGTACAAGATTTCCATCTCTTGGCTTATTCGGAGTAATCCCAAAAAGAAAATAATCTGCATTATAGGCAGAAACTATTTGTCCAGCCTGGACCTTCTTATGCCTGCCCATAATATATGAAAGTACTGCTGTGTTTTTAAGGATTAGCATTATTGGGCCAATAAAGTCAAGATTTTTAAAGTGAAGAGTTTTGGTGCATGCCATGAAGATTGCTGAAGGAATCGAAATATATGACCTTGCACTTTTCCTGCCAGAGTTCAAGACACTTGTAATAGCAGACACACATATCGGCATAGAAGAGGCTATGTCTAAGCAGGGGATCCTTGTCCCAAGAACGCATTTTTCAGAACTGACAGCAAGATTGGGCAAGATAATAAAAAAGATTAATGTCAAGTTTTCTAAAATAATTGTCAATGGAGACATAAAGCACGAGTTTGGAAGCATATCAGACACTGAATGGCGGCATACACTAAAATTTATAGATATCTTGGCTGGATATGCAAATGAGGTTGTCTTGATCAAAGGCAACCATGATACAATCTTGGGCCCAATTGCTGAAAAAAGAAAGATAAAAATCAAAAAATTTGAGAAATTTGGGAAAATGCTAATCACTCATGGAGACATTGTTGACAAAGATGAACTCAAAAACGTTGATACTGTGATAATCGGCCACGAGCATCCTGCAGTATCGATAAGTGATGGTGTCAGGACAGAAACCTATAAATGCTTTCTCAAAGGCAAATTTGAGAATAAAACTCTAATAGTGCAACCTTCATTTAATCTTATATCTGAAGGAACTAACATCCTAAGGGAACAGCTGCTAAGCCCATTTTTAAAAAACATAAAGGATTTTGAGGTTTATATTGCTGAAGGTGAGACTTATCATTTTGGAAAGGTTAAGAAACTAATGAATAAATGAAATATCGGGCTTCTTAATTGAAATAAGATAGATTTTTAAAACAGTTTGCGTTTCCAATGAGCATGGCAGAATTACAACAGCTTAATGTTTGTCTGCAGGGTGAATATGATGATTCATACCCTCTATTTATAGGAGAAAACCTTTTTCAAGATATTGTAGACCACTTAAGAACTGAACCAATAGCTGCAAGATATGCAATAATAACTGATTCTAATGTAATGCCGCTTTACGGAAATATGCTGCTTGACCTAATGAGGTCAGCTGACATTAAAACAGACATGTTTGTATTTGCGGCAGGAGAAAAAAGCAAGTCAATAGACACCTGCATGAAGCTGATGGGAGAAATGTCAAAGCAAAAATTCGGAAGAGACTCAGCCATTCTTGCCCTTGGCGGCGGAGTAACAGGAGACATGGCAGGATTTATGGCAGCCATTTTTAATAGGGGAATTCCTTACATCCAGATACCAACTACAGTTATTGCGCAGGCTGATTCATCAATCGGAGGAAAGACTGCAATTAATACTGAATATGGAAAAAACTTAGTCGGAGCATTTAAGCAGCCAGAAGTTGTTTATATAGACATTTCTACTCTTGCAACTCTACCTGATAGGGACTATATATCCGGGCTGGCAGAGACTATCAAGCACGGCATTATTTTTAATAGTGATTTTTTTGGATATCTTAGGGAGGATAACCAAGGAATAATTGAAAGGAATCCTGAATCGCTAAAATGGATAGCAAGGAACAATTGCCTGATAAAAGGAATGGTTGTTGAACAGGATCCAAATGAAAAAGGGCTAAGGAGGATTCTGAATTATGGGCACACAACAGGCCACGCAATAGAGAAGTTAAGCGGATTTGAGCTTCTACATGGCGAAGCTGTAAGCATAGGCATGATGGTAGCAGGAAGGATATCAAATGAACTCGGATATTTTCCACAAGAAAGCTTAGATGCACAGCTACAAATCCTTATAGATTATAATTTGCCAGTCAATATTCCTGAAAATATCTCAAATGAGGATATAATAAGATTAACAATGACAGACAAAAAAGCAATGAATGGAATGGCAAGATACGCATTGCCCAATAAAATTGGCCGGATGATGGTGTTTGATAAGCAATTTGCAACATATGTTGAAGCTGATGTTGTGAGAAAAGCCCTAGATGCAACTAGGAAATTAAATTAACTTATATTCTACAGCAGTTAGTTTTTCACAAACTTTATAAAATCCTGATTTTTTAGTCATATTGAGGTGGATAAAACAATGGTGAAAATAGAGTTTTACACAAGTGAGAGCGTTACAGAAGGACATCCTGATAAGATATGTGATCAGGTAAGCGATGCAATATTAGATGAGCTTCTTAGGCAGGATCCTAATTCTAGAGTTGCAGTCGAGACATTGACAACAACTGGCCTTGTCGTGTGTGCAGGTGAAGTGACCACAAAAGGATTTGCTGACATACAAAGGATAGTCAGAAGCACCCTTCAGGAAATAGGGTATATTGATCCAGATTTTGGAATCGACAATGAAGATGCTGGAGTTCTTGTTTCTATCCATGGCCAGAGCCCTGACATTGCACAGGGTGTTAATGAAGCATCTGGAAAAGAGCAGGGAGCAGGAGACCAGGGAATGATGTATGGATTTGCCTGCAATGAAACTCCTGAACTGATGCCTTTTCCAATAATGATGGCTCATAAATTAACTAAAAAGCTTTCTGAAGTCAGGAAAAAAGGTACTATTGCAAATCTTGGACCTGATGGGAAATCACAGGTGTCAGTTGAATATCATGATGGCAAGATAATAAGAATTGATGCGGTAGTCATTGCACAACAGCATAAAAAAGAGATTTCTGAAGATGACCTAAAAAAGCAGATTCTTGAAAAAGTGGTAAAACCTATATGTGGACTAATGATGGATGATAAGACAAAGGTGCATATAAATGCAACAGGAGCATTTGTCATTGGTGGGCCTGAAGGTGATTCTGGGGTTACTGGCAGGAAGATCATTGTGGACACTTATGGGGGCATTGGAAGGCATGGAGGCGGAGCATTTTCTGGAAAAGATCCGAGCAAAGTTGACAGATCAGGAGCATATGCTGCAAGATACATTGCAAAAAATGTTGTTGCTGCTGGTTTAGCTGAGAGATGCGAAGTGCAGCTTAGCTATGCAATCGGTGTTGCACAGCCTACATCTGTAAACATAGCCTGCTTTGGGACAGAAAAGATTCCTGAGGCTAAGATATCAGAACTTGTCAAGAAGCATTTTAAATTAACACCCAAAGGAATAATTGATTCATTGAATTTGAGAAGGCCAATCTACAAAAAGACAGCAAGCTATGGCCACTTTGGAAGGAATGACCCTGATTTTACCTGGGAGCGTGTTGATAAAGCCGAGATACTCCGAAAGGAGGCAGGGCTTTAGGCAAAAGTTATGACGTGAAAGTCATTTTTTATTTTTTCGGTTTATTGATGAGGTTTCTTCCCTTTTAAGCTCAAAATTTTGGACACATTAGTGCTCGAAAATCCAGATCTTAAAACCCTAGCCAACCACTTTTTTAGAGCTATTTCAGTTCAATTTAAGGCTATATCAGGGTCTGTCCCAAAATAGAAACGTTAATAAAGTAGTTCTTTTATAGGTCTAGCTATAAGAGGTGCGTATCATGGCTAGACCTAAGACACATAATAAAGCGGTTTGTCAAAACCCAGACTGCTCATTTTTTCGGAAAGAAACTGGAAAGGACATAACTAAGCAAGGTAAAAATTATGCAAATCATCAAAGATTTTTATGCAAGCACTGTAACGTTGTTTTCGTCGAAACAAAAGGAACACCATTGTACCAGAAAAAACTAAGCGAAAGAAAAATAAAAGCGATCTGTAAAGAACTTGTTGAGAAAAAAGGAATACGTGCTGTGGAGAGAACGCTCAACGTGCATCGTGATACCATCGGAAATCTTCTTAAGGACTTAGCAGAACATGCTTTATCAATGACTAATTATATGGTTCATGATCTGAAATTAAGCACTTACGAAGTAGATGAGCTTTGGACATTTGTCAAAAAAAACAAGAAAAATCTGAGCGACAGGACGATGCATTCCCTAAACGCAATGAAACCGTTATCGCGACGTGCATAAAAAGAAATTCTTTCTTTTTCGCAGCATTTGGTTTAGGAAAATGGGACAAAAACACACTGCGACTCATGTTTAATAAGTTCGAAGATTATCTCCAACAGCCAACGTACAAACATAAACTCAAGATATATTCCGACGGCAATGATGATTACGTAACAGTCCTGCCAGAATATTTCCATAAAGACAGCCTTTGTTACGGACAAAAGGTGAAATCAAAAAATGGAGTAAAAATTATTCCAGCAATAAAACGAAAAGTTTTTGGAAACCCATCTCACGACGATATTGACACCAACACAAACGAAAGTTTTAACAGTATCTTACGAGGCCATCTCTCAAGATTAGTAAGAAAGTCAAAAGACCATTCGAAGGTAAAATGGCAACTAAACAATGTCTTATTCTTATTCCAGTTTTACTGGAATTTCATACACGAAATTGATAAAAAAGTGACCCCAGCAATGCTTGAGAAACAAGCAACAAAAGTCTGGTCGTGGGGTAATTTTTTACATGCTAAATTAACGTTCGTTTAGTAGGACAGACCCCTATATCATTAATTCAGATTATTGTTACTACAGTATGGCAAAATTTATATGAACAATTCATAAAATATGATAATCAATCCCTGAAACATTAAATAGGTGAATACCTCACAGCGGGCATCATATACAGAAATGGTTATTCTTTAACTAGAATTATAAAGCCCCTGATGGGAATCGCACCCACGACCTGCTGATTGCTTACAAAATAGCTACAAGTTTCGGCTAAAATATCAGCCGCAATAGCTACTATGCTACAGGGGCATGTTTAATCGGTTATAAGCTTTCGTTTATAAAATTTTGTATTACATTTTGCTTTTGAGAACCTGTATCTTTTTGAGATTTTTTGGATTCTTAAATCCTATTTCATTTGCCCATTTAAAAAGCATAATATACCCATTAATTGACAGTTTATGAATAGTGTTCCAGTTATTGTCTTTGTATATAGTCTTCCAGTATGTAACCCTAAATCCTTCTTTTTGCAGGTAATCTTTGATTTGATTAACTAATTTCTCTGAAATGTTAGAAAAGTAGATACGGGGATATAATTTATTATTAGTTCTCCAAATCGTAATTGAGCCATCAGTATCAAATAATCCTCTAATTAAAAATTTCATTAAATAATTATTAGTTCTAATAATAGATGGGATGATGATATCCTTCTTTTTACCCAGTGGAAGTCCAAGAGTATTGTGCTTAAATTGCAAGATTTTCATTGAACGTATGCGAAATCCATAAGTTCCTCTAGACCAGTATCTCGGTTTTGGTTCTTTTTTGTACACCCTTTTTATTAAAGGCAATAAAAAAGTATCCATGTATTCCTTATCATCCTTTTTGTGACATGCAACTGTATAGCAAGGGTTGTTATTCTTATAAATGTTAAGGCTTCCGTCTCCGATATGAACCCCTGTTTCTTCAGCAAGATATTTGTCTATTTTATACATTTTGTCATCCTCCAAAATTTTTTTCGTTTTATCAAAAAAATTTGGGTCTAATCAAAAGAGATTTCTGGGCAAAACTCTGTAAATTATTTTCTGGCTTAATAGAAAAGTATAAGCTGAGCGTTTTGTGTATTCTCTTTTTCTAATTTAATAGAATAGTACATTTATATATTTAACACCCAAATGTCCAGTGGCTCCAAATTGAAAATATCCTATTTTATAACCCTTATTAACATCAATTTCTTAAGAATGATACCCTATTGAAAAATTTGCATAGGTGTCCAATGACGAAGAATATTCTGAAAGAATAAATCATTTTGTTGCCCTATAAAGATTCAAGAATGACTTTATCTGGGAAATAAGCTGATTAAAATCATTGACAACCTCACCCTTATACTGCGATGTGTAAGAGGCATAAATAAATTTATCGTATAGAACCCGCATAAAATAGAACATTGGCTTTGTCTCCCACTTATGCTCATAATCTGTCTCCAGATAACAAGAAAAGACAATATTAACACTGCCCTGATTTAGGCGAACTTTGACACCATCCCTTTCAACCTCAATCTCCTTGATATTCTTCATCTGAAGGCGGACCTTAATGGAGCTCTTGGCATAGTCTGTTATTTTCTTGTATGGCTCAAGCTCAATCTCTATAAATTTACCTTCTGGAGAAACCCTCTCAATATTCTTTTTTTCCCTCTTATCATAGCCTTTCTCCTCAAAATACTCATCAATCATAGTATAGAGGTCAACTACGCTTAACAAGCCTTCATATTGGATCCTATAATTATCAACTAATGTCTCTCTTTCAGCCATTTTGAGTCAGATTGGAAATGCTCATTATAAATTTTGTTGTTTTTATGAATATCATGGATACCTATACCTTGATGAGTCTGTCTTTGTCTCCATATTAAGATGCTCTTTAGTCAACCTATGAAGCTTGTAAGTTATGTAATATAATTCATCACCAAGACCACCTGTGATCTTTTTCCTCCAGACATATTTCATCAGAAAATCTCTTATCGCCAAAAGAAATGATGTTTTCTCAAACAAGCCCTTGTAATCCACAACCAAGGTGCCTGTTATCTCAATAAGCATCCTGACATTCTGAAGGGTGGTTTTTTTGCCATCCTTCACCACTTCCACATCTTTGTAGTCCCATACATGAAAATAGACAATAACCTGAAACTGGAAAAAGTTTGTGAGATTTCTGGTGCCATTCCAGCCAATCTCATGTTCTGCCGGCTTATATTTGTATTCGAATTCATTAAATGTGTAACCCTGGTCAACAATCCACTGCCTCATTGCGCTTAGAAGGCCCTGAAAATCACAAAGGCCCCTATATTTTATCTGAGGTGTTGATTCATGAACAGGTATGTTGACTGGCATAACAAAAAAATACAGAAGAAGATATATAAATTTATCGATGAATTCAGGATAGAGCGCTATCACCTTTTTAGTTTACTTTTGTTTATAATTAAGTGTAATAGGCAAATCAGTTAAGAGATGTAAACCAATTTCAGGATAATAGAATGAAATTAGGATGGCCTTATGTTTCCTGCTTTGTCAGCCAGAACTGCTCCCCTTCCTCTTCAGGCAGATATGTCTTAAGCTGCAGATAAGACTTCATTGTCTCCTGAAGGCGATAGACTTGCTGATAAAGATCACGCTTATAGCCTTCAAATATATTCTTATTAATCCTCTTCCAAAATATTGTCTGGAAATGCTTTAGGAATGGGTGATTTTTCCATTTGTCCTCAGCATCTGAGAGAATCTTTGCCTTAATCATTATTTCACAGTCAGCATGATCCACTTTGTATTTCTGGCCGTTTCTGACAATCTCGCTTTGCTTCAGCGCCAAAACATGAAAATCAATGTCAAGAAGATACCTATAATATGAGTTTTTAGTGTTTTTCTTGTGCCTCCACCAGATCCAGAGCTCAACTCCCCATTGCTGGGTCTCTTTCTGAAAATAGAATTCTTCAGGAAAATCCTCATCTTTCCTGGTTGCCCAGCCCTCTTCAACAAGCCATTCACGAGTCAATGTATACAAATGTTTCATAGAAAAATAATCAACATGCTTAATCCTTATGCCATTCGGAGGAACTGCATCAAGATAAATCTTATCTAGCTTAGAGAACCTGTGCATGAATTTTTCCATACAAATATGATGAAAGTTGTCATTTATAATGATTTCTATTTAAAATGAGAGACCTGAAAGTCAACCATGCCATAATAAAAAGGTTTTTTATGAGAAGATCCATTGACATCGGCCTTGAATGATAAGTTACCTTGCCCATCTTGATTGCTTTAATAACTTCTTTCCTAGTCTTCTCTGAATCAATCAAAGAGTAATTTCTGCCTAACTGGAACAGAAAATGGGCATCAGTGTTGGCAACCAGAGGAATGTTATTCTTTTTTGCAACCTTTAACGCCTTCTTGTTCGGATTATAAAATGAACAATATAAGCTATGGACTTCGACAGCATCAAATAAAGAGATGTGTTCAGCCAAAATATCAGAAAGGGCCGTCCACCAAAGAAAAAACGGATGAGGCGCAATAATCAAAGATTCCTTTGACCTCAATTTTTTTAAATCTTTAATCTTATCAATTAAAAGAGACTTTTTTGGATCTACATTAAGAATGAGGATATGCTTTCCTTCAATAAGACGCTCAACTCCTGGTATCAGAACAATACCTTTCTGCTTTGCATACTTGTCAATATCTGGATTATAAAATTGGCTATCATGGTTTGTGATCGCTATAACATCAAGGCCAATACCTGAACAATGGTCTATCAGCTGCTTTGCTGTATAATCTATAACATCAATAGGGTCTTCTCTTGTATGGATATGAAGGTCAGCTTTAAGCATATCAGGAAGAAAACTAAAGTTATTTAAATTGGTTGCGATTTATGGCAATAAAATGCTGGTCGGTGTAATAGGAAAAGCTAATGTTGGAAAATCAACTTTTTTCAAGGCTGCAACTCTTGCAGAAGTTGAAATAGCAAATTAT
>Ga0209541_10013917_pt1 | contig 12224 bp, 16 predicted proteins | sample RifCSPlowO2_01_FD_184027 | JGI IMG/M metagenome (GOLD analysis project Ga0209541, IMG submission 184027) | Groundwater microbial communities from Rifle, Colorado - Rifle CSP2_plank lowO2_0.1 (SPAdes) (version 2) | ecosystem: Environmental > Aquatic > Deep subsurface > Groundwater | place...
CTCATTTTACCGCGTTAAATTACGGTCAGAAATTAGATGATTCAACCGACACCCGTATAGTCAGATTTTAGATGATTTAATACGGGGCAGTCGACTTTAATTTATTATAAGTATATAAATGAATATATAGAGAAGAAAAAAGGCGGTTTAAATTCAGCACAAATTTTGATTACGAGTATAAATTTCTCTAATCTCGAAAAGTTACAAAGAGCCGGAAAGTGGAGGTTGGCAGAAAATATTATATTTAAGGAGGTAGGTCAGCTGATAAAGAGTGGTGCTGATATCATTGGCATATGCTCGAATACGGGGAATGAATGTGCTGAGAGGATTCAGAGAAAAATTAAAAAACCATTAATTCATATTGCAGATCCTATTGGAATATATCTAAAAAAGAATAACATAAAAAATGTTGGCTTGATTGGAACGATTTATACGATGGAAAAAGAATATATTAAGGAATTTTTAGAGAAAAATTACAAAGTAAAAGTTTTTATTCCGGATAAAAAAGATAGAGTATTTATAAATAGAGTTATATACGAAGAATTATGTAGGGGGATTATAAAAGAAAAGTCTCGTAGAGGATATTTGACGATTATGAATAAAATTATAAAACTTTATAATCTTGATGGTTTCATTCTGGGATGTACCGAGATACCGTTGCTAATAAATCAAAAAGACATTTCTATAAAATTAATTGATTCAACTAAACTACATGCAGAATACCTCGCCAAAAAATCATTATAATAAATTTGTCGATAGAATGGCTTATTTTTGCGTGCCCGCAGATTTTAAAAAGGAGTCATTGAAAAAGTATGCGGAGTTGAATGCTAAGTATAAAGACACAAAAGTAGATGAAGTCTATGGCAGTATGCCTCAAACTGTTTATGGATCGGGTAGGTCATCTTCAAGTATTTCTAATATAAATTTATCCCAACTTAAAAAATATATAAAAGAGTGCAATGAACACGGAATTGTGTTTAACTATGTTTTCAACGCCAACACGTTGAGCAATCGGGAATTCAATAATGCAGGAAAAAAGAAAATAATTTCTTTTCTTAAGAAATTGTACAATGCAGGGGCCAGGAGATTCACTGTAGCATTGCCGTCTATAGTTTCTTTAATAAATAATAATTTTAAAGATGTTGAGGTGGTTTTATCGGTCGTTAACAATATTACAAGTGAATACGAATTGAAGGAATTTTTAGAAGCCGGGAAAGTAATTCGTGCATATGTTGCAGAAGAAATGAATAGGAGGCCGCACAAATTAAAAGAAATTGTATCAACTTCAAAGGTTCCTATCGCAACAATCGTAAACCCATTTTGTCTGTTTCAGTGTGCATATAGGTATCATCACTATAATTTTATGTCTTTTAGAGATAAAAACGATAATGTAGACGTCGTTGAGTATTATGGCGCCAGGTGCGGTCAAATCAAGATTAATAACCCCGATGAGGTTATCAAAATTCCGTGGATAAGGCCTTCAGATATAGATAGGTATATTGATATAGGGGTAAAATATTTTAAAATTGCCGGAAGAGAAATGGTAAATGCCAATGCAGACATACCAAGGGCGGTCGAAATATATATGTCAAAATCATACGACGGCGACTTTATGGATGTTATAAATAATTTCTCCAATAAGCATTATAATATGATTTTTTCATTAGACTCCAAATCGATGGATCCGTATTTCAATTACATTTTTAACAAATCTGAAGATTGTTCAAGAGAGTTGTGTGAAAAATGTGATATGTGTAAAAAGTTCTCGAAATATGTAAAAATTAACAAAAAGTATTTTGGGATGCTCCCTAAATTTAAAACGCTAAGATGAAAAAGTTTTTTATAGTCGGAAAATATTGCCTTTTATTGGGAAAAGAAATTAAAAAGGATTCTTTCAAGTTTACCATTGGAAGAACATTGTTTGATCAGATAGGTTTTGTTGAAATTAATAAGGTAAAGGATAAATTTCTAGTTCATAAAATTAATAATGTGAACAGTCCCATAGAATCCCTGTTCTTGCTATGCCGAGCGCTGGAAAAGAATTTTGGAAAAAATAAGTTTTTCATACAAAAAGAAATCATTGATAGCTTACTTTTTGACAATACCGAAGGTAAAACAACATCCAAAAAATATGATAAATTAACTGATGTCTATGAAGATCCGTCGGTAGTCCCATGGAATTTTATGCCTACAGAGATAGAAGATGTCTTGTCTTTTTTTAAGAAAAATATATTAAAAGATAAAAAAATATTATATATTGGCGCCGGATACGGAAAAAATATTTGGGCGATAAAAAATAAAAAATACGATATTGATACTATTGAATTTTCTGGAACTGCGGCTAAAAGAGCTAATAAAATTTTTGGCAGGAATATTATAATCCAGCATGACTTGATTGATTATAATGCTGGAGAAAATAAGTACGATATTGTTTTGGATATAGGTTGTCTGCATTCAATTCCGGGTGATAAAAGAAAAAAAGCCATAGATAATATTTATAAATTGCTTGCCACAGATGGCATATTGATAAGTAGGACTTTTAAGCCCAGGAAGAGAGCGTGGTTGGAGCGTATGCCATTTAAAATAAATGATTTTGGTCTAGATAAAAAAGAAATGGAAGAACTGTTTAAGAATTTTTCAGTAAAAATTAAATATCAAAATAAAGACTACGTAATATTAGAAGCAAAAAAATGCTAAATAAATTAGGAATTATTTTGGGTGGAAATTCTACAGAGCACGATGCATCTATACATTCTTATCGAAATGTCATAGAAAGTTTTATTTTAGAAAATAAATTAAATTTAATAAAAAAAGTCATTTATGTAAAAGGCGATAAAATTTTTGTGTATGAGAATGATTTTCCAAAAACAGAAGGAGAGCTGACTAAAGCAAAAAGTAAGCTTTTGCCAGAGATGACAAAGGAGTTAGACAAAGATTTATATTGGTTTTCGTTGTTGCATGGAAACGAGGGCGAAGACGGAGCATACCAAGGATTAGCGGAAATTTTCAGCATAAAGGGGTCGTTCGGAGATCTTTTACCGGCTGGCATTTCAATGAATAAATGGATAATGACAGAATTGGCACAATCGGTAACAAAAAATAAAATTAATTCGATACCTTATATTAAGTTGGGTTCGAAAAGTAAAGAAAAAGAGGTGTCTGATTTTATGAAAGAATTTCCTTGTGAAAATTATGTTATAAAACCCAACAGGCTTGGGGCATCTTTATTTACTAAAAAATTGAGTAAAAAAGAAGTTTTATCATTTTTTAAATCTAATGATTTTAAAAATATATTGAAATACGATAAAGACATCTTATTACAGAAATACATGGTGGGTAGGGAATTTACCCTGGGCATTTTTCAGAAAAAAGATAAATTAATTGATCTTCCTATTGTAGAAATATTTACGGAAGATAACTTCTTGGGCCACAAGGAAAAACACAAAAATGGATTTGTGAAAGTTACCTTTAATAAAGTTGAAAAAGAAATAAAGGATTTAATGGTAGAAAACTCTAAGCTATTATTCGATGAGCTAAATTTTTCTAATTTTTGTAGATTTGATTATATTTTAAGCGACGGCAAAATATATCTACTTGAGGCAAATAGTATTCCTGGTCTTATGAGTTGCAGTATCTTTACCAGAATGCTTGAAAAGGGCGGGTTTACCATTCCAGAAATGATTGAAATTTTTTCAAATAATGAAAATTTTAAACCAGTTAAAGATTATAGATATGAAATCGACTAATTTTAAAATAGGGGTTTTGGGTGGGATAGGCCCGGAAGCCACAGTATATTTTTACAAAAAGTTAATAGAAAACTTTCAATCAACTTTTCATCCGCAAAAGAACGCTGAATTCCCCCAGATCATCATAAACAGCATACCCGCCCCGGAGCTAATATATTCTGGGAAGATAAAAGCAGGAGACATTGTCTGCTACAAGAAAGGCATAAAGGATTTGAATAAGCATAACCCTGATTTTATTATTATGGTTTGCAATACAATACATCTTTTTTATAAAGAATTGCAGCAAATATCCAAGGCAAAAATCTTAAATATAAGAGAATGTATTTTGAAAAGAATTGACAATTTGCCCCAAAAAGATATTTATATTTTAGGGACGCCAAATACGATAAACGAAAAGATTTATTACACTAAAAATAAAAATTATCTTGATATTAATGAGAAGGATAGTTTATTTATCAGTGGGTTGGTTGAAAAATACAATCTTGGCATTGGCAAAGAATTGCAAGTAAATTTGTTTAATAATTTTTTAGAGAAAATTAATACAGGCAATAATATAATAATTTTAGGGTGTACCGAGCTTTCTTTGATGAACAGGGTAAATGAAAAAAACGTCATTAGTACTTTGGACATAATGGTTGAAGAAACTTTAAGTTTATATAAGAAGCAGAATAAGAATTAGTATAATAAGATAATAACTATATAAAATGAATACTTTCGGGAAAATTTTTAGAATAAGCATATTCGGCGAATCTCATGGAATTAATATCGGTGTTGTCATTGATGGCGTACCAGCCGGGCTACTAATAGACAACAAGGATTTCGCTATAGATTTGGGTCGTCGCAAAAGTGGGGCTAAAGGCACAACCTCTCGCCAAGAGGAAGATATGCCGAATATTGTAAGCGGAGTATTCAATGATCACACCACCGGCGCCCCTGTTACTATTTTGTTTTCAAATTCTAACGTTGATTCGAAAGATTACGATTCTACAGAGGAATTCCCTAGGCCCGGTCACGCCGATTTTGTGGCGTCTAAAAAATTTAAAGGATTCGAAGATTATCGTGGTGGCGGTCATTTTTCCGGCCGTATCACATTGGGTTTGGTCGTAGCGGGAGTAATAGCTAAAAAAATTATTTCTCCGATAAAAATAGAATCTAAAATTCTTGAAGCTGGTGGTGATGCCAATATTGAGAAAGCTGTCGAAAAAGCGTTAAGAGAGAAAGACTCTATCGGCGGTATCATACAATGTACGGCCAGAAATATGCCAATAGGCATTGGCGAACCTTTTTTCGATTCGCTAGAATCTGTTTTGAGCCATATAATTTTTTCCATTCCTGCTATCAAGGGCATTGAATTCGGCACTGGATTTGCAGCGGCAAAAATGAAAGGTAGCGAGCATAATGATTGTTATGTTGATATAAATGGGAAAACTCGCACCAATAATGCCGGTGGCATAAACGGCGGGATTAGTAATGGAAACGATCTGGTTTTCAGAGTTGTTGTAAAACCTACGTCAAGCATTCTTCAAACGCAAAAAACAATGAATTTTAAAACTGGCAAAATGGCTACCCTGAACATTGCAGGTAGGCACGACGCATGTATAGCTTTGCGTATGCCGGTTATTACTGAAGCGGCAACAGCCATTGCCATAGTTGATTTATTGATGTTGGATAAAGCACGCTCTATTTAACATGGAGAGAATTATTAAAATTCCTGAAAAATATATTCCCCTTGATAAGTCGTGGATCATACGTATGGGCGTGCTTGATATAATCCATGGATATAAGGACGTACAAAATTTTCTAAAAGAGCAAACTAATTTAGGAGAAGATCTCTTGGCGCTGAAGAGAGCAGCTAAGGATTGGACTTCTAGTAAACCCCTAGACGTAGGCGAATCAGGTACTCTTTGCCGCTTGTTAAGGTTTGCGTCATGGAAATTTGATCTAAATAAAAAGTTTATCACTCGAGGCACACTTACAAGAAGAAAAATTACCGACGACCCTCAAATCATTAATTATCCGGTTGCTAAACTTTTGAAACTAGATAATGGAACATCACAATGGGCTACTGCATCGGTTCTATGTGGTAGCAAGGAGCTAATAAAAAATCCTCCTTATAAACTTCAACTGACCTACGAAGCTGTAGATCATTGGAATAGTCAAAGACAAATAAATAAAATATGGGTTCCAAGGCTAGATGAAACACTACTACGCCAGGCAGAGGCATTTGTTGATTTATTGAATAAACGCCGTCCGTCCCAATTTTAAGCCCATGCAGCCAGAAGATTATTGTTTTGCAAGAGTTTTTGGATATATAACTAAAACCAAAGGAGAGAATAAATGGCCAAGCCTAAAAGGACACGAAAGCAATCGTATCTCCGAAATGGAGAAGATTGTTTCTTAAGCGAATAAAGGGAAAAACATTAATTCAGAAGATCATAGAGCCATACAAGCCATTGTAATGTGGGCAGTGGTAAATAATATAGAAGTTAAAATTAAATATCCAAATGCGGTTAATAAAAGCTGGCCACAGTTTTGGGATTTCTTAAAATGGGCGAAGAGGCAATAGCGGAAGCAAAAACCAAAAAAATAAAACTTGGTATATTGAAACACTAAAATATGGTTAAGATTAGAAGATTCAGAGTATCAGACACCAAAGAAGTCGTTTCTTTGATAAGAAACACTTTTTCAAAATATAACAGAGAGGGAACCGAAGAAGGAATTAAAAATTACCTTCATCTTTATAGCATTGAAAATAATAATATCGAAAGGCTAAAAACTTCTTTTCTAAAATATCCCATATTCTTTGTTGCATTAGACGGGGAAAAGATTGTAGGTATAATTAGGGGAAATAAAGAGAAACTTGTGAATTTGTTTGTTTTGGGGAGTTATCATAAACAGGGGATTGGTAGAAAGTTAGTGGAAAAATTTGAAAAGCAGTGTTGGGCAGATGGTTCTGAAAAGATAAGAATGAGAGCATCAATATTTGCGATACCATTTTATGAAAAAATGGGTTATAAAAAGACAACGGGTGTTAGAAAATTCAGAGGTTTAAAAATCCAGCCGATGCAAAAGCATTCTATTCGATAGGGATAATTTATAATGCTAAAATTTTTATAAAATTATGTCAACAGAAATAGAATTTAGGGGATCATTAACAAAAGATGAATTTCAGAAACTATTAAGCTTCTTTAAAAAAGAAGCTGAGTTTGTTAAGAGAATGAAGAGAAAGACATTTGTATTTGATAATAACGACAAAACACTAGATTTAAAAGTGCGGACAACCGACGGCGTTCCGGAGATAGTTCTCAAAAAAGGTTTTGCAGGAGCCCGGAGAAGGGAAGAGATAATTTTACCACTAAAAACAAATTCAACAGAAGAAGCCGTAAGGATGTTTTCCCTTCTAGGACACAATAAAGGAATAATTGCCATAAGAGATAATTATATTTTTAATTACAAAAACATTGAGTTCGCCTTAGTCAGATGTCCTAACGACTATTATTTTTACGAAGCCGAATTAATTAATAACAAAGGAGTAAAAAATCCTGAAAAACATATTAAGGAAGTTTTAAAATCATTAAATCTTAAAGCATGGTCAGAAAAAGAAGTTTATGATTTTATGATGTATTGCAAGAAGAATATAGACAAGCATTTCGAATATAAAAAATCTTAAAAAAATAAACAAACTAATTTTATGTAAGAAAGGGTGAGGAGTGTCTAAAATAACAGTGAAAGCTCCTGGCGATATAGCGGGAGTTTTTTATTTTTGCTATAATAAGAAAATATTATTAAATTTTTATATTTATGACAAAAATACAAAAAATATGGTTGTGGATTTCTATAGCCATGTTTACCCTCCCAGAAATTTTATGGAGCCCTATTTTAACATGCGTTTTACCGTTTTTCATGGGAAGCAGTTATAAATTTCGTAATAGTTTAATTTTCTCTGGATACGTTAATCCTTCTATCCCCAGTTTAATATTATTTATTCAATGCCTTGGGATAACATTAGCCGCTATTATTTTGTATAAAAATAGAGCGAATATAAAATATAAATATGTTGTTTTGAGCTTATTTTTTCTAATTTCGTTAGTTAGCTTGCTGGTTTTGTTTTTGCAGTTAATGTTGAGCGGGTCGGATTTACTTAGTTTATAAAAATTTGTACAAATTATTTCATGAAAAACAAAATTATTGTATTTTTAATTTTAGGAATAGGCTTGATATTTTTGCCCACTGCCGCTCATGCTGAAAAAATCCTGCATACAAATGTTTTTACAGATCGAGGTGATGGCACTTTTCATTTCATGGTTGCGTCGTATGTTTGGATTGGCTGGTTTTTAGATACTTCTTTCGATATAACAACAAATAATTCATCGGGAACAGGACCGACAGAAGATGTTTCTGAAAATCCGCCCGGATATTCTCCAGCCTATCATTCTATAGAAGAAACCGTTCCTCAAGATTATAAATTTAGCAGAGTAGATTGCTACTGCGATAATGGATATCATTCACCATTTGTGTTTTCTTACAGTGGTAGCAAAGTTTATATTTCCCCTCAAAATGATAGTTCTCCAGACTGCAGCCAAAATTATTACTGCGATTTTTATAACACAAGAATAAAGTATCCTGTTTTGATTGTGCCGGGGTTGATGGGAACAGAAATGAAAGAAGGAAATACTTTGCTTTGGCCTGATGTTGTTAGAATGATTAATCCTTTCAATTCTGATAATTTTATGGATCCACTGCAGTTTGGACAGGCTCTAGTGCCGTCAGATAATAACGTGACCATTGGAGGAACAGTCGGCGAACCCTTTCCTGGCGAACATTATTATGATTTACTTATCAATGAGTTAAAAAATCAAGGATATGTGGAGGGGCAGGATTTGTTTATGTTTCCCTATGATTGGCGGTATGGAGTGTCGGGGAAATACGCAGATGGAAAAACGAACACAGATTTGTTGGCGCAAAAAATTCAGGACATTTTACAACAGACTGGTGCAAGCAAGATTGATGTTATAGCTCATAGTTTGGGCGGGTTAATTACCAAACAATATGTTATGAACCACCCAACAGATAATCATATTGGCAAAGCAGTGTTTGTTGGCGTACCGAATACTGGAGCGCCAAAAGCAGTTAAAGCTTTATTGCAGGGAGACAATATGGGTGTATTGGGACTTAATGACCAAGAGATCAAAAAGATTTCGGCAAATATGCCCTCGGCATATGATTTGCTTCCAAGCCAGCAGTATTATAATGTTGCAGGAAGTTTTGTTTCAATGGTTGATATTGGATATGGAATAGGGATAAGCGATCCGACAGAAAAAGACTTAAACTACAGCGATTTTACAAGTTATTTAGATAATAAAGGGCTAAACTCGACAGCGACCGCAAACTCCCAAAATTTGCACACGGCTAGCTTTGATAATTTTGATTTAAGAACGGCTGGAGTTGATCTTTATGCCATAAATGGATGCAAGGCTGCAACAATGGCCAACTTTTTAGAAGTAAGTTATAAGGATATTTTAGGAAACCAGCATACAGATTACGACAATGTTGAGTTGAAAGCCGGAGATAATACTGTGCCCCTAGATTCAGCTACTAATTTACCGATTAACTCGCAAAATAAATATTATGCTTTAGTTTCCGACCATGGCAAAATGCCCAGCCAAGACGGCATAAGGCAGAAAATTGTAAATTTAATTTCTGGGAGTAATCTTTCTGTCGGTAATAATTTGATAACTCAAGATATCAGCCAGTGTAATTTAGATGGCAAGGCAATTTCTGTTTTCAGTCCGATAAATATTTTTGTGACTGATCAAAATGGAAACAGATTGGGTTTAGCTGATGACGGCAGCATCATCAACGAAATACCCAATGCTGATTTTGAAATAATGGGCGATCACAAGTTTTTGTATCTTCCGCAAGACAGCGGCCAAACCTATAGCATAAATTTGAACGGCACCGGCACAGGAACCTACACGATAAAAAGCGAAAATATCAGCAATAGCCAAGTTACGAGCGCAGAAATCTTCAGCGATTTGCCAGTTACGCCAGCGCTTACCGGACAGATTAATTTATTGGGCGACACAACAACGCTTTCTTTAAATAATTCGCCAACACCGGTTTTGCCTTCAAGGGTTTTAGATTTCTCGCAAGACAAAACTCCGCCGGAAGCAATAATTCGTTTTGACCAGAATGTAAAAGATTTAAGTTTTTATGGCACCGATAATTTGTCAGATATCTTTTCAATTTCGATTGTTGACAATGGCAATACGGTAACCTTGAAAGATGAAGCTGGAAATACAACAGAACTGGGATTTAAAGAAAGAAACAGAAAATCTGCTATGTCTGCGGAAATAGTGTCTATCAAGTATAACGGAGCGTCAGTTAGTAGCGGAAGTAATTTGTTTTTTTACTCTTGGTTTTTGGATAAAGCAGGAAATTTAACAAAACTAACCCAAAAAGTAAAATCAAGAAATAATTACAGTATTACGGCGGTTTATGATGGCATAAACACAAAAATAACCGGTGCAACTTCTGCTGGAAAAATTTCACAATATTTTTCAGGATTGAAAATTATCAAAGTCACAACCAACAAAGGCGATTTGAGCTGGTCGTATTAAAAATTAATAAAAATGCCTGAGAATTTAAAAGAAAAACTGAAACATAGTTATTTCAGAAGAAGATTTATAATAAATTATGAACGAAAATCAAGCATTAAAAACAGCCAAAGATTTTTTGGGAAGGATTGTAAAAATAAAAATAGACCGGCTGATAGGATCAAAACATCCTAAACACAGTTTTGTTTATGAAGTTAATTATGGGTTTGTGCCTGGCACGAAAGCCCCGGACGGGGAAGAAATTGATGCATATCTTTTGGGCATTAATGAACCGGTGGAAGAGTTCACCGGAAAATGCATAGCCGTGATTCACAGAAAAAATAACGATGACGATAAGTTGGTTGTTATCCCTGATGGTGTAAAGGGAATAAGCGACGAAGAAATACTCAAGGCGGTTAATTTTCAAGAAAAATGGTTTGATTCAGTAGTAATCAGATAAAAATTATTAAATTATGAAAATATTATTTATTTGCTGCGGAAACGTTTGTAGAAGCCAAATAGCAGAAGGATATTATAACTATTTTACCAAATCCGATAATGCGTATAGTGCTGGTATTTCAGATTCAACTCCTTTGAAATATTCGCACCCAACAAAAGAGGTTATACGAGTAATGGAAGAGGGTGGGATTGATGTATCAAAAAAGATTGTTAAATCTGTAACAAAAGAAATGGTAGATGGCGCTGATAAAATTTTTGTTATGTGTCCGAAAGAGAAGTGCCCTAAGGTTTTATCAGATTCCAATAAAATTACCTTTTGGGACATTGCTGACCCTTATAATACAAGTATAGAGAACCACAGAAGAGTCAGAGATGAAATTAAAGAAAAAGTAAGGCAATTACTAGAAAAATAATTGAAATATAAAAATATGAAAAAAATAATATTAGCATCACAGTCGCCGAGAAGAAGGGACTTGCTTAAACAAATTGGCCTGAAGTTTGAAACAGACCCAAGTAATTACGAGGAAGATATGGCCTTAAAAATGGAGCCGAACAAACTGGCGGAGTTTTTATCTTTAGGCAAAGCGAAGGATGTGGCTCAAAGACACAAAGATTCAATTATTATTTCAGCAGATACAATCGTTGCCATTGACGGAGAAGTTTTTGGAAAACCCAAAACGCCAGAAAGGGCAAAATATATGTTACAAAAACTCAGTGGCAGGGCTCACTCTGTTATAACTGGATTTACTATTATTGATACTGGAACCAACAAACAGGCTTCAAAATCAGTAGAAACAAAAGTTTATTTTAAAAATCTTTCGGAAAATGAAATAGATGCATATATTGCCACAGGTGAACCGCTGGACAAGGGCGGAGGTTATGCTATACAAGGTTTGGCCGCACTTTTTGTGGAAAAGATAGAGGGAGACTATTTTAATATTGTGGGACTTCCAATATTAGCCTTAACCACAGAGCTTAAAAATTTAGGAGTTAAAATTTTATAAATATGAATAAGATATTATTAGACGTAAAACCATTCCAGGAAACATTGAACGCAGATATGTGCGGGCCGGCTTCGCTTAAAATAGTCTTGGAGTATTACGGCATCAATAAATCAGAAGACGAACTTGCCCGACTTTGTAAATTTAAAGAAGGGCTGGGAGTAGACGATGAAGGTATAAAATCAGCAGCAGAAAAACTTGGCTTTAAAGCAACGATCAAAAACAATAGCAGTTTTGAAGACATAGAGAAATGGCTCAAAAGAGAAGTCCCTGTGATAGTAAATTGGTTTACAAAGGGCAGAACAGACTATGGGGACTCAAACGCGTATTAAATCATCTAAAATCTGACTATACGGGTGTCGGTTGAATCATCTAATTTCTGACCGTAATTTAACGCGGTAAAATGAGTGAATTAAACTCAT
>Ga0209541_10013921_pt1 | contig 12220 bp, 12 predicted proteins | sample RifCSPlowO2_01_FD_184027 | JGI IMG/M metagenome (GOLD analysis project Ga0209541, IMG submission 184027) | Groundwater microbial communities from Rifle, Colorado - Rifle CSP2_plank lowO2_0.1 (SPAdes) (version 2) | ecosystem: Environmental > Aquatic > Deep subsurface > Groundwater | place...
TAGAATTATGTTATTTACAAAAGAAGCTTTTTTCCCAAATTGCTTTCTTGTAAGATAGCCAGAAACAAGGCCCATCAGATGAACATCATCAGAGTCTAATAATCGAAGGCAATCTGCAGGACTAGGTCTATTTCCACGTAACGAGTTCTCAAGAATGTCTCCAATAGTACTTTGATTAATTTGTTCAGTGGTTTGGCTCAATTAACTTGTTCAACAACATCTATGATTTCTATTTATTCCTTGATAGATAAAACTAGCAAAAAAGAATTTGACATAAAGACCAGTTCATGCACAAATTAGATATCTCAAGTTCAAAGATTCACGTTATTTTTAAGTAGGGCACTAAAAACAGATTCAGCCATGGTATCTGGTCATCAGATTAGACTCAATCGAATTCTCAGAAAAGGAAAAATGTTATGCATTCCAATGGATCATGGCATTTCTAATGGACCTATTGAAGGTCTTGCAGATCCTGCTTCTATAATTTACAAATGTGAATCGCACGGACTTACAAGTGTAATAATTAACAAAGGAATTCTCAAAACATTACCAAAACCAACCAAGATTGGAATTTTAGTTCATTTTTCAAGTAGCACCTCATTATCGATGTCTCCTAATCGCAAGATGCTAACAGGTACAGTAAAAGAAGCAGTTAGAATGGGAGCAGATGGGGTTTCACTCCATATCAACATAGGAGGAAAAGAAGAACCAGAAATGCTAGAACAACTTGGAATGACAGCAAACGAATGTCATGAATGGGATATGCCACTTTTGGCAATGATGTACCCACGAGGTGAAAATGTCAAGAATCCACATGATCCTGAAATTGTAGGACATGTTGCAAGAATAGGTGCAGAGTGCGGGGCAGACATTGTAAAAACAGTATACACAGGAGATATTGATTCATTTGCAAAAATTGTAAAAAGTACTCCAGTACCAATAGTTATTGCAGGTGGACCAAAGGCAAAAACAGATTTAGATATTCTTCAAATGACAGAAGATGCAATGACTGCAGGGGCAAAAGGAGTGACATATGGCAGAAACATTTTTGCACATAAAAGACCAGAAAAAATGGTAGAAGCGCTAGCAGCTATAATTTTCAAAAAAGAATCCGCAAAGGAAGCAATGAAAAAACTTGAGTAAGACTAGAGAATTAATAATTTTACCCAAAGTGTCTCAAGCACAATTAACAAAATTTCTTCCTCAATTACAAGAAGAAGGAATCAAAATGATATATCTTGATCCAAAGAAACTAGGATTTAAAACAAAATTAGAAACAGTATATCCTTCATCTGCTGCAAAATACGTAGTAATTGAAAAAGAAGGATCTGTAAAACCAAAGGGGAAAAAAATAGGCAGAAAATTCGAAGTATTATCCAATACAGATATCGAGAAAATTCTAACTCTAGCAAAAAAAGGATTAGATTTTGTAATAGTCGAAGTAAAAGACTGGAAGATCATCCCACTTGAGAACATAATTGCAAAACTTCACAAGATCAATACCAAAATTTTTGCCGTAGCAAAGACACCTGAAGAAGTCAGAAAGATGTTCTCAATTCTAGAAGTGGGAGTCGACGGAGTAATTTTCAATGCAACCTCAATTAATGAAGTCAGAGAAGCCATGACATACTTGGGAACTAGAAGTTTTGACTTGAAACCTGCAAAAATTACCGAGATCAAAGAAGTAGGAGATGGGGAGCGAGTCTGTGTTGATACGGCATCTATGCTCCATAAAGGAGAGGGAATGCTAATTGGAAGTAGATCAAACTTTTTGTTTCTAGTGCACAATGAATCAGTAGGGTCTTCATTTACATCACCAAGACCATTTAGAGTCAATGCGGGGGCAGTACATTGCTATACACTTTCTCCAGATGGCACAACTAATTATCTTTCAGAAGTAGAAACAGGATCAGAAGTATTGATAATAAATTCAAAAGGTAATGCAAGAAGAGCCACAGTTGGAAGATCAAAGATAGAACGACGTCCAATGTTGATGATCAAAGCATCAGTTGGTGGAGAAATAGGAGGTATAATTGCACAAGATGCAGAGACAATTCGTTTTGTAAAACCAAATGGGCAACTAGTATCAGTTACACACCTAAAGAAAGGGGATACTGTAATGGTACATGCAAAATCGGCTACAGGAAGACACTTTGGAATGGAAGTATCCGATGAATATATTTTAGAAAAGTAAAATGAAATACAAAACTTGTATATCAATTGCAGAAAATTCATCGCAAAAAATTAAAGAGAATCTGAAAGAGGCACTAAAAAAATCAGATTATGCAGAGATAAGATTTGATTTTTTAAAAACATATGAGATACCCAAAACATTAGAAATTATCAAAAAGGATCTAAAAAAAGTAGTCTGTACATTAAGACCAAAATCAGAAGGGGGAAAATTTGAAGGGGGTGAAAAAGAAAGAATAGCAATTTTAAAGTTAATTGCAGCGTATGACCCATTTTTGTTAGATATTGAATTTAACACAATTAAAAAAAATAAAGAATTGTCAAAATATCTAAAATCAACAAAAACAAAACTACTCGTTTCATGGCACGATTTTAAAAAAACTCCAAAATTTTTGGAATTAAAAAACATGATGAACCAGATGACTAAATTTTCTCATAATGTGAAAATTGTCACTACAGCCAAATCAGCAGATGATTCAACTAGAGTACTTCAATTGTACAGTAAAAATGAAAAAAATAATTTAATTGCATTTGCAATGGGAAATAGTGGCAAAGTATCAAGAATTTTGTGCCTATATTTAGGTAGTCCATACACGTACGTATCATTAGGAAAACCAGTAGCGCCGGGACAATTCAGCGTAGATGAATTAAAGAAAATCATCGGCATGAAGTTAGGTTAAATACAAAATTACAAAATATCGATTATAATAATGATTTTTATAAAATATATTTTGACAGACACATACACTAGTTGAGAGTTTAAATCAATCATAATAATTTAGAAAACAAGATGTCAAAAACATTTGCAGTAATTGGAGATCCAATTGATCATTCATTGTCTCCTAACATTCACAGTGCAGCTTTTAGAGAATTAAATTTAGATTGTTCATATATTGCATACAGAATACCAAAAGGAGAATTAGAAGAAGGAGTAGAATCACTTAAGAAAATCAAAATAGATGGATTCAATGTTACAATTCCACATAAAGTTGAAATGATGAAATACTTGGATAAATTAGACGAATCATGCAGCATCATAGGAGCTGTCAATACTGTTACAAATGATAATGGAATTTTGAAAGGATACAATACAGACATGGATGGATTTTTAGAGCCATTTAAAAAAAGAAATTTGAGTGTGAAAGATTTGAAAGTTTTGCTATTAGGAGCTGGTGGCGCTGCAAGAGCTATTGTGGCAGGATTTGCAAAAGAACACGCGCAAAGTATCACTATTGCAAATAGGACTTTGGAAAATGCAAACAACATGGCAAAATTTTCAAATAAAATTGGATTAAATGCAAATACAGTAAAGTTAGAAAACGTTGCAGATGCTGCAAAAAATTATGATATAGTTGTAAATGCAACATCAATTGGATTAAAAAATGAACCTAGCCCAATTTCGTTGGATGGTATCAACTCAAAAACAATTGTATACGATATTGTATACATGCCAATAAATACAGATTTTCTAAAAAAAGCAAAAGAAAAAGGAGCAATTGTAATTTATGGTTATGAGATGTTACTTGGCCAAGCAACCAGAGCATTTGAGATATGGCATGGGATGGAAGCACCTTATAATGCCATGAAAAAAGCATTGCTAGGAGGAGTGTAATGGCAAAAGCAAAGGCTACGGTACACGGAGCGATATCACTGGTAAATGCAATTGCAACCCAAAAAGGTGCAACATTAGGCATTGAATTACAGGTAGATGCAACAATTGAAACAAGTTTGGGAAAAGGAATTAGCATTCAATCAGAAAACAAGAATCTAAGCTCAAGGTTAATCAACAAGACAATAGAAAAAATCCTTTCAAAAAAAGAGCTAGAAGAAAACAAAATTGAAGTTACACTGAACTCAGAAATACCAACAGGATACGGACTGAAAAGCTCCAGTGCAATTTCATCTGCTGTTGCCCTTGCATGCTCTAAAATTTTTAGACCGAAATTAACAGATAAGCAAATTTTACTTGCAGGAGTCGAGGCATCAATAGAATCCAAGGTGAGCATAACTGGTGCATATGATGATGCATGTTCATGTTATTATGGTGGATTCAATGTAACAGATAATTTTAAGAAAAATCGCATTAAATCAGAGAAAGCACCTGTAAATTTAATTGCAGTTATATTTATTCCAAAAAATAGAAAACGTGGGAATTTAAAAAATCTAAAAATTCTTTCTACAGTATTTGAAAACGCGTGGGAATTAGCTAAAAAAGGAGACTATTGGAATGCGATGAATATGAATGGACTGGCAACAGCTGCAACATTGAATTCTGATCCAAAAATAATCATAAATTTACTGGAAAAAGGTGCATATGGAGCATCTGTTTCAGGAAATGGACCTTCAATTGCAGCAGTAACAAAAAAAGAAAACGAAACAAACATCAGAAAAGTGTTTTCTACATTAGAAGGAAATGTAATAGTATCCAAAATTAATAATAAAAAGGCAGAAGTTTATGAATTGTAAAGTAGAAAAATCAAAAATATCAGGACACATCACATGTCCAGCAAATAAGAGTTATTCTCACAGAGCAATTTTTCTTGCATCACTTGCAGGAAACAATAGTAAAATAGATAACGTATTGTTTTCTGCAGATACGATTGCAACAATTGAAGCGTGTAGAAATTTTGGGGCAGAAATTGAAGAAACAAATACATCAATTATTGTCAAAAAACCCATAAAAACAGACAAAACTGTGCCTAAAATTGATGCAAAAAACTCTGGCACCACAATGAGAATTGCATCAGGAATTGCAAGTCTATTCACAAAAGCAATCATACTTACAGGAGATTCGAGCCTTCAGAAAAGACCAATGCAGCCATTATTAGATGCACTTGAAAGCATAGGAGCTAAATGTAGTTCAACAAATGGGATGCCGCCTATTAAAATAACTGGAAAAATTGTAGGTGGAGACGTTTCTATTCCAGGAAACTTTTCGAGTCAGTTTATCTCGGCATTGCTAATTTGTTCACCATTAACAGAAAGAGGAATTAATTTAGTCATAGAGGGAAATTTAGTTTCAAAACCATATCTTGATGCAACTATTGCAACAATGAGAAATTTTGGAGTTACAGTACAAACATTAATTCCATACAAGAAATACAATATTGCATCTCAAGTATACAAACCATTTACATTTACAGTTCCAATAGATTTTTCAAGTCTAGCATTGCTTCTTTCAGCATCAGTATTAAATGGAGAAAATGTTATAATTCATGGCAAAATTGGAAACTTGCCTCAGGGTGATGAAGTATTCATTGACATATTAGAGCAGCTTGGAGTAAAAGTTTCAATAAAAGATGACCAAATAACAATCCAATCACCAGAAAAACTTAACGGGGGACGATTTGATTTAAGCAATTCGCCTGACTTGCTTCCACCATTAGCAATTCTAGCATTAAAAACAACTAATCCTATTGAAATAATAAATGTAAAACATGCAAGATTAAAAGAGACGGATAGAATTTCAATTTTAGCTAGAGAATTAGTAAAAATTGGAATTAGAGTGCAAGAAAAAGAAGACGGGTTAATTTTAGAATCACCAAAGGAATCAAAAGGTGCAACATTGAATTCTGAAAATGATCATAGGTTATTCATGGCATTTTGTATAGCAGGAATGTACGTAGGCAATTGCATTGTGACAGACCATGAATCAGTGGCAGTATCATATCCAGATTTTATCAATGAGATGAATAGATTGGGGGCAAAAATTCTAGCCCAATAAAAAATCAATCTTAAAAAATTAATTAAAAGAGGTAAGAGGCGCGACCCTGTATAGGGTGAAAAGCATTCTCCTCACCCGCAACGCCTTTTGCGTAGATAACATGTATTTTTCGCAGGGCCGCGCAAATCATTTGTTAGGATTTACACGTTTTTGCACATATTGTATATGTTATCATGATATTTAAGAATTATTTATAATTATTACAAGTAATTTTAGTAAAAAACATAATTTTTAAACGAGGCTAAAAAGTACCAAACCATATCACAATTTAGGAAATTTTTCAATATTTTACACAATGAGGAATTATAAGCATCAATTTACTCTCACAATATGTTGCCTGGAAGTTCAATTGGTCAGCGTCTTGTGTTAACTAGTTTTGGTGAAAGTCATGGTAAATCCATAGGGGCTGTTTTAGACGGTTGTCCAGCAGGATTAGAAATCGATGAAAAAGAGATTCAAAAAATGTTAGACCTTAGAAAACCAGGTCAATCAGTGATTTCTACACAACGAAAAGAAGGTGATATTGTAGAAATTATTTCAGGAGTATTTAGAGGTCATACCACTGGAGCACCAATTACAATGATAGTTTGGAATAGTGATCAAAAATCAACAGACTATGAAAACTTGAAAACAAAGCTTAGACCAGGCCATTCAGATTATCCTGCCATGATAAAATACAATCATTTTAATGATTACAGAGGAGGTGGCAGATTCTCCGGAAGGTTAACTGCTACTCATGTGATGGGAGGGGCAATTGCAAGAAAATTATTAAAAGTTGCATTAAATGTTGAAACAAATTCATTTACAACACAAATTGGAAAAATAAAAATGGAAAACAAATTCGATGAGAAAATGATCAATTCAATTTATAAAAACGAAGTAAGATGTCCTGAAAAAAATACAGCAAAAAAAATGAAGAGTGCAATATTAGATGCAAGAAAAAATGGGGATTCACTAGGAGGAATAATAGAGTCAGTCACTACAAATATGCCAGTTGGTATAGGTGAACCAATTTTTGGATCATTGGAATCTGATTTGAGTAAAGCAATATTTTCAATTCCATCTGTAAAAGGAATAGAGTTTGGTTCTGGATTTGAAGGATCTAAACTGTATGGCTCAGAAAACAATGATCTATACACCATAAAAAAAGGAAAAATAATTACAAAAACAAACAACTCAGGAGGAATTTTAGGGGGAATATCAAATGGTATGCCAATAACGATAAGAATTGCATTCAAACCTGCATCATCGATAGCACAAAAACAAAGTACAGTGGACATTAAAACCAAAAAAATTACAATGTTACAGGTAAAAGGAAGACACGACCCATGTGTAGTTCCAAGAGCACCACCAGTAGTAGATTCATTGGTATCTCTGACTTTGGCAGACCACGCTCTTTTAGCTGGAGCAATCAAGCCTGTATTATAGACATGCCAGACATCAATCAACTTCGTAATAGAATAGATGAGATCACTATTGAGATGATCAAGATGCTTAAGACTAGAACAGATATTGCAAAGGAAATTGGAGAAATCAAAAAAAACATAGGAAAAGGAGTCACAGATGAAACTAGAGAAGACAATTTACGTGCAAAAGTGATCAAATTATGTAATGAGTTAAATTTTAATGAATCAATTGCAACAAAATTTTTAAATTTTTTACTTAATGAATCAATTAAAGTACAATCAGAGAGCAAACAGACGCATCTATCAATTTTTCTTAAAGCAAAAACAATGGAACAAGAAGGTAAGAAAATTATCCACATGGAAGTTGGAGAACCGGATTTTTTACCACCCCAAATTGTAAAAAAAGCACTTGAGGAAGTTTTTGACAAAGGATTTTTAAAATATGGTCAAGCAAGGGGATTGACATCATTTAGAGATGCACTTGCAAAATATGCATCTAAAAAGTTTGGTGCAAATGTGTTACAAGATAATATAATAGTTAGTCCAGGTGCGCGATTTTCAATTTTTGCTGCAATCACCACATTGTTAAATCCAGGCGATGAGTTAATTGTCATAGAGCCGGCATGGCCTGCATACAAGGATTGCGCTTTACGTGCAGGAATTAAAGTCAGAACTATCACTACCACATTAGAAGAAAAATGGGAGCCAACAATTGGGCAGATTGAAAAAGTGATCAACACAAATACAAAAATGATCGTATTGAACTATCCAAATAACCCAACAGGAAAAATTCTACCAGAAAAACTACAAGATAAAATTGTAAACATAGCAATAAAAAACAATCTGTACATTCTTAGCGATGAGATTTATTCTCAATATGCATTTAAGAAATGGAAAAGTATACTTTGCTATAATTATGATAAGAGTATCATCACACAATCATTTTCAAAATCTCATGCAATGACGGGGTTTAGAATTGGATATGCCATTGCAAGCCCCAAAATCATAGACATATTATCAAAATTAGAAGCACTTTGCCTCACAAATGTTTCTGAGCCTATTCAATATATTGCCATGAAAGCATTAGAAGCAGACATATCAAATAATACTAATACAGTACAAACCAGACTAAAAGTACTGACTGAAAAGGCAAAAGAGATGAATTTGGACTTTGTAGCACCTGATGGTGCAATGTATCTTTTTGCTCGTGTTAATCAAGAGGAATTTAATGGAGTGCAATTTGCAAACAATCTTTTGGAGAAAGGATTAGCAGTGGCACCGGGGGAAGGTTTTGGAGAGTACAAGAATTTCATTAGAATATCGGCATGTCAAGACGAAAAAACACTAATGGAGGGAATGAATATACTTGGTAATATGATGAGAGATAAGCAATGAAAAAGAAAATTACAATAATTGGGATAGGGGGTCAAATGGGACAATGGTTTGCAAAATATTTCTTGGCAAATGATTTTGAGGTAACAGGTTATGATACTGAAAATAAAACTCAGATAAAAGGAATTATTCAAGCGGATTCACTGGTAGGAGGAATTTTAAAAGCAGATTATGTTGTATTGTGCACACCTACAAGAAGAACCCCAGAGATAATCAGATTGATTGCAAAAGAAATGAAGAGAGGAACATATCTAATTGAAATATCATCAGAAAAATCCAAAGTAGTGGCATCATTATCAAAAATGCCAACAAAAATCAACCCAATATGCATTCACCCGATGTTTGGACCTGGAGCAAAATCAATCAAAGGACAAAATATAATTTCAGTTCCAGTAAAAGATGCAAAAAAAGAGCTAGCAATTGCAAAAGAGCTTTTTGATGGAGCAAATTTTGTAACAATTGATGCAATTGAGCATGATAAAAAAATTGCAGTGATCTTGGGGTTGACACATTTGATGAATCTTGTTTTTGCAAACATAATTTCAAAAGACGAAAAAATGTTATTAACAGAAAAAATGTCTGGAACAACTTTTAGAGTTCAAAAAATACTAGCCGAGAGCATCATGACAGAATCGCCAGAATTAATTGAAACAATTATTGCAAATCCAGAAATCAGAAGAGTTGCAGAAGAGCTTTGGAAAGACATTGGAAGATTACTTACAGCAGTACAAGAATCAAAAACAGAAGAAGTGATAAATTACATCAAGACTTGCCAAGAAAAACTCTCTGCAAATATAAGCTTAGAAGACTCGTATAAAAAATTGACAAAAATGGTAAACGCAATTGAAAAATAAAAGAAATGCGCGTAACCAAGATTGTGACATCCTTTATTCAGGATGAACAGAAATTATTAATTCTTAGAAGAAGCAACCAAGTAAAAACCATGAAAGGTTTGTGGGCAGGAATTAGTGGGATTATAGAAAAAAATGAACCACCGTTAACAAGAGCAAAAATCGAAATTTATGAGGAGACAGGAATTTCTGAAGACAAAATTAGATTGATAAAAAATGCAGCTAAATTAAGAATATATTCACCACAGTATGAAAATCATGAATGGGAGATATTTCCATTTTTGTTTGAAGCAAAAAACCCAGATATCAAATTGAATTGGGAAAACTCAGAATACATATGGATTACGATAAATGAATTAAAAAACTACAACACGGTTCCTAGTCTTGAAAAAGTATTACAAAATTTGTTGTAATTTTTCTTCTTTTTCATATTTTCGTTGTTGTGGCAACATTACATAGACACATGCACCACCACACATTGTACATGGAACATTATTTCCAGGACGCTGACCAGTCCTACTATGAATTCTAGCTGCTTCCTCAGGATCAATAGATAAAGCAATTTGTTTTTCCCAATCCAATGTACGTCGAGCTTCAGTCATTTCCATATCCCATTTTATTGCCTTGTCACGAATTTTTACTAAATCAGCGGCATGTGCAGCAATTCTATATGCAATCAAACCGGCTTTGACTTCCTCAGCATTAGGTAATGCAAGATGCTCAGAAGGAGTAAGATAGCACAACAAATCCACACCTTCACTTGCAGATACAGCTGCACCAATAGCACTTGCTATATGATCATGCCCAGACGCAATGTCAGTTACCAAAGGACCCAAAACGTAGTAAGGCACATCGCCAATTAATGATTTGGCCAATCTAACATTAGCAGCTACTTCGTTTAATGGAACATGTCCTGGACCTTCCACCATTACTTGGATATCTTGATCATGAGCACGTTTGGTTAATTGTGCAACATTGATCATTTCTTGAACCTGAAGTTCATCATGAGAATCAAGTATAGAGCCAGGTCGTAATGCATCACCTAAACTAAATGTGACGTCATATTTTTTGGCAATCTCAATAAGATAATCATAGTGTGTCAGATAGGGATTTTCTTTATCATGTCTTAACATCCATGCAGCGGTAATTGTTCCACCTTTACTTACAACACCACCATATCTTTTGACTTTTAGAATTCTTTTTGCAATGTCTTTTGTAATTCCACAGTGAATCGTGGTATAATCAACACCGTCTTTTGCATTGTTTTCAAATGCATTTAAAAAATCATCCTCAGTTAAGTTTAAAGGATTTTTATGAACTTCCACACCATAATTGTACGCTTCATATATTGGTACAGTTCCAAATGTTATTGGAGCAACTTCTAACAAAGCTTGTCGTATTTTTCTAACATCACCGCCGTCGCTTAAATCCATTATTGTGTCTGCATGATATTTTACTGCTACCTTTGCTTTTTCAATCTCTTCTTCCAAGTTTACATTAAGGGTAGAAGTACCAATGTTAACATTGACTTTTGTTTTAAGACCTTTACCAATTCCCACATTGTGAATTTTTTGAGGTCTAACATTATTGCTAGGAATGATAATCGAGCCACTTGCAATTTTAGGAATTAACCATTCTAATGTGACATCTTCGTCTTTTGCCACTTGTTTCATTTCCTCAGTAGCAACGCCTCTTCGTGCTGCAGTCATTTGAGTACCCAATGAAATAATCTATGTTTTTGCCTGATTTAAACAATCATGAAAAACACAGAAACATTGTGAATATACGCTCAAAATTAAGAAGAATTTGTTTGATTTTATATTGGAATTAATTCCATCTAAAACTAAAGATAGATATTTTCTGAGATCTGATTTTAAATTCCATGTAATGCATATTTTCTATTTAGATGAGCTCCAAGTTTCCGTAATGCTGTAATTAATAGAAGAATCAGAGACCAAGTATTTTTTTACCGCATTTGAAGCATTGCCAAAGAAAGGCATTATTGATTTTCTTTTGATATTGCATAGGCAACAAACATGCAGTACACAATAGTTCATCAGGAGTATCACTTGCCAGAGGAATTTTCTTTTTATTCAAATTAATAAATAAAAATGATTTCAGAACTATAAATGCTCTATTATGATCAATAAAATAAAACAAATCAAAAAACATAGTTTTAGAGAGATATGAAAACAGAAAAAACAAAAATTGCAATAAAAAGGAAAAATAGATTAGGACTAGTTTTGAAAATATAGCATGAATTTACTTTCTATAGGAGGCTCTGATCCATCATCAGGGGCAGGCATACAAAGTGACATCAAAACATTTGATTCTCTAAATGCACATGGGTTAACAGTGATCACTACAATAACAGGTCAAAATACTTCTAGTTTTGGAATGATTGAACCAGTATCACAAAAAATATTGAAAAATCAACTGGACTCGGTAATTTCAGATTTTAAAATTGATGGAATTAAAATTGGAATGGTATACAATTCAGAAATAATAAAAACAATTTACAGAGAATTAAAAAATATAAAAATTCCAATCGTACTAGATCCAATAATAAAATCCACGACAGGTGGCTTACTTGTTGAAAAAATAGCCATCAAAGATTTTAAAAAATTTCTAATTCCGTTGGCCACGGTAATTACGCC
>Ga0209541_10013922_pt1 | contig 12220 bp, 9 predicted proteins | sample RifCSPlowO2_01_FD_184027 | JGI IMG/M metagenome (GOLD analysis project Ga0209541, IMG submission 184027) | Groundwater microbial communities from Rifle, Colorado - Rifle CSP2_plank lowO2_0.1 (SPAdes) (version 2) | ecosystem: Environmental > Aquatic > Deep subsurface > Groundwater | place: Rifle...
TAATCTTTTTATTTTCTTCTAAGGCTTTTAGAGCAAATCTATAGGGGGCTAAAAGTAAATTGCTGTTTTGATATTTGTCTCCTACATTAAAAATTATATTACCAGCATCTTTCAATACTCTGGCACACTCATTAAAGACTTTTATTAAATTATCTATATAGTCACCAATTGTTTTTTCATTACCAATACCACTTCCATAATCTCTTTGTTTATAATAAGGAGGTGAAGTTATAATAAAATCTATACTATTATCAGGTAATTCCTTAAATAATTCTAAGTTATCTCCACATTTTATTTTATTTGTATAGGGAATTTTATTCATTTCTTTTTTGGCTTCTTTTTGCATATTAATCTAATTTACTCTGTTTTTAATGAAAACACAAATGCTTCATTCTGCAGTCTGAAGCATTAAAAAACCGCCTTTTTGAAGCAATTTTAGCTAAACCCTAATACATAGACCCTAAACCCTAACAACAGTTGTCCAGTCACCAGCCACCCAAAGTAATACAATCTCTACCGGAAAGCCAAAATCTTTCACGACTTGTTCAGCTTTTTTTAGGTGTTCAATTTGTTCTTGTTTTTCAGCGGGATTTCCCGCGCAACCAAAATGTCCCACTATCGCCACAACTTTTGAACCGTGATGATTTACGGAAATATCAACGCATTTTTTAATGTCGCTGATAACCGCTTCGTCCGTATTTTCCGCGAGAATTTTATTTGGGCCGGGCTCTGTTAGCATATCAACAAAATCCACGCCGCAATTTTCTTTCATATAATTTTTAACAGCGTCTTGCACCCTTCCGTCCATGCAATTTATCGCGCATGCGAAAGTTTTATCTGTTGTCATATTTTTAATTTTCGTTTGTTCTTAAGTTCTCAAGAACTTTGGAACAAACAATCCTTTAATTTGTTTTTAAGAATAATCGCGCCAATCGTATTTCTTCATAAGAAAAATCATCCCCCAAATACAATTTTACCGGGTTCAACTTAAAATCTTCCATTCCGGAAAACGCCGCTTTGATTTTATCAAACCTTTCATCGCGCGGCTTTAGATACTGCAAATCAGCTGTCCCGCAGGATTCCGCAATTTTTTCCAGGTGTCGCAGAATGGTATCTTGGCATAAATTCCTTTTCTCTGCCATTTCTTTAATCGGTATTTTTTGGATAACCAATAATTTTGTAATCTCGTGGTTCGGAATTTTTGATTCTTTTATTTTACCAAAACCCGGCAAACTGCGTAAAAAATCAGTTTGTTTTTTTAATTTTTCTTTGGGATGCATAACCTTTAATTCGCTGACAAAATTTCCTGATTTTTGCTTCAACTCTTTGTCTATTTCTGAAATCACTTTATTCACCATAAAAGACATTTCATTCATTCCTGCGAGTTTCAACCCATTCAAGGAGCGTAATCTTGAAAGCGCCACGTATCCCATGCCTTCAACAAATGATTTTGACAAATCAATTTCTGCCGCGTCCAAATTCATTCCCTGACTTTTGTGCACAGTTATCGCCCATGCAAGCCGAAGAGGAATCTGGCTGATTTCCGCTTTTATCTGCCCGTCTTCTTCGGCTTTCCAGCTGGCAAAGTCAGCTTTAATATGCCTTCCGTCTGAAATTTTTATTATTGGCAGGCCGTTTTCATAATCCGCGACCTTTCCCATTGTTCCATTTACATAATCTTCCTCAAAATTATTTTTTACAAACATTACTTTGGCTCCCCTTTTTAGAACCAATTTTTCAGGAGCCAAACATCCTCTTTTTAATGCCTCAACAACGTGCTTGTTCCCGCCGGTTTTCATGAAATAAAAACTTTCTTCTTCGGAAATCTTGCTTAATTCTGTATAATTTATTGCATCAACATCCACGTTGTGAGTATAAAGTTTTGCGGGTTCTATATTATTTAACGCGCCGCCAAAACTTCCGGTCATTAAAATATTTTTCGCTTCCTGAATTCTATTGTTTCTTATATGATTTAATAATTCCAATAATTTATCTTCTTCTTTTTGACGATATTGCTCTTCAAGGTAGCAGATTTTAATGTTCATATTATTCCAGACATTTGATTCGTAAACAAATTTTGGAATCCGCCCCTCGCGCTCAATTGGCGGCAACTGAAAAAAATCACCCGAACACACTATTTGCATTCCGCCAAACGGTAAACTGCTGTTTTTGAATGCCTGACAAATAAAATTTATGGAATCAAACTGATATGCTGAAAGCATTGATATTTCGTCAATTATCAAAACACCGGTATTTTCAAATCTTTTTTTAATAAATCTCTTTTTCAGAATTTTATTGACATCCTCTTTTGAAACTTCATCCTTAATTCCTAATCCTGACCACGAATGTATCGTTATTCCGTTCATATGCGTTGCGGCAATTCCCGTAGAGGCTGTAACGCCAACCCCTTTTCCGTTTTGCTTTAGATATTTTATATATTTTTGCAATAAAAAGGTCTTGCCCGAGCCAGCGGGTCCAGTCAAAAAAACATTATGTCCTAATTTTAATGCCTCAAACGCCTCTGCTTGGGTCATAAAATTTTAACTGATTTTAAATAGTATAGCTGTCTCTTATGTCCTCTAAAAGATGTTTTAAGTTGACTTTTGTCTCGCGCATATTAAAAAAAAATATTGACCGGCTGTAAAAAAACGGCCTCTTGATAGAAAATGTGCTGGCGGAGGAGGTGGGATTCGAACCCACGAGCCCCGAAGGGCGGCGGTTTTCAAAACCGCTGGAATGAACCACTATCCGACTCCTCCGGCTTTAGTTTAGCATAAAATCAAGAAAAATCAATTTTTTTCTATGTTGTTTTGTGCTATAATGGAATAATGGCTGAAACGATATATCCCAAAAGAGCTATTTTCCCGAAAAATGAACAAAATAAATTTTTACTTGAACAAGTAAACAAGCTTGATGATTCTTGGGTCAATTTTGCTAAAAAGATGAATATCCATCAAAGAACTCTTAATGATTGGAAGAGAGAACAATACTCTATACCGTTGGATGTCGTACAAAAAATTTGCAAAACTACGGGATCTAAAATACCAAAGAATATTAAAATAGAAAATTCATTTTGGTATGTTAATCTCGGAGCCAAAAAGGGAGGATTGGCTTGTTTCAAAAAATACGGGAGAATCGGTGGCGACCCAGAATATCAAAAAAAGAAATGGCGAGAGTGGTGGGACGCAAAAGGGCAACACAACCCAGTAGGGTGTATAAAGGGGCCGTTGCCAATAAAAATTCCAAAATTTTCAGAAGATTTGGCCGAATTTACGGGAATTGTTATAGGAGATGGTGGAATTACGCAGGGACAAATAATTATTACAACAAACAGCATAGATGATAACGAATATGGTTATTTTATAAAAAGATTGATTAAAAAACTTTTTAATCTCGATGCCTCTATTATTTACAGAAAAAAAGAGTCGGCTATGTATATAATGGTTTCAAGAAAGAGATTGGTTGAATTTTGCAATAAAAATTTAGGATTGCATATAGGGAACAAGCTAAAACAAGGGCTGGATATTCCGAGTTGGATAAAGGGCAATACGAAATTTGAGAAAGCTTGCATAAGAGGCGTTATGGACACGGATGGCTGTATTTTTGATGAGTGCCATAAGCTTATGAAAAAACCTTATACTTATAAAAGGTGGAATATCACGAGCGCTTCGCCCCAATTGAGAAAATCTATTTTTAATATACTCAAAAAAAATGATTTATCGCCGAAAATCAGAAATGATAGGTGTGTACAAATTGAAGACAAAGATAATATTAAAAAGTATTTTAAAATTATAGGGACACATAATCCCAAACACTTGAAAAGATACTTAAAATAAGGCATTATGAGATTAACAATAGGAGGAGTCGTATAATGGTATTACAGCGGCTTGCTAAGCCGCGCCCTTTACGGGGCTTGTGGGTTCGAGTCCCACCTCCTCCGCAGAACAATCGCCCCCATAGTTCAATGGACAGAACGGGAACTTGCGGAGTTTCAAATACTGGTTCGAATCCGGTTGGGGGCACAGTAAAGAACCGCGTTGGTTCTTTGACAAAACGGACTCTGTCAGAAGGAGGTTGCCTATAAATTTTTTCACCATCTGCTTGAAAGGAGCAGAACCATGAAGAAAGAGGCGCAAAAACCGGTCAACCGATGTTTTGGCGGCAATTGCCCCAAAAAACCAAAAAAGCCGAGGGAAGAACAAGTTAAGGAGCTTCTCTTGGACGCGAGCCAGAAAAAATGGGCCCGCAAAACCCTAAGCGCTCTAACCAAAGAACGCCGTTGCGGATATGCGGGGCTTCTGAAGCTCGTGGAAAATTGGGTGATAGGCAAACGGATTTCGCTTTACGTGTTTGAGGAGCTCATCCAGATCGTAGAAAAGCAAAGGGAACGGAATGCGCTTTCACATGAAGAGATTATTGATCTGGAAGGGGCGAAGGCCTCTCCTGTCAGGCAGTCTAAATGACGCGTTCGCGTCAAAAGGCGTCCCAGACTTTGTTCTCGGACGCCTGTATTTTTTTACGGCGTCCCGCCGCGGCGGGACGCCACCACAATTGATTTTGCGTTTTTTCGCTGGTAAAATAATTTTATATGGATTTATCTACAAAAATTGAAGACGTTCCAAAAATCGGTTTAGCTTATTCAAAAAAACTGAAAAAATTCGGCATTAAAACAGTGCAGGATTTGCTTTTTTATTTTCCCGCAAGATACGATGACTTTTCAGAAATAATTCCAATTTCAGAAGCCCGCCAAAAACTAAAAGAAACAGTTTGCGTGCAAGGAGTAATTATAGAAATCCAAAACACCAGAACTTTTAAAAAATGGATGACAATAACAGAGGCAACCATAGAAGACCAAAAAAGCAATATAAAAGTTATCTGGTTTAATCAGCCCTACATAACAAAAAGTTTGAAACAAGATGATTTTGTTTGTCTGGCAGGAAAAGTTTCTCTGGGCAAAGAAGGAATTTTTCTAAACAGCCCGTCATACGAAAAAATAAATGAATTCGGTAAAAACGAATATCTAACCCACACAGGAAGAATTGTGCCGGTTTATTCTGAAACTCGGGGTTTAACTTCAAAATGGCTAAGATATGTGATAAAACCCTTGCTTTACAGGTTTGCGGAACAAGCGCCAGAATCACTGCCTGCTGAAATAATGAAAAAATATAAATTTTTGCCGGTGAACGAAGCGCTTTGGCAGCTTCACTTTCCCGATTCTTTTGCGCACGCGGACGCCGCCAAATCCCGCTTTTCCTTTGAAGAGCTTTTTTTAATACAGCTTAATGTTTTAAAAGAAAGGATAAAACTGATGCAAAAAAAATCTCCCGCTTGCCCCATGGATTCTGATTTAATGAAAAAATTTACCGACTCCCTGCCATTCAAGCTCACCGATTCCCAAAAAAAGTGCGCTTTTCAAATTTTAAGGGATTTGGAAAAAACCGTTCCAATGTCCAGATTGCTTGAAGGCGACGTGGGCTCAGGCAAAACGGTTGTGGCAACAATGGCGGCATTAAACGTTGTCAAAAATGAGTATCAAGTTGCTTTTATGGCGCCAACAGAAATTCTGGCAAAACAGCATTTTAAATCAATTTCAGAATCACTAAAAGCCTTTGATATTAGAATTGGTTTGCTGACAAGCAAAGACGCAAGAATATTTAAACAAGGCGAAACAACAGAAGTTTCCAAAAAAAGCTTGCTTGGGGACACAGAAAACGGACAATTGGATATAATCATCGGCACGCACTCTTTAATACAAAAAGGCGTGGAATTTAAAAATTTAGCCTTAGTTGTTTTAGACGAACAGCATAGATTCGGCGTTGAACAAAGAGCCAAGCTTACTCGCGGTAAAAAACTAATTCCGCATTTACTATCTATGACTGCCACCCCTATTCCAAGAACTTTGGCTTTAACTGTTTATGGAGACTTAGATTTATCTTTAATAGGCGAAATGCCAAAAGACAGAAAAAAAGTAAAAACAATAATCGTAAACCCAACCCAGAGACAGCAAGCATATGACTTTATAGGAAAAGAAGTTAAAGACGGAAAAGGAGTTTTTGTTATATGCCCGAAAATAGAATCTAGTATAAAGAAGCTGGAATCTGGAATGAACGGAACGACGACGGGCTCGTTTGTGCCGCAAAACTATGACTTGCGTTCCCTTTCAATGCTGGAAGTTAAAGCAGTAAAAGATGAGTATGAAAGATTGGCAACTAAAATTTTCCCTGAGCTAAGAATCACAATGCTCCACGGAAAAATGAAACCAAAAGAAAAAGAAAAAATAATGATTGATTTTAGAAACGGAGAAATAGATATTTTGGTTTCCACCTCCGTGGTTGAGGTAGGGGTAGATGTGCCAAGGGCAACAATAATGATGATTGAGGGAGCTGAACGTTTTGGACTTTCACAGCTTCACCAATTTCGCGGAAGAGTTGGCAGAAGCGATATGCAGTCATATTGCTTTTTGTTCACAACCTCACCCGACCAGTTAAACCGCAGAAGATTAAAAGCTTTGGTTGAGTCAAACAACGGATTTGAATTAGCCCAAAAGGATTTGGAAATTAGAGGCCCCGGCTCTCTTTACGGAACCCAACAATGGGGAATTCCGGACATGGCAATGCAAGGTTTAAGTAATATTTTCTTAGTTGAAAAAACCCGCGCATCAGCCAAAGAAATTTTAGAAAAAGACCCGACATTGGAAAAATACCCTTTGCTGAAAGAACGGCTGAAAAACTTTGAGAAAAGGATACACTTTGAATAGTACGGTTTTTTGCCGAACGGCAAAAAACCGTATTTTCGAGATTCCTCGCACAACAAAAATCAGCGATTTTCCCCGCTGATTTTTTAGTTTCTATTTTTCTCCTTGTTTTTTTATAAAGCGCTCTTTTTCTTCTTCTAATACGTGTAGCCAATGATTAGCAGCATCTACCGCGTCTTTCTGTTCTTCAATTTTTCTCGTCATAGCGTCCAATTTTTCTTCATATGATTGTTCCGTTTCTTCTCTTGGTTCTCCTGGTTCTTTTGGTATAAATTTTCTTGCCCCCACACCATTCGCCAACAGGCGAACTGGTAGTGGCGGGTTGTTTAATTTTAATAATAATTTTTAATGCTTTTTTATGGCTGGAATATCTAATGAGTTTTTGATGTATCCTATATCGGTTTCCAAATTCTTTGTACGGCCGCCAAAATCAATCAACAAAGATTTAATTTCTTTTACATCTTTCGCCACGCCATCTAATTTTCCCTCAACTCCCTTTAATTCTTCTTTTGTCGCGACAATATCTATCAAATGTTCCATTTCATCTTTTGTAACAAAAACTTCTTTTTGCGCCTCTATCAATTTTTTAATATCATTATTATCAAGCATATTTTTTTGATCTTTTTATGTATATTTTTATTATACGCTAGGCGAAATTAGTGTCAAGTCAAATCTATTTTCTCACCTTCTCGGTAACCCAAAAACCCATATATCTTCCCAGCATCAAGCGGATTTGGGCGTCTAATGCGGGCAATGAGCCGAATAAAATTAAAGTTATTGGCAAAAAAATCCACTGCAAGAAAATTGTTGCCCTTTTCCAGATTCTGTTTAAAAAACCGATATTCTTTGGTATTGGCGGCAAAAGCATTGTGCTTAAAATTGCTGACACAAACATCCCAAACATTGAAATAGTCAATATCCTTGAGGTTAAAATTGGGAGATTAAAAGACAAAACAGTAAAGTTAAAGCTCTTTCCGCCCAAAAGAATTGGCAGCCATCCCAGTAAAAACAGCAAAAGGGCGGCTGTTGCCCAAGACCAGAATCCGTCTAAAATTGTGTAAAGATGCGAAGCCTTTGCCCAAAACAGAATTTTTTTATTTTTTAAAAATCCAAACATAATATACGGAATTTCGTCGCACCCCCACGCCCAACGTTTCTGCTGTTTGTACTGGTTTATGACAGTCCGCCAAAAATTCTTTGCCATTACAGCGTCCATTGAAACCGTATAGTAAATGGGCACAACTCGATAATTCCCATCATAATAAAGATATGCCCGCCAAAAAATCCTTGAATCGTCTGAAACCACATTATTGGGATATCCCACTTCAAAAAAAACTTTTCCCGGAGTTGAATGGGAAGAATAAGTTGTAAGTTTTTCTGCTCTTTCTTGCATAATCATCTGCCAAAAAGTGTTTGAGGTTGAAACAACGCGGGAAAAAGCGGGGGCCGACCAAATGTTATTATTGTAAACAGGCACCGGCTGATAACTGGCGTTCATCGGCTCTTTTTCTGTTAAATAATACCAGGTCAGGCATGCAAAATACTGAGGAAAAACTTTTGTGTCAATATCAAATGCGGAAACTAAAATATTTTCATAAGAAATGCCCAGCTTATCAATAATTTTTTCTTTGACTTCTTTACCAGCGTGCGCAGTATTTGATCCTTTGCCTCCGATTTCACCCGCAACGTTGTCCGGATGCAAAGAAACCAAAAAACTATGAAATTTATCAAAATATTTTTTTTTAATAATCTCCGCCTGTTTTTCAAACTCGCTTCCGGCTCTCTGCTCAACTGCCAAAACCACAATCATTTTTTCTTTTGGATAATCTGATTTTATTATTGCCTCCAAGCTTTCCTCAATAATTTCCCGCCCCTCTTTGTAAGTGGGTAAAATAATAACATGATAAATATCTTTCCAGCTCTTACCCCGAGAATGCCGAGGGGTTCGCAACTCTCTTAGCCAATCCCTTTTTAAATGGCTTTTAACTTTAAAATATCCCATTATCTGGTGCGCGGAAAAATAAAATATCCTAAAAAGATAGTAAAAACAAAAAATAATAATAAAAATCGCCACCCACGAAGGCGCTACCCAAGAAAAAACAAACACACCCAACAGTGTGCCTAAACTTAGAATCCCCGGAACCATTTCAAAAAATCTGTATAAAAATCTATCTTTCCGATTCTTTATATCCGAGGCCTTTGATATATTTAGATAGTTTTTTTTATCCATAGGCTTAACCTGTGCTCCCAGCCGGATTTGAACCGGCGTTACCTGCTTGAAAAGCAGATGTCCTGGGCCAGGCTAGACGATGGGAGCGTATAATCATTTTATATCTTAAAAATTGAAATTTTGCAATCTTTCGGTTATAATTTACACATGAAAATTTTAGCCATAGAAACATCTTGCGACGATACTGGAATTGCTGTTTTAGAAGTTAAAGGGACAAAAAGTTCCCCCGATTTTAACGCGCTTTCAAATATTGTTTCTTCGCAAATAGAAGTCCATAAAAAATACGGGGGAGTATACCCGGCGATGGCAAAAAGAGAGCATCAAAAAAATCTTATTCCTGCGTTAGAAGCTGCGCTAAAAAAAGCAGAGATGTTAAAAATTTTCAATTTTCAATTTTCAATTTTCAATGAATTCTTAATGTCTAAATTTTCAAAACTGGAAAATATTTTAGAAAGAGAATCTGATCTATTTAAAAAACTCATTCCGTTTTTGAAAAAATATAAAAAACCGGACATTGATTTAATCGCTGTTACAAACGGGCCCGGATTGGAACCGTGCCTGTGGGTTGGGGTAAATTTTGCAAAAGCTTTGTCGTATTTTTGGGACATTCCAGTTATTCCGGTAAATCATATTGAATCACATATTTTGGTAAATTTTTTGGAGAACAAAGATATAAAATTCCCTGTTATTGCACTTGTTGTTTCTGGCGGACACACACAACTAATTTTAATGAAAAAAATAGGCGATTATAAAATTCTTGGTGAAACAAGAGACGACGCGGCTGGCGAATGTTTTGATAAATGCGCGAAAATTTTAGGACTTGGCTACCCGGGCGGCCCAGCCATTGCCGAGCTTGCTTCCAGTGTCATTGCGAGCGAGCCCGCAGGCAAGCGCGGCAATCCAGAGCCCTTTCATAAAACTCTGGATTCCCGCTTTTGCGGGAATGACATTTCTTTGCCGCGCCCGATGATAAATACAAAAGATTACGATTTCAGTTTTTCCGGCTTAAAAACCGCGGTGCTTTACGCGGACAAAAAGATAAAAAATAAGAATAAAAAATATAAACAGGAAATGGCGGCTGAAATCCAACAGGCAATAATTGATGTTTTGCTAAAAAAAACAATGAAGGCTGTAAAGGATTACCGTGCCAAAACTTTAATTTTAGGCGGCGGAGTTTCCGCAAACAAAGAACTTCGTAAACAATTCACAAAAAAAATCAAAACAGAAACATTCGGTTTTTTGCCGAACGGCAAAAAACCGAATCAAATAAAATTACTCGCGCCAGACCCCGAGCTCTCCACCGACAACGCTTTAATGGTAGCTGTCACCGGATATTTTCACAGAAAAGCAATGCGCCACCCGCCTGGCGTGTTGAAAACCCTCAAGGCAAACGCAAATTTACGAATCAGTTAAAATATGATAAAATTTAGAAACAGAATGGAACTGCCAAAAGCATATAATCCAAAAGAGGTTGAAGATAAGATTTACCAGCTTTGGGAACAAAGCGGATTTTTTAATCCAGATAAATTGCCTAAAAGGCACAAAAAACCTTACACAATTATTATTCCTCCGCCAAATGTTACGGGCGAACTTCACATTGGGCATGCTTTAAATGCAACCATTCAAGATATTTTGATTAGGCAAAAAAGAATGCAGGGATACAAAACCTTGTGGCTGCCGGGAACCGACCACGCAGGAATTGCCACGCAAAACGTTGTTGAAAAAAAATTAAGGAAGGAAGGAAAATCAAGATTTGACTTGGGCAAAGAAAAATTTATTGAAGAGGTTTGGAAATGGAAGGAAGAATATGGGAATAAAATTTTAAACCAGTTCAAAAAAATTGGCTCTTCGTGCGACTGGTCAAGAACCAGGTTCACAATGGACGAAGGGTACACAAAAGCAGTGCAATCAACTTTTTTAAATTATTACAAGAAGGGCTGGATTTACAAAGGAAAAAGAATTATCAATTGGTGCAAAAGATGCGCGACCTCGCTTTCTGATTTGGAACTTGAATATAAAGAAGAAAAAGGGAATTTATGGTTTATAAAATATCCTGTAAAAGAAGGTGGATTTATAACAGTTGCCACCACAAGGCCCGAAACAATGCTTGGGGATACAGCTGTTGCTGTAAACCCAAAAGATAAAAGGTATAAAGATTTACTTGGTAAAACAGCTGTTTTACCGCTTGTTAACAGAGAAATCCCGATAATCTCGGATGTTTTTATTGATTCTAATTTCGGAACAGGAGCTGTAAAAGTCACCCCTGCCCACGACACAACAGACGAAGCAATTGGCCAAAGGCACAAATTGGAAGCAATACAGGTTATTGACGAAAAAGGGAAAATAATAAACGCGCCAGAAAAATATAACGGGTTGAAAACAGATGAAGCAAGGCAAACAATAATAAATGATTTAACTGAAAAAGGATTGATTGAAAAAACTGAAGAATATATACACCAAATCCCAAAATGCTACAGGTGCGACACAACAATTGAATTAATTCCCTCTTTGCAGTGGTTTTTGAAAATGAAGGAATTAGCGAAGCTGGCAGAAAAGCCAGTAAAATCAGGGAAAATAAAATTTCACCCTAAGAATTTTGAAAAACCGTATCTTGACTGGTTAAAAAACATTAAAGACTGGTGTATTTCACGCCAAATATGGTGGGGCCATAAAATCCCCCTTGAAGGGGAAAATGATGTTTTAGACACTTGGTTTTCTTCTGCTTTATGGCCTTTTGCAACGCTTGGATGGCCAGAAAAAACAAAAGATTTGAAAACTTTTTATCCGACCAGCGTTTTGTCAACCGCAAGGGACATTATAAACCTATGGGTTGCGAGAATGATTTTTTCCGGAATGGAATTTATGAAGGAAATCCCATTTGAAGATGTTTATATCCATGCAACCGTTTTAACTAAGGACGGCCAAAGAATGTCAAAATCGTTGGGAACCGGCATTGACCCGCTGAAATTAGTTGATGAATTTGGAGCTGACGCAACAAGATTCGGCATTGCCTACCAAGTTATGGGAAACCAGGATATGAAGTTTGTGACAGATAATATTTTGATGGGAAAAAAGTTCTGCAATAAAATTTGGAATGCGTCGCGTTTTGTCATGGCTGGTACTGGCGATAAAAAATACGAAATAAAAAAGCCTGTTCCCAAAACACCAGCTGATAAAAAAATACTGGCCCAGCTTGAAAAAACAATAAAATCAATAAATAAAGATTTAGAAACCTT
>Ga0209541_10013927_pt1 | contig 12217 bp, 15 predicted proteins | sample RifCSPlowO2_01_FD_184027 | JGI IMG/M metagenome (GOLD analysis project Ga0209541, IMG submission 184027) | Groundwater microbial communities from Rifle, Colorado - Rifle CSP2_plank lowO2_0.1 (SPAdes) (version 2) | ecosystem: Environmental > Aquatic > Deep subsurface > Groundwater | place...
ATCGCGGACGAAGTAGAGTTAGACACTAAAATTACACCCGAACTAAAAAAAGAAGGGGATTATCGGGAAGTTTTGCGCCGGGTACAGGAATTACGAAAAGAAAGGGGGCTTCAGCCCGGCCAATTGGCGACGCTCGCCACTTCGGCGCAAATCGCCGCCACCGGCTTGCTCCAAGAATTTGAAACCGAATTGAAACGCATTGCTTCATTGGAAAAAATAAATCACGGAGTTCTTGCCGACAGCGATTTTGAGTTGCGATAAGTCATTAAGTGTTTTATGATTGCCGAATGAGTTTTTTTTCTCCTAAATTGGGTATTGATTTGGGCACCACCAACACTTTGGTTTTTGTGCCGGGGCGAGGCATTGTCTTGAACGAACCATCAGTGGTGGCGATTCACGAAGATGACAGAAAAATTCTCGCCGTCGGCATTGAAGCAAAAAAAATGATTGGCCGAACACCCGAGAACATTACCGCTTACCGGCCATTGAAAGATGGTGTGATTGCCGATTATCGCGTAACCGAAGCGATGCTCCGTTATTTTATCAATAAAGCGCTTGGCAAATGGGGGCTTTTCAAACCGGAAGTTATGGTCTCGGTGCCGGCTGGTATTACTTCCACCGAACGCCGTGCGGTGGTGGAAGCGGCGATTAAGGCGGGCGCGCGCAGCGCTTATGTGGTCAAAGAACCGGTGCTAGCGGCAATCGGCGCCGGTATTCCCATTCACGAACCAGTGGGTCATATGGTGGTAGATATCGGTGGCGGGACAATTGATGTGGCGGTAATTTCTTTGGGCGGTATCGTCTCTTCCACTTCGGTTAAATGCGCCGGCGACCGCTTGGACGCCGCCATCGCCGATTACACCAAGAAAACCTTCAATTTGATAATTGGCGACAAGATGGCAGAAACGATAAAAATTGAAATCGGCTCGGCGGTGACCGTAGAAGAAGAGTTGACTATGGAGGTTAAAGGACGCGACTTTGTTACTGGTTTGCCGCGAACAACTGAAATAAAAACCAATGAAATTGTTCGGGCGATTGCCCGAGAGTTGCGAGAGATGATTAAAGCCATTCGCGATGTCTTACAAGAAACGCCGCCAGAGTTGGCGGCTGACATTATTGACCAAGGCGTAATTATGACCGGCGGTTCTTCGCAATTGCGAAATTTTCCGGAATTAGTTTTGCGCCGCACCGGCGTCAAAGCCATACTAGCCAAAGACCCGATTTTTTGCGTCGCCAAAGGCACTGGTATCGCTCTTGAACATTTGGATACTTATAAGAAAAGCGTCATCGCCAAGAGGTAATATGATTTTTTTTGGAAAAACAAATTTTATCCACAATTACATTTGACAATTGCTGGCGTGTTAGTATAACATATCATCATTATGATCACTGCCTCTGCCTTTGGGCAAGGGCAGTTTTCTTTTCTAGAAATTGATTGCTATAATTTGCTTATGTTTAAAGGCATTTTTCATAAAAAAGAACGGGTGGCTGTTTATATTGACGCTAACAATTTCTTTAAATACCTGAAAGATAAACAAATTTCTTTTCCCAAGGGTGTTAAGTTCAACTATCCCAAATTTATTGATTTTCTGGTTAAGGGACGGGGGCTTATTTCCAAAAGATATTATGTTGGCATTGCCCGCAACATTGATAACAGCGCAAAAAGCAAGGAGATGGTCAAAGGTCAACAGAAATTTTTAGCTGCGCTGGAAAATCAAAATTTTGTCATAAAACGCGGTCGCCTTATGTATGATGGCAATAAAATTAGAGAGAAGGGTACCGATGTAAAAATCGCCGTTGATTTAGTTGTTGGTTCTGCTGATAATATGTATGATACGGCAATTTTAATCAGTTCCGATACCGACTTAATACCAGCAGTAAAATATTTGAAATACAAAGGTAAGAAATTAGAGTATATTGGTTTCTCACACGCACCATCTTTCGGTTTACAAAAATTCGCCGACTTTTCTATTTTGCTTACTCCGACAGATATTGAAAATTTTAAGATAATTTAATGAATAAAATAATTGGAAATGGGCCGCTACATCACGCTTACTTGATAGAAGGAGAGCGGCGAAGCGTTCATTTGGCGCTAAACCGATTTTTTGAAAATGAATTAAAATTAAAAATTCGGGGCAATCCGGATTTGCTTTTTGCCGAATACGACACCTTTACCATTGACGAGGCGCGAGCGCTCAAGGACTGGCAAAGCAAACGGCCGGCGGTCGGCGAACAAAAATTTTTCGTTTTGGCGCTAAACAATGCCACTCACCAAGCGCAAAATTCGCTGTTAAAAGTATTGGAAGAGCCGACCGCCGGCACTCATTTCTTTTTAATCGCGCCGTCTGCCGATATTTTTTTGCCAACAGTTCGGTCGCGATTGTTTATTGTGAAATTTACCAGTGAGAACATTGGCGATGGGGAAAAGGAAGCAGAAAAATTTTTGAAATCAAATGTCGGCGAACGATTTGCCTTCGCCAAATCGTTCGCCGATAAAATTACCGACGGCAAAAAAACCAAAACGGATGTAATAAAATTCCTGGACACCATTGAGCTGGCTCTGCGAAACAAAAATCTCGCCGACCCGGCGGTCTTTGAACAATTGCTCCAATCCAAAATTTTCCTGCGCAGTTCCGGAGCATCAGTAAAAATGCTTTTGGAAAATCTGGCTTTGCATCTGCCACTTACTTCATCGGTGGAAAAAAACGCCAGCGAGTGATATTCTATTATCTATGAAGGGGAGAGGTGGCTGAGCGGTCCAAAGCAGCAGGTTGCTAACCTGTGCCCGTTTTAAAGCGGGTCGTGGGTTCGAATCCCACCCTCTCCGTTTTATCTTTTACATATGATATACTTTTATTAATTATGTTCACCGACCCGGAAAAAAATTTAGACCAGTTTGACTTGCAAAAGGGAATGCGGGTGGCGGATTTCGGCGCCGGCAGCGGTTTTTATGCGCTCACCGCCGCCAAGTTGGTGGGGGACAAGGGCAAAGTCCTAGCTGTGGATATTCAGAAGGACTTGCTGGTCAGATTGAAAAAAGAAGCCGCGGCAAAAAAAATCCTTAACATTGAAATTGTTTGGGGCGATTTGGAAAAAGAAGGCGGAGCCAAATTGGCTGACAATTCAGTAGACCGAGTAATTGTTTCAAATTTACTATTTCAAATTGAAAAAAGGGAATGCTTGGCGCGAGAGGCGGCGCGAGTTCTAAAACCCAACGGCAAAATTTTGGCGATTGATTGGACTGATTCTTTCGGCGGTCTTGGTCCGCAAGAAAAAGACATCTTTGGCAAAGAAGCAGCGCGAGCATTGTTTGAAGCCGTCGGTTTTTCTTTGGAACGAGCCATTGACGCCGGCGCCCATCATTATGGTTTAATATTTTCTAAAAAGAAAAAATGAAAAATGTCTCAATTTTCCAGTTGGTTTTAATCGCCGTTTTTGTAGTAGCGGCAATCGGCGGTTTAATTTTATTTGCTCGTTACAAAGGTTCTTCTTCGGGAGCAAATGTCCCGGTTGCCGAGATTTGGGGTGTTATTCCCACCGCGCAATTTTCCGCTATCAAAACGGCATTTGAAAAAGATCAAACTTTTAAAATCAATTACACCGAAAAAACTCCAACAGCTTTTTACGGCGATTTGATAGAAGCGTTGGCGGCTGGCAATGGACCTGACTTGATTATTATTCCTGAAAATCTTTTGCTTAAATTAAACTCTAAAATTTTTGAAATCTCTTTTGAAAGTATGTCTGAAAGAAATTTCCGCGACACCTATTTGGACGAGGGCGAATTATTTTTAACCGCCACTGGCATTACCTCCCTGCCATTTAGCGTTGACCCGCTGATAATGTATTGGAATCGGGACATTTTCGCCTCAGCGGGAATTGCTAAACCACCAGCCGTCTGGGACGAATTTATTCTGCTAGCGCAGACACTTACCAACAAAGATGTCAGTGGTAATGTGCTCCGAAGCGCTGTGGCTTTGGGCGAATTTGATAATATCGCTAATGCCAAAGAAATCTTATCTGCGTTGTTTTTACAAATTGGGGCGCCGCCGTTCGTGGTTCACCCCGCCGAAGGCGGGGCAGGCGGCGGCGCGGGCATCACCGCCCTAAACTTCTACACTCAATTTTCCAATCCGCTCGGTTTGACTTATTCTTGGAATAAAAGTTTGCCTAATTCACAAGATATGTTTTTGGCCGGCGATTTGGCGACTTATTTCGGCTTCGCCTCGGAATTAGCTGCTCTGCGCACGAAAAACCCCAATCTTTATTTTGATGTCGCCGCTTTGCCTCAACCCAAAAGCGCGAAAAAATCCGTCACATTTGGAAAACTTTACGGAGCGGCGGTCTTGAAATCCTCGCGCAATATCGCCAATTCCATTCGCATCGCTGGACTTTTAACTTCGGCGACAGCGAGCAAAGCAATGGTCCAGACCAACGGCTTACCACCGACGCGGCGCGATTTGCTTTCAACGAAACCGACTGATGCTTACGGCGCGCTATTCTACAATGCGGCTCTAATATCGCGCGGCTGGCTTGACCCTGATTATTGGTTCACCTCGTCAGTATTCAAAGAAATGGTTGAGTCGGTGTCCTCCGGCAAAGCTCGCCCCAGCGAAGCGGTGGAAAAGATGGAGGGAGAGATTAATAAATTATTAAAATAATTTATAAATTCCAAATCACAAGTTCCAAATTCCAAACAATTTTCAATTTTCAAAATGAAATCACTAATTATTTTTGCCAATATTGTCTTACTCGTCGTTTTTGTCGCGGCGCCTTTTGTCGCCCAAGCGGTCTGGGTGCCGGGTGATACTCTGGTTCCTTGCGGGTATGATCTTGACGATAATGGTAAAATCGACAGCCCCAGTGCGCTTAGAGATGTTGCGGCTGGCGAGGTAAGGGATCAAGAGAAACTTCAAGGAAAACTCCAAGAAGCATGCGATTTTAACGGCATTATTCAACTCGCCAACAACATAATCTCCGTCGGTATTTATCTGGCAGTGTTGGTCGCCGTAGCAATGTTCGCTTATGCCGGGTTTCTTTACCTCACTTCTGTTGGCGATACCGGCAAGATGAAAGAAGCTCACACTATTTTTACCAATGCCGCTTACGGCTTCATTTTTGTGCTCGGCGCTTGGCTGATTGTGACTTTGATTTTGAGCGCGCTGGTTCGCGAGGGACTACTCAAAAAACTTCTAGAATCTTTATTCGGCGCGTTTTAATCTAAGTTTCCCCGAGTCAGACTCGGGGAAACTCGGAAATACTAAATCAGATCTAGGAAATCTAAAAACTTAAAATCGGACAAAAAGAAAACGGGGCGCTTGCGCGTTGCCCGTTTTGTGATTTGCGAAGAACTTGTCAGTCAACAGCTTCCAGCCAGAGTGGGATTTCTGCCCCTGTTGAGCTTGTTTCCCACCCGACAAACAAATCGTCACGCACTCTTTCAAGCGCCCAACGACCGCTGTCTTTTGGATTGTTTTGTGACCAAATACCGTAATGCGGGCTTTCCACCCGATTCCAGTACAACAAAGCTTGCTCGTCTTGTCCTTGTTCCTTGTAGAATACAACGATTTTAAACTCAAATCTGTCGTATTTCATTACGACTGCGTCGAGTCTTATTTCTCGTTGGTTGCCATTCACACCATTTGGTGTTGTTGGAAGTTTTTTCCATCTCAATTTCCACTTCCTCTCTGTTATCGATTTGGGGGTGATTACAGTTTGGACAATAGCTTTCTTTGGTGTCTTGAAGTACCTGACGACACCAAATATCCCAAAACCAATCACTCCAATAATCACCAGTTTCCAGAACCATCCGGAGGATTTTGTTGTAGTTGTGGCTGATGTTGTCTTTCGTTTCTTGAATTTGCCGCCAAGAACGGAGGCGGCGATTGTGTTTCCCACAATAACTACAATAAGAAACGCAATGAAAACCAACAGACCGATGATGACAGGGTTTGACCAGTTCATACATCACCTTTCTTTGATTCGTTTTTTCCCGGTGCTAGTGGGGAATTATTGCCTGTCACTCCTGTGGCAACATTGAGGAATACCTTGTCCTGCCCTGGAGCGTAAACATTGATATTGCCGAGTTGCTCGGCGGTATACATTTCTTGGCCACCAGTTATTGCTGCTATATCTCTCAACCCTTCCGCCTTACCCTTGAGAGATGCGGCGGCCTCGGCTTGTTGGCCCTTGGCGAGGGTGATAAGCCTCTTGGCTTCTTTGTCTGCCATGCGAAGCCTTTGCTCTGCATTGAAGATTGCGTCAATGCTTTTCTGCAGTTCCTTGTCCTTAAGGTCCATGTTGACGAGCGAGATTTTCAAGATTTTCTGCCCGTAATCTAGAACTGCGCTGGTTTGAGTGGTTAACCCGCCAATCTTTCTGCGATTGCCATTTTTAACACCGTTCACCTCTTCACAGATTCGGTTAAGTGCTATCACTACCCCCGTCTTATCTTTGATAAGGGTATCATAGTCAACCTGACCAACCCATTTTCTCACTGCATCACGAATTTCCTTAGAAATCGCACTTAGCCAATCTCCAGCAGACGATAGACCGGCCGTCCGGAACAGTGTCTTTTGAGGATTTGCGGTCTCCGTTTCCATTACAAGCTCTAGACGAAGTTTGATTCGTTCTAGCCCTTTCGCTTCTCCCTCCACTTTACCAAACGATCCGGCACCCGTTTCGGCATCGTCAGCAACGATGCCATATACCGGATATCGGAAGTACAGAGAATCAACCAGCTCATTACGCGGTTGCATAATAACCCTCTCTGACGGAGTGCCACTATCCAACTTTTCTTGAGCATACTTGATCCAACGGAATTGATAGCTGAAAACACGATAAGGTGGAAATCCCACCCACGCAACGCCAAACAATAGTTCGATCCAGCCTAAGTTTTTCTTGCTTGTTGGATTTGCTGCTCGCAAACGCCGCTCGAATTTCTTGTTAAAGTAGCTTCCATCAGGACTTGCTTCTAGACTGCCATCAGCTTTCACAGAGAAGAGTTTTTCTTCTTTGAAACCTGGGTCCTCGGTTTTTTTCTTCACATGAGTCCTCGTAAGTTCATTTGCATAAGCTTGGAAACTTCCCTTGAAGATATCAAAATCGTCCGGGTCGATGATGTGATTCTCAACTGCCATTATGTAACGGGCGCATCTGTCGCCTCTCATAATGGCTTTGATTTCGCCTTCAGTCCGAAGAGTGAAGATGATGTTTCTTTTCGCCATCTCGGTGAAGAGCCAGCAAAGAGATAAGTAGAAGGACACCGCTAGAATAACGGCAATAACCAAGAGTACAATTATCAGTATCATATTTCGTCTTTCTGTTTGTCTGTTGTTTCAGTTGTTATTTAATTGTCAACGCCATAAAAATGGCTGACAAAATCTACTCAAGATACTAGCACAAGTTAGAGTTTTGTCAATGTTTGTGGTAAAATCTAATGATGATAAAATATCTGTATGAAATCTTTAAAAGGAAAAACGATTGTTCTGTTTTTTATATTTTTTGCCATGGTAATACCGTTTTTTTCTTTTGCTGATATAGGCCCGTCAACAATCACTGCCAAAATTGACAACCCCCTGTCGGCGGATTCGCTGTTTTGCTTTTTGAAAGATACCCTAGATGTATTTTTGACGATTGGAATAATTATCGCTGTTTTGTTTATGGTCTACGCCGGCTTTTTGTTTGTTACAGCGCGAGGCGATACCGCCCAACTTACCACCGCTAAAAAGGCCTTCCTCGGCGCGGTCATCGGCACCGCTATTATTATGGGAGTGTGGGTGATTGCCCAAGCCATCGTCGGCACCGTCAACGCTATTCGCCCGGGCACCGCGTCCATCAGTTTAACTTGCCCGTAGTTTTTCTTTTTCCCGCGGCGTGGTATTATAAGCGTGTGGAAAAAATTGATAAGATAAAAGAAAAGGCGAGTAATTTAGCCAAAAAATATGATTTGGATTTGTTGGTGTTATTTGGTTCACAGGTCTCCGGCAGAACTCACAAAAAAAGTGATTATGATATTGGTTTTATTTCCAAACATCCTAAGGGTCTTGAAGAGGAAATTAGAATGGAGTTTGAGTTGTCGGAAGATTTGAGGGTTGGGAAAATTGATTTAGTTAATTTGAAAAAAGCGTCACCGCTTTTAATGAAAAGTGTCACCGACAATTCCATCTTGCTTTATCAGAGAGAACCGACCCTGTATGCCAGATTCAAGATTTACGCACTAAAACTTTTTATTGAAGCGAGACGGCTTTTTGACTTGAGAGAGGTTGTTATCCAGAAATTTATTTTAAAACATTCGCCAAGATGATTAGTCAAGAAATCGTAAAAAGGAAAATTGACGACATCCAGCTTTGTTATTCAAAAATAGAAAAATTGCTTGTCAATGAAGATGAGGTGATTTTGCGTGACGGCACAATCCTCGCCGCTTTGGAGAGACATTTTCAAAAGATGGTTGATGCCGCGATAGATATAAACATGCATTTGATAGCTGAAAGTGGCTTGAAAACCGCCGATGATTATCAAAGCACCTTCTCAATTATTGCCGAAGCCGGAATGTTGCCCGTTGATTTCGCGTTAAAAATCGCGCCGTCTGTTGGTATGAGGAATGCGATTGTTCATCAATATGGCGATGTTAACAAGAAATTGATGATTAGTTATATAAGAAATAGTTTTGGTCAGTATGTTGAGTATGTTAAACTTATTGATGCTTTTTTAAAAAAGCAAAAGTAGGATAAAATAAGGGGACAAGCAAAATGAGAAAGAATATCAAAATTCAAAAATTTCAAAAACTTCTCGCCGGCGCCGTCCTCGCCGCCGTTTTGCTGTTGCCAGTTGTATCTTATGCCGAGCCATGTACCGCACCCGGTATTCCACCTGATTGTACCCCAGCCGCCGCCACTGATTTTAAGTCGTTGGTAAATAAAATCATAGAAAATATAAATTACCTTATGGTTTTGGTTGTTGGTTTGGCGGTCTTTGTCTTTATTTGGGGAATATTCAAGTATTTTGTCGCTGGCGCTAATGAAAAAAAGGTCGAGGAAGCCAGAAATGTTCTGATATACGGCTTACTGGGAATTTTTATAATGTTGTCGGTTTGGGGACTAGTTAACATTCTTATTAACACTTTTGGTTTTACCGCAACAACCCAACCTACGATACCGAGGTTCACTCCCGAATCATAATTTAAGTTATCCACAGCCGTCTTTAGAACAATGAGTTGATTTATGATATCCTAATATTGATTAGAAGTTAAAATGGTCGTTAAAATTAAAAGATTTATAAATAAATTAAAAATGAAAAAAACATTAATCGTTGCCTCATCTTTACTTGCTCCCGCTTTGTTGTTTGCGCAAGTGGTAGTAGATAATTTCAAAGATTTGTTACACAGCATTGGTGTAGTTATCAATTGGGTGATACCGGTTGTAGTTGCGCTAGCGGTGCTTGTGGTAATTTGGGGTGCTTTTCAATTTGTCGTTAGCGCCGGTGACCCTGAAAAGAGAAAGGAGGGGAAAGATAAGATTATTTGGGGAATAGTTGGCGTAGTTGTAATATTGTCTATTTGGGGTTTAATAGGCTTTTTGGCTAGTACTTTCGATCTTGGCGGAACCGTCCCCAATGTTCCAACGGTACCTGTCATCGCCCTCTAACATGGTAGCTAAATAATAATTCTTATACCTACCCTGTCCCCCCGATGCCACATCGGGGGGAGTTGTTTTGCCCAGAATTTTTTGGCCCGAGGCCAACCAGCCTAGGGCTGGCAATTTTCTCCGCCATTAAATTTGTCGGCGAGGGGAGCTTGTGATAGGATAATTGTATGAAAAAGAAAAAAGAAAAAATTTCACTTGAAAAAGTTGCCATTTTGGTTGATAGTTTGGCAGAGATAACAAAAGAAGGTTTTGATGGTGTAGGCAATCGGTTGGACAAGGTGGATGAACAGTTGGAAAAAGTGGACGGGCGATTGGAAAAAGTAGAAGGTAGAATGGAAAGAATGGAAAACCGATTTATTTCCCTTGAAGAAAATCAGCTGGATTTAAAGTTGCGATTAGACGCTTTTAACTATCACCACGAAATGACAGAAATTAAAAAACGAATCATCATCCTAGAAAGAAAAGTTGGGGCGGTATAATTGTGTCCAAAATTAAAGTTGACATCCTAATTGACGGGAGTATCATTATTTTAGATGACTGAACTGCGAAAGTTCTTTTTCTGTGGTTTAGTTGTCTTCCGCCGCTTGTCCGCCGATGAGGCGGGAAGAGGCGGGCACTCAAACCAAGCAACAAAACCAACCGTATGTCAGCGAAAAAATTAACCAATGGCGGTTTACCAACCGCAGAAATGATTCTCGGACGCAAAATGACGGAGCCGCCCCCAACTTGTCGCGTGACTCAACGATGTAGTAATGGGTCAAGCTGGGAAGAATGGAACCGCATCATTTCTGGCAAATGTAGCTCAAAGATTCGGAAAACGAAACTACAAGTCAGCTGACTTCGCAAGCCCCCCGATGCTCGTCGGGGGACTTTTTTTATTCTTCTAATGCGATATAATTTAGTTGATGGAAAACGACAATAAAATAACCTATTTCGCCGAGACCGACGCCCGAGGCAAACGGACGCCTTTCGGCATAAAAAACAAAGACCGCTCTCGCCATTCGTATGTTATCGGAAAGACCGGTATGGGCAAATCCACATTGCTGGAAAATATGGCGATTCAAGATATTAGGAACGGCGAAGGGTTAGCTTTCGTGGACCCGCACGGCAAAAGCGCCGAGATGCTCTTGGATTATGTGCCGGCGGAACGAGCCAAAGATGTGCTTTACATCGCGCCCTTTGATTTGGATTTTCCAATTTCTTTTAATGTGATGGAAGATGTCGGCGCTGACAGCCGACATTTAGTGGTGTCGGGATTAATGAGCGCTTTCAAAAAAATCTGGGTGGACGCTTGGAGCGCGCGAATGGAATATATTTTAACTAATACCTTGCTGGCTCTTTTGGAATATCCGGGCGCCACTTTGTTGTCAGTCAATCGGATGTTGGCCGACAAAGAATACCGCAAAAAAGTGGTGGAAAATATCAACGACCCATCGGTCAAAGCGTTTTGGACTGAAGAGTTCGCTAAATACACCGACCGCTTTGCTCAAGAGGCGACGCCGGCTATCCAGAATAAAGTTGGTCAATTCACTTCCAATCCGCTCATCAGAAATATCATTGGCCAACCAAAATCGTCTTTTGATTTGCGAAAAATAATGGACGAGCGAAAAATTTTAATCGTCAATCTTGCCAAGGGCCGAGTGGGTGAAGTCAATGCCGATTTGCTGGGCAGTATGCTGATTACCAAAATTTATCTAGCAGCAATGTCCCGAGCCGATTTATCCGGTAGCGCTTTGCGCAAACTGCCGCACTTCAATTTATATGTGGACGAATTCCAATCATTTGCCAATGAAAGTTTTGCCAACATTTTATCGGAAGCCCGCAAATACAAACTTAATCTTTCTTTGGCTCATCAATATATTGAACAAATGTCGGAGGAAGTGCGAGCGGCGGTTTTTGGCAATGTCGGCACAATGATTTGTTTCCGAGTGGGCGCTTATGACGCCGAAGTATTGGAAAAAGAATTTGCGCCAGCTTTCACCGCCGAGGACTTGGTTAGTTTGGGTTTTGCTCAAGTTTATTTGAAACTAATGATTGACGGCGTTAGTTCTCCACCATTTTCCGCCACCACTATTGCCCCGTTTGAACGACCGCTGATTTCATATAAAAACGACATTGTTGCCAACTCGCGCAAAACCTACGCCAAATCGCGAGTAGAAGTGGAAAATGCCATCCGCCTTTGGAGTCAGCCAATAATCCCTGTTATTAAACCAAAAATTGCGCCGCCAATTATCAACAAACCCCCGCCGCCGAAACCCACTTTCCACAAACCTTTTCACATAAATGAATTGCCTCATTCACCAGCCTCGCCGAAGACACCGATCCTAGGCGGGAAACCCTTTATGAATACCGGCAAAATCCAAAATCCGAAAAATGTTTCCGATTTGCGCCAAGCGCTCAAGGTGGTTTTGGAAAAGAAGGAAGATAAAATTGAAGAAAAGAAAGTGAATCCCGTTAGAAGCGGAGCTTCTAACGGGGTAAATGAAGTGCCGGAAGATGTCTTGAAAAAAACCTTGGGCTTGGATGAGAAAAAATGAAATTAAAAAATTTTTACTACTGCTAATAATTTTGGCGAC
>Ga0209541_10013929_pt1 | contig 12216 bp, 16 predicted proteins | sample RifCSPlowO2_01_FD_184027 | JGI IMG/M metagenome (GOLD analysis project Ga0209541, IMG submission 184027) | Groundwater microbial communities from Rifle, Colorado - Rifle CSP2_plank lowO2_0.1 (SPAdes) (version 2) | ecosystem: Environmental > Aquatic > Deep subsurface > Groundwater | place...
ACAAGCGAGAGAAACTTCGGCGAATGCGTTATCAAAAATATTCCGGTGCCTTTGCGCACGGCGGCAAGAATGATTTCGGCAACCGCGGGCAGGGCGCCAGCATCAAGACCTGAATCTACTTCGTCAAATATCGCAAATTTCGGGCCGCGCGCGAGAAACTGTAAAACCTCTGATTTCTTTTTTTCTCCGCCGGAAAATCCTTCATTGAGAAACCGGGAAAAAAATGCGCGGTCAAGCCCGAGCGTGCGCGCTGCGTCTTCCGTATGCGACAGAGTGCCGATCGAACTTAAAAAAGTCTGGACGGCAACACCCCCGACCTCCGGCGGCTCCTGAAAAGACAAAAACATGCCGGCGCGCGCGCGCTCCTCCGAATTGAGCGAAAGGAGGTCAATGCCATCAAGAGTGAAAGACCCGGAAGACACGGCGTATTCCGGATGCCCGAAAAGCGCATAGGCAAGAGAGCTTTTACCCGACCCGTTCGGCCCAAGAAGCGCGTGGATCTCGCCCGGTGAAATTCTAAAAGAAACGTTCTTTACGACCTCGCGGCCTCCGGCTTCAACGGAAAGATTCTTTACAACAAACACATCCATGTTGCTTTTTTCTTAAAAGTGATGTATTATTTTTTCGGTTCTTCTTTGCCGGAGGGATCCACAATGGGAAATCGCGTTAGGCGTTTCCACGTCAGGACCCGCGATAAGACCGAAAACGGCGCACTCATGCCCCGACCGCCGTACATGGTCGGCATCGGCGTAGATCTCCTCGCTAAAATCTCCGCGGTGCAATTCGGCGTCTATGAACATACGTACACAATGACCGACGCTGTTCTTGCCGAGATGGCGCGCCAGATCTCGCATGTGAAGAGCATCACACCCCGCGACTCAGCCGTCAAAACATTCTCCATCTATCTCAGAGAAATCGGCCTTCCACCGTTCAGAGAGCTCGATGGCCTCTATGCGGTCATTGAACTTCACGACGAGGCCGACCCTGAAGAAAGACCTATCGAGGTCATGAGCGGAACCGAGCCCTTCATCTGCTCCGGGAGCGCCCCGCTCATCCCTCGCTATCATATCTGAAGCGCTCCATGCGCTTCTTTTATTTTTTCTTAAGTATCTGTAACACCTCTGAAATTTTTTCAACCGCGTAATCGATATCGCCTTTTTCCGTTCTCCTCCCGAGCGTAAACCTTACAGACCCGTGCAAAAATTCATTCGGGCATCTGATAGCTTCTAACACGTGTGACGGTTCCAAGGACACCGAACTGCATGCAGACCCCGTAGATGCAAAGACTCCTTTCTCGCCGAGATACATCACGCATGCATCGCCTTCGATATCGAGAAACGAAACACTTATGTTATTCGGCAGGCGCGCTTCAATGGAGCCGTTTATCCGCGCTTCTGGGAATTTCGTTTTGAACTCGATCAGAAAATAATCCCGCAGCGTTCGCGCGCGCGCTGATTCTTTTTCCCGTTCCTCATCCGCGATCTCAAGCGCGCGGCAAAGCCCGACGACGCCGGGAACGTTTTCCGTGCCGGATCGAAGCCCGTGCTCTTGGCCGCCGCCGTAGATAACCGGCTCAAGCGGTATTCCTTTGCGGATAAAGAGCGCGCCCGCGCCCTTTGGCCCGTATATTTTTGATCCGCTATACGCAAGAAAATCAGCGCCGAGTTTCCCGGCGTCAAGCGAAAGATATCCCGCCGCCTGGCAGGCGTCCGTAAAAAAATACGGCGGATCAGATAGAGCCCGTCCATGCTCCTTTTTCCATTTTTTGACGCGCGCTCCGATTTCCGCAATCGGCTCTATTGTTCCAATCTCGTTATTTGCATACATAACGGAAATAAGAACCGTCTCCTCCCGTATAGATCGTGCGATCTCATCAGAATTTACAAGCCCGTCCTGATCAACAGAAACAAAGGTCATCGAAAACCCTCGCCGCTCGAGCGCGCGAAGCGATTCAAGCACCGCGTGGTGCTCAATCGGCGTCGTAATGACATGGCCCGATGGATTGCGCGCCGCAACCCCGAATATCGCAAGATTTACCGCCTCTGTCCCGCCTCCGGTGAACACGATTTCTTCAGGCCGCGCGCCTAGTATTTCCGCAATGCGCCGTCTCGAGTCTTCAACCGCATCTTTTGCGCGCAGTCCTAAAGGATGCAGGCTCGACGGATTCCCAAACTCCTTATCCCAATAGGGCGCCATCGCCTCTTTGACGCGAGGATCAAGAGGGGTCGCCGCCGCATAATCAAGATAGACCTGCTTCATATGCTATAAGGCATCAACAGTAACGGATTCAAATATCAAGTCTACGCGCTTTTCAATCTCAAGCCATTTCCCGCGCGTTGGGCAGAGAGCAACAAACGCGCAATGCTTTTGCGGATGCGGAGATTTCATACAGCGCATCATTTCCGGCTCCTCGAAAACATCTATCAATTCCTTGAGCGTAATCTTTTTCGGGTCTTTCACGAGCCGATACCCGCCTTCTGAGCCGCGGCGCGCCTCAAGATATCCGGCTTGCCGAAGCCTCTCGGCAAGTTTTTCCAAAAAAACCAGCGGAAGCCCTTGATTTTGAGCAATTTTCGAAATCGGAATATGGCTTCGATCCCTGAATGTGGATCGAAGCGCTTGCGCTAAGATAATGCCGTAGTCAGTCCTCCGGGAAAATTTCATACTCGACTTATTTAGTCGGAATTATACTATGGATAATACCGGCTCGCAAAATATAGTCAATTGCCTTACCCCGCACCATGGACATAAGCCCATGATGCAAAGCTTACCGGAAAAGAAGCGCGCCTTGACGAGACGCTTTAAAAATCCATACTAGAAGAGTTATTTCTTCATGAACCGGACAAAAACCATCACAGGAATTGTCATTGTTATTCTCCTCGGCATCGGAGGATTTTTTTTCTGGTATTCCAAAGGAACAGCGGATAAAAGCGTACACGGCGCTCTGCAGGAACGATCAGCCGAAGCCGTATTTGCGCTCACGCTTGCCGATTTCAACGGAAACCCCGTCCGCCTCGCTGACTTTAAGGGAAAAAATATCATTGTGAACGTCTGGGCTTCGTGGTGCCCGTACTGCCGCGAAGAACTTTCTTATTTCGAAAGCGTTCAGGGCGAATACGGCGAAAAACTCGTGATACTTGCGGCGAACCACGGAGAAAAACCGGAGACAGCAGAACGATATCTGAATGAAACAGCACTTGGACGAAACCTCATCTATCTTCTTGACTCGAATGATTCGCTCTATAAAACAATTCAGGGATTTTCCATGCCGGAAACCATTTTCATAGACAAACAAGGCGCCATTCGGTTCCACAAGCGTGGACCGATGAACAGGGAAGAGATTCGCTGGCGCGCGCAGGATATATTTGGGATATAAAACGATATGGAAACGAAAGCGGAAAAAGATATATTTGGCCCGGAGTATGTACTAACTGTTCGCGACCCGAAAATCGGGATGAAGGGATTTTTGGTAATCGACAACACGGCGCTCGGTCCCGGAAAAGGAGGAATCCGGATGACGCCGGACGTTACGGCGGAAGAAGTGTTTCGCCTTGCGCGGACCATGACGTGGAAAAATGCGCTTGCAGGGATCCCGTTTGGCGGCGCGAAAGCCGGAATCGTCTGGCCTGGCGGCGCGGACGCGATTAAAAAAACGTTTGTTACAAGTTTTGCCCGGGCGATTGCCCCGTTTATACCTTCACGCTACATCGGCGGGCCTGACGTAAATACCGGGGAGCGCGAAATGGCCTGGATTGCGCGAGAACTCAAAAACTGGAACGCAGTCACCGGAAAACCAACTCATTTTTGCACGAAAACGCGCGGAAAGAAAAAATGCGGGCTCCCGCATGAGCTCGGATCAACGGGGTTTGGCGTTGCAGTAGCGGCGCAAATCGCCGCGCGCACCTGCGGAATCAGCATTACGGGCGCGCGAATCGCAATAGAGGGCTACGGGAACGTCGGAAGTTTCGCGCTCGCGCACCTCCAGGCAATGGGCGCAAAAATTATTGCGGTCTCAAACCGCGACTACACCGTATATAACGAACGGGGGATAGACGGCGCGCGCCTTGCCGCAACAAAGAAAAAAACAGGATCTATCAAAAACTACGAACCCGCAGAAAAATTTCCCCATAAAGAGATTTTCGGCTTGCCGGTTGATATTTTAATTCCCGCGGCAGTGACCGACGTCATTAACGAATCGAATAAAACAAAAATCCGAGCGAAAATTATTGTCGAGGGCGCGAATATCCCAATGTCCGAAGCGATTGAAAACGAACTTTCCAAAAAGGGATTTTTGATCGTTCCGGATTTCGTCGCAAATGCGGGAGGAGTCATCTCGTCCTGGGCCGAATCAAAAGGCATGAGCAAAAAAGCTATGTTTCGCGCGGTCGAAGAAAAAATTTCCCGATCAACAGAGACCGTTCTTAGCCGCTCGACAAAAACAGGGAAGAGCCCACGCCACGCCGCGCTTGCAGTCGCGCGCGGCATTGTCGAGCACGCAGGCGCAAAACAAAAGCGCGTGTTTTAATCCACTCTTGTTCCAAAGGCAACCATTAAAAGCGGGGGCTTTGCGCGCCCTCTTTTGATTGTTTGACGAAACAGCTTGAAATGGGATAATAATGGTAATCTCAGGCTCTTACTGGGCTTACGCATAAATACCAATAATTATGGGTCTCATGAAAAAATACTACTTTTTCGGCATTATAGGACTTATCGTGCTCCTTCTCGCTGGATTCTTTATTTTTACCGCGGAGGAAACATCGGATAATGGCGCCGTACCTGCGCCGTCCGGAGAAGGGGCAAAAACTTCAGCAGACGCAGGAGACCAAACCGCTCCGCAGCCGTCCGGATCGCAGACATCTCCCAAAAGCGGTTTGACAAAACCATCGTCGTCGGGCGCAACTTCGTCAAAAAACCAAGGCCGCATCATCTTTGCTCTGAAAGACGAATTCGTCTCGCTTGACCAGATTGACTCGATTCTTTTCACCATAAATGAAATCCAAGTCCAAAATCCGTCAAAAGGATGGATCACGGTGATGTCAGGGTCAAAAGTATTTGACCTCATAAAAATATATAAGTCGGGTTCGCCAGAATTCCTGTCAGAAGTAAACATCGACCCGGGTGCCTATACCCAGCTTCGCATCTCTGCCGGGCCGATTCGCATTGTGCGCCGCGGCTCCTCGGTGTCAGAAGAGGCGAAACTTCCGTCCGGGGAACTGAAAATTCCGGCACGCATATCCGTCGCAAAAGGAGAAAATTCGAGCGTGGAAATCGACATCCTCTCCGAAAAATCAATCCATACGGCGACAGACGGAAAGTATATTTTTCTTCCCGTCCTCCGCGTTGAGACAAAATCGAACGTTACGAGTTTCCAAGTCCGCCAAAACATCGTAACAATTATCGGCGGGGCGGGGATGTATGACGCAACCTACGGCATGGATGAAAACGGCATACTCAAAGACGGATATCGCTTAAGCCCCGCGGCAAAACTCGAGATCGTAGACGATAAAATAAAAATAATTCCGCAATAAATCTTATTTCTTTCGTCAAAAAGCCCCTCGAGGGGCTTTTTGAAAATGAATGGACCTACCGGGAATCGGACCCGAACCTCATCCATGCCATGGATGCGTAATACCATTTTACTATAGGCCCGCGAGGCGGATTAGACCAATTTTGATTTTTTCGAAAAAACGTAGATATAGAGAATCTCAAGGATTCCGAGCGTATTTACGAAAAGGAGAATGACAAACCAGATTTTGTCGCCTTGGCGCGCGGCTTTCCAAAGCGCCATTCCTTTCCACACAACAGACCACACGATGACAAGGGAAAAAATGAGAATGCCAAGAGGAACAATCCAATTCATCCCAAACGGCATCGCCCAATAGCCGAAAGAATTTTGCCAATACTGCATCATGATGAAAATAATGTTGTTATATGCGACCTTTTGTTAAATCTCTGCCCCTACTCCGAATCGAACGGAGATCTATTCCTTAGGACGGAATTGTTCTATCCGTTGAACTATAGGGGCATGATGATAAATTTTTGAGTTTTATCCCGTTACATTTTTAAAAGGCGCTGACGCCTAAATAACAAGGGAGGATAGATCTGACAGGTCATTAAACGGTCACCCGATGGAAATGTAACGGGATTTATATTATCATAAAAAGAACTAATTGTCATGCAGATTATGAATAAAATCCCTTACGAAGAGCAGGTGATCAAAGTGATTAGAGAAACAATGCCATCCGTTGTTTCCATCGTGGTCGGAAAAGATTATGAGAAGATTCTCAAAGAAAATCCGTACGACCTTATGGTTCCGCACGGCGATCATGTTGATCCTCCTCCGCCCGAAGAAGCGCTTCCGCATACAAAAAGCGGAAAGATAAAAGTCGGCGGAGGTTCTGGATTTATCGTTGATGCATCGGGCCTTATCGTAACGAATAAGCACGTCATTTCGGACCCAGAAGCGGAGTATTGGATAACAACGCTCGCAGAAGACGTATACCCCGCAAAAATCCTTGCGCGCGATCCATTGAATGACGTTGCGATACTGAAAATTGAAGATCCGCGCGACCTCGATCCGCTCCCCTTGGGCGATTCAAACAAAATCCAGCTCGGCGAAACAGTCATCGCAATCGGGACCGCCTTGGGCGAATTCCAGAACACCGTTTCAAAGGGCATTATTTCTGGGCTCTCCCGCTTTGTGAGCGCAATCACCGACACCGAGGGCCATTCCGAGCGCCTCCGCGGCCTTATCCAAACAGACGCCGCAATAAACCCGGGAAATTCAGGCGGCCCCTTGGTGAACCTTTACGGAGAAGCGATCGGCATAAACACGGCGGTTGTGTTCGGCGCTCAAAACATCAGCTTTGCAATCCCCATACACCGCGCAAAACGGGACATCCGTGAACTCAACACCTACGGGCATATCAGGCGGCCATTTCTTGGAATCCGCTATATCCCGGTAAATCCGCTCGTGAAAAAACGTTTTAGCCTGTCCGTTGACAACGGCGCCATGATCCTCAAAGAGGGGTTGCCCGACCGCCCCGCGGTCGTTCCGAACTCTGCCGCGGCAAAAGCGGGAATACGGGAAACCGATGTCATTCTCGCGCTCAATAACACCCAGATAAACGAAAAAACATCCATCGAGGATGTGCTTGAGACAGTGCCAATGGGGTCTACGATCGAGATGACCATTCTCCGAAACGGAGAACAAAAAACAATTGCTCTCACCGCGGAAGAACGCGCGCCGTAAACCCCGTTAGAACGGGCGCGTCGAATTATGCCGCAAGTCCGAGCCATCCTCGGACTTTTTGTACGATTTCCGGAATGGAATAGTTTACTTTCACAAGATAATCGGTCGCGCCCAAGCGCTTTGCTTCTTCAATGTCTTTCCCTTCGGAAAGATTCGAGAGAATAACGACTTTGGTGTTCCCGCGCGACGGATCCTGGCGGATTTTTTGCAAAACTTCAAACCCGTGCATATCGGGAAGAAGAAGGTCTAAAAGCACGATATCGGGGCTTGAACTCCCGAAATTTTCAACGCCCTCTTTTCCGGTCTTCCCTATAACAACATCAAAACCGGCGCGCCCGAGCTCGCCTCCGAGAAGTTCTGCCATAAAGAGGTCATCCTCCACAAGCAGCACTTTTTTCTTCTGTTCATCAGCCATAGCAAATCTATTCCTTATTATATCAGCACTTGTCCCGTCTTACAATTCGCCGTTTCCCCAAACCTAGGGGAATATGCTCCCTTCCGTGGTTGATGCAGAAACACCGGTATCAGAGCCTAGATTGTGAAAGAACGGATCGGTAAACATACCGCTTTCAGGCACGCCCTGCGTTTGGTCTCCGCCGGTCTGATTTGGCGCTCCACTCCCAGATCCCTCATCCGGCAACGCATCAGGAATATCGGGAATGCCCGAAAAAATACCGCCGGAAAACAGCGCCGCCATATCGCGAAATCCGCCTTTCAATTGTTCAACGACGCTCTCAGGATTATCAAGCTTCCGTTCTGTGTGCTCACCCGAAGGCGCAAACACATTTGACAGTGATGCAAGTTTTGACGCGGTAATCGCGCCCCATGAAGCAAAGATCCCCAGCGCGGCAAAAAAGATGAGGGTGCCGGCAAGAAACGAACGAGTCCGTTCAGGAAGCCCACGGAGCGAGTGAAGGATGCGCCGAAACATAAAAATCTATGAAACCTTCAAAAGGAAAACTCCCTCGGCCTTTTTGTCGGCTAACTCCTTTTTCTTGACGGTCAATTTTTCCTGCGCTTCTGTTTTTGAAGCGCCCATCTCTTTCAAAAACGAATCCACGCCGTCAAGCTGAATTTTCAGCCCGGGAATCTTATAGTGCATGGGAATGGTAAGCTTTGGCTCAATTTGATTTACGATTTTTGCCGCGCCATCGGAATCGATCGTGTATTTCCCGCCGACGGGGATCATGAGAATATCGACATCGCCGACCTCCTCAAGAGTTTCTGCGCGCATTTCCGACTCGCCAAAATCTCCCATGTGGAGAATGTTGATATCTTCAACCTCGATGCGGTAGATCGTATTCATGCCGCGCTCTTTTCCTTTTGACGCGTCATGATACGTTTCAATTCCGCGGATGGATACGCCTTTTGTCTCGTATTCGCCCGGACCCGCAATAAGAAACGGCTCTCCGGTGAGCGACTCTGCGTTTGAATGGTCATAATGCGCATGCGTTACCATAATGACATCAGCGCGAAATCGCGGAGGAGTAAGGCCGATGTCTTTTGAAAACGGATCAATAACGAGCGTAAGATCGCCCGATTGAATCCTGAAACACGCCTGCCCTAACCATGTGATAACCATACCCGGTAGTAGACTTCGGCTGTCCCGACGATACGTCGGAACATAAATCAACCTTTATTATGATAAATGATAACCTTTATTTATGAATATGGCCTAGCAATAACACTAATGTATCGCAATGCCGAAGTGCGTGTACTGAGCTATGTCGAAGTATTACTACTGGGCATGATAGAAATATATCACTTACTGCGCATAATTTCAATGGAATATTGAAAAAAAGGAGGTATTCCGGTAGTGTAGGGAAGCTCTGATCTTTGAAAGGGGACTTCGGTGAGCTACAAAACATGCCTCCGATGTCATAATCCGCCCCGTGAGTGCCAATGCGAAATCTATTACTATAAACTGCTTCTTTGTATCTCGGTCTCATTCCCGATTGCCGAACTTCTCGTCGGGAAGCTGCTTGCGCATTCAAATCTCGTGCTCCTAGACGGACTCCACGCGCTCGCGCACGGCGCATTTTTCTACTTCGCATACCGCGTAAGCCGCGAAGTCGCCGGGGAATTTCTCACGCTTTTCGAGGAGACCAAGCGACGACAGCGATACGCGCAATTTCAGGCGACATTTCTTTTCACCGGGATGGCGCTTTTCCTTTTCTTTCAGGTGTTTCGCGATTTCACTCAGCCGAAAGAAATTCATGAAGCGTTTACCGTCCTAGGAGCGCTCATCGGACTTGCCGGCGCGATGCTCTCGCTCATTGTTCTAAACGTATTCAAAAACACTCGGGAAACAAATCTCACCTACGACATCGTTGAAATCCACATCCACGCGGATATCTGGACATCCATTGTGCCGATCGCCGCGGCGATCGTAATCTGGACCGGGAAACGCTTCGGCCTCGCGTGGGTTCTCTATGTCGACCCGCTCCTCACCGCGGCAATCGCAATCTGGTTCATGGCAAAGTCGATTCCCTTCCTCATCCCAAGACAAAAATCATAACACTCTCCTGCGGGAGAGTGTTTTTCTCTTCGAAAAATTCCGGGAATTATTTTTCTTGCATCTGATGCGCGCACCAGTGGTGTTTCGAAACTTTGGCGCCAAGCGACAAAACGCCTGATACAAGCGCGGTCCAGTACCACGTCGCGTAAGAAACTCCGAAAAATTCTCCGCCTTGCCAAAGGGCAACGATACCGGCAAAAAACGCTAACACTCCGAGAACCCAGAATCCCTTCCCGCCCGCAGGCGCCCAGCAGCACCCCCAATGCATTTTGTCGTGCGAATAATTATCCGTCATAGATGTATGTAGATGATTATGGTGACGACCTTTAAAAAATTGTTTTTATAGCCGAGTCCGTGCCTGGAGAAGGTTAAAAAAGATTTCGCGTTCTGACTTCTGTGGGGCCTTTTCGCCCGAGATATAAAGACTTCTTTCGCTTATTATATGGCTTTTGGGCGGGCGAGGAAAGTCGGTAAACTCCGCCCCATGGGCTCATGTCCACAATGCGGGGTAAAAATGTTTTTCTAATAACTGACATAGTATTTAATCTTCGCGCGTGCGGTCAGACTGGACACCAACTGCCGTACTTCCTGCTGGAGTTTCTGTTGCCCCAATTGTTCGCCGACCTGTTTTTTTATGTCTTCGAGCGGCATATTCTCGGAAGGAGCAATTTTATTATCTGCAATATATGCATCTATTTCCTCATTCGAAACCGCTATCTTATCTGCCAATAATTTCTCAAGTCGTTTCTGGATCGCAATTTGCTCTCGCAACATTTCTTCGGTCATGCCTTGCATGGCAAGCGCGTCTTTAAGCGTTCCGCCCTGGCTTGCCATTTGCTCCTCGATCTTCTTTATTTCTCCATCGATCTCTTCCTGCGCCACACTCACATTTTGCTTATCGAGTTCGGTTTCGATGAGCTTTTTATTTATCAGAGCTTCAAGAGCCTGTTTGCCTCCTTGTTTTTCAAGCCCTTTGATGATCGATACACGGCTGATCGGGCTTCCGTTCACCGTTGCCGCCACAAAGAACCCTTTCGCAAAAAACAGCGCGACGAGAATAAGAATTACCGCTGCTCCGATTGCGATAACACGCGGCGTGGGCTTCTTGAATTTGAGATGTATGTAATTTGATTTACTCTCCACCGTAGAAGATTGATTTTCTGGTGTATGTGCATTTTCCATAGATATTCTTAATTAATAAATTATTTTTGCCCAGGGTGGGAGTCCTCCTCACCCGCGCTCCGCACGCTCGCAACGCTCGCGGCTTCGCGCTCCTTCGGAGCCCGGGTTTTTGAAACAAGAAGATATTCTCGTTTCAAAATACCCTTCGACTCCTTTCTCGTTTTGCAGTATTCTTGAATTAGTCCGAACGCATTTCGCCGCCTGCGGCGGCGAGAACCCCCCGCGAAAATTCGGAAAGGCGGCGGCCTATTGCTCGGACGTGCCTCACACGGCTTAGAGAGCCGCACCACTGACAATTTCAAGTTTTTCTTTGGCGGAACAGGTCGCTGGTGACAACCTCGCAAGATCTTATCTCAAAAACTGATGCAAATTCAGATTACAGAAACGTAAAATCCTTAGTCTGGAAATAAGCTTCGTTTATGTGCATTTATTTTTGAACAGTCAGCGCGTTCAGGGCTTTATGAGCCCTTTATCCAATAAAATATTAAAGTGGGAAGCCGCCCGAAGGCTCGCTAAAGATAAATAAGTATACGATGGGAAATATGAAAGTTATTATTACTAACCCTTTACCTTTTTGATCTTCCTTGCGCGTAAAGAGGCTCACCACGGCAAGTATTAGACTGACCAGAATCAAAACCATAAACGGATAGACCAAGATAAAACCAAAACTAAAATATCGTAAAATATAGTTAGCTATCATCATGAGTACAGTGAATACTGGGCCAACTATGAAACCCGCCAATGCTAGTTTGTTATATTTTTTTGTTTCCATGAAATTTAGTATATAATTTTATACTTCGATTTTTGACTTTATGATTAAAAAATTTTCTTCTCCCCTAAAACATTTTGCTTCGCAAAATGTTCGGGCAAACAATTCGCTCAGCGAATTGTTTTAGCCCAAAATTAAAATATGGTTCGACCTGTTCTGAGTTTATCGAAGGAGCCGATACTTCGACAAGCACTTCGACCATGAGCTCAGTGCCGAATGGCTCAGTACAAGTTGTTTTTCTCCGGGTTCTTCTTGTGGTGAGCAAAGTCGAACCATTGCGATTTTAGGTGACGCAGCTTTACGATTATTTTAACACAATTTCCTACGTGGTGCGTTTGTTTGACGAAATCCGAACATATTTTGAACAGAACTGATGGCGCGCTTCGCGCGCCAAACTGAACGCTCGGGCGGGCAAAAAGGAAGGGGGTTGGGGGGAAGAAATTTTTGCCCGCCCTCGCTTTCCGCCGCCGCCGAATTTCGTATTTCGCTTTGCGA
>Ga0209541_10013930_pt1 | contig 12216 bp, 12 predicted proteins | sample RifCSPlowO2_01_FD_184027 | JGI IMG/M metagenome (GOLD analysis project Ga0209541, IMG submission 184027) | Groundwater microbial communities from Rifle, Colorado - Rifle CSP2_plank lowO2_0.1 (SPAdes) (version 2) | ecosystem: Environmental > Aquatic > Deep subsurface > Groundwater | place...
GTGCAAGCGCACAAAGGTTTGAACATAATTCAGGTTTCCATGCTCATACCACAGCCCGTGGAATTGCTGAAAACATTCACCGCCCGCCCGAATTCATCGGAATTCGAGTTCCGGCTGCAAAGCAAGTTTCTCGACTTGCAGCGGTTCGAAGGGGAAATTGCCGAGGAAAGCTGCGAAGGCAAAGCCACTGGAGTGCGCGGCAGCTTGAACGCGAAAGCTGAAAACAAAAACGGGCTGTTACTGCTGCACGTTGACGAAAACAATTTGAAGCGCCTGGAAACAAGGACGGCAGCCGTAAGCTTGGACTGCGTTGCTACCGCCCCTTCAGCAGAAGGCCAAATCCCGCCGCAAGAAAAGCAATTCGATTACGCGCTTGCCGCAATCCTGAGCGGAGAGCTTGAAAAACTGCGGCAAGAATGCGGCGAGTGCGCGATAGAAGCGGAAAAACAGCTTTTGCTCGGCAACCTCGCGCAAGCCAACGCGGAGTTGGAAAAAGGGAGAATGCTTGCGTTGCAAAAGCGAGAAAAGCAGGCGGAGGAAAAGCAAGCGTTTGAAACAGCGCAAGAAAGCTTTCGCGAGGCCCAAGAAAATGCGCTTCAGGCAATAGGCTTGTTCGACTCCGCATTCGCAGTTTTCGAGGAAAGCAAAGGGCAGGAAAGCAAAAGCCTGCTTTACCAACAAGGAAAGAAAGCGAAGGCCGAGTTGGAAAAACTGCTGAGCAACGGGGGAAAAGCGAAAACGGCTGCGGAACTCGCAGCGCTCAACCAGCGCATTGAAGCTAAAGCCGAGGCGATTGCGCAAACCGCGCAAGAGCAAAAGCAAAACGCGGGCGAGGAAATCGCCCTCGCCGAACTGAAGCAAAGGCAGTTCGGCACGCAGGAAACTCTCGACGCGCTCGCGCAGGCGAAAGACTACGACGGCAGGGGAAACGCATTCACCGCGTGGGCCATAGCCAAAAAACTCAACTCCGCGCTGGGCACTGCAGGGGAAAGGCGGGCGAGCGAGGAAAACAACGCACTGGTTTTGGGGGCCGCGGGAGCGTTAGTCTTAATAGCCCTGGCTTTTTTCTTCTTAAGAAACAAGCGCGACGCGCAACAAACGTCCGAAGACGTTTGAAGGCGCAAAGCGCGGGCTTCGGAGAAAAAAGAGCAGAATGGGCTTCCTGGATTTCTTGTTCCCCAAAAAACAGAAGATGCACGAGCTAAAATGGAAATTGCCCGAAGTGCGCATGGTTTTTCCCGTGAAAGACGCGGAGAAAGCGGTTTTCGACCTCAAGAAAAACAAGGCCGTCTTCGCAAGCGGCGGGCAGTATTTCGACGTAATCCACGCGAAGCAATACGGCGAAGGCGTTTTCGCATATTTCATTGTGCGGACGGAAAAGCTCACGCAGAAGGAAACGCTCTTGTTCGACGGATACATGCTGCAGGAGGAAGACCGGCTGGGCTTCGAAGTGCAAAGCAGCTATTCCATGATCGAAGAGCTCGACAAACTAGGGTATAGCGAAGCAGCCGCACGCGAGCTTCAAGAATGGAACTTCACTTTCGGCGCGGTGCGCATCAAGGTTTCCGACATCAAAGGCTTCGGCGAATTCATCGAATTCGCCCTCGCCGAAACCAAAATCGACCGCGCGCGGGAAGCGCAGGAAAAAACCCTTGAAATTCTCCTGAAAAAACTCGGCTTCGACAAGAAGGAAGCGGTTCCCACCGACACCATAACGCTGCAGCTGGCTTCGGCTGAAGACAATCAAAAAAGGTGAAAAGCGGGCCCGTCGCCCGCGGTAGAGAAAAAAAAAGCAAAAACGCTGTTCAAACGAAAATGCTCAGAGGGGGAATTATTCCTCCTCGTCCTCCTCTTCTTCTTCCCACTCGTCCTCGTCCCATTCTTCTTCTTCGTCCCAATCTTCTTCCTGTGCTTTCAAAAACTGCATTTTAACTGTTCACCTCAAACGCGGGTTGGAAAAACGCAACTGCATTAGATAACCCACAAGCATTTTTAAACCTTTTTTTACCGGAGACTGCAAGGAAAGTCAGCGCTAATCTATTCCAAGAAACCTTTTATTTCCCTTTCCAAAACCCCGAACTCCCGCATCCAATCCACGCTGTCGCTTTTCTTCTTTTTCAGCACAGCTTTCGCCGGCAAAGGCTTGGTGAAGTCGATTTCCACAATCTTGTCTTTCGCATAGTTTTCGCCGGCCCTGATTGCGCAGTAGTCGAGCATTTCAGCCAGCACGTTTTCCCTCAGCTTCCAAGCGGGATACCCGCGCTTTTCCAGGCGTTTTTTCAAGACAAGCGGGTTGCAGCGCAAAACGATTATGCGGTCGCACGGCAGGCTCATTTCGCACAGCAAGTGCGATTCCACCACGGAGTTTTTTTCCTTTCCCAAAACCGCGCGCAAAATCCTTTCGAGCTTTTCCACGTCGACGAGCTTTTCCTTGCGCTTGCTGACCGAATAAATCCTGCTCTTCGCGACGATTTCGTTCACGCCGACGTGCTTTGCCTTGAGGGCTTTCGAAATTTTTTCCGCCAAAACGGTTTTTCCGCAGCCGGGAACGCCGGTAATCAAAAGGCGCATGTGTAGCAAAACCTTCTCTCGCTAGTGCAAGCGGATGGTGTCCAAATCCATGGGCGCGCGCGTTTCAACGTGCAGCATGCGGTTGAGCGTGCGCGCTAAATCCTCGGTCCGCGCTTCGTCGCCGTGGTTGGTGAAAATCCTCGAAGGTTTCGGGCGGATGCTTCGCGCATACGCCAGCAGCTGCGAGCGGTCGCTGTGGCCGCTGAACCCGTCCACCGTTTCCACGCGCAAGTTGATTTTCACGACGTCGGTTTTTCCCGAAGCGCTGCTTGGGACTGGCAATTCCTTGATTCCGTTCTGGATTTTCCTTCCAAGCGACAGTGCACTCTGGTATCCCACGAAAATAAGCGTGTTGCGCTCGTCGTGGGCCAAATTCCTCAAAAACTCGAGTGAAGTCCCGCCCGTAAGCATTCCGCTGGGCGCGAGAATCACGCAAGGCTCGTCGCTCTCGATGATTGCCTTGCGCTCTTTGGAAATCACGTGCTTGAACATCGGCGAGTCGAAAGGCGAGTTGTTCTGCAGAATGCGCCGTTGCACGTTCTTCTTCAAATACTCCGGGTAAACCGTGTGAATCGCAGAAGCTTCCTTGCTCATGCCGTCGAAATACACTACGCACTCGTCGGGCTGCATGCGGCTTTCCAACACAAGCATTATTTCCTGCGCCCTTCCCACCGCGAAAACGGGAATCAAGACCTTTCCGCGCTTTGCGATTGTTTCCCTAATCACTTGCACGAGCCTGGCTTCGCCGTCTTCCATGCGCGGCAGCAGGTTGTCCCTGCCTCCGTAAGTGCTTTCGAGAATGAGCGTCTCGGCGCGGGGAAAGCGCGTGTCTGCCGGGTCGAACAAATTAGTGCGGCCGAACTTGATGTCGGCGCTGTAAACGAGATTGTGCAATCCCTCGCCTATGTGCAAGTGCACTTGGGCGGAGCCGAGAATGTGGCCCGCATTGTAGAAAGTAAAGCGCACGTCCGGCGTCACGTCCGTGACTTCCCCGTAATCGCGCGTAATCACGTGGTTCAGCTGTTTCTTGATGTCCTTCTCGCCGTAAGGAGGCGTCATGCCGTTGGATTGCATGACGTTCAAGCCGTCCTGCTGGAGCAAAACCATTAAATCGCGAGTGGGCGGAGTGCAGTACACCGGCCCGTTGTAGCCGTACGCGAACAAGTAGGGAATGAAGGCGCAGTGGTCCATGTGAGCGTGCGAAAGTATGACGGCATCCAGCTGTTCCAGCGCGAGATTCATGGCATTCAAGTAAGGATACGCGCGCGTGGGGTCGAACGTGTCGGGGTTGATGCCGCAGTCGAGGAGAATGTTGCTTTTGGGGGTTTGCAAGAGAATGCAGCTTCGCCCCACTTCCCTGAACGCGCCCAACGCCGTTATCTTAATCCAGTCGGTGCCGGTCGACGGCTCTAGCATCTTCTTTCCCAGCCCCACAAGAAACTTCTTGCGGTAGTCTGAATTTGACAAGAGCGCGTTGCGGATGCCCTTCTCGATTTCGCTGGGGCTCGTCGGAGAACGCAAAACGCGTGGGCTCCAGCCTGTGTTGATGAGAATGTTTTTCAAAACGCTTCCTTCCTTCCCGATAACCAGCCCGGGCTTTAACGCCTCGATCCAAACTTCGTTGAAGTTCGGGTCGAAACGCACTTCCTTCACTCCCGCATCTGCCGGAACCAGTTTTTTCACGAGTTCGAGCGCCTGCTCTTCGGGAATCAGCTGGGTGGAATCGCACCGCAACAGGATTTTCTTGCGGATTCTCGCCGCGATTTTGGTAATCAGGTTGTCGTCGTTGTAGAACGAGCGGATGTTTTTCAAGTAAAGCACGAGCTGGGGGCCTTCGAATTCTATCTTGGTCAGCTCGCAATCGTGCGGCAATAGCGACGAAACTGCTTCCTGCAATTCCTTTATGTTGTTTCCTTTCACGCCGTTTTCCTTATGGTTATTCAATACGTTTTCCTGCATTTGCTTTCAAATCTCCGTTCTTGCGCTTAAAAAGCTTCAAAAAAAATATGGGGGTATTCACTTGCGAAACTGGTTTTGCGCTGTGCGTACAAAAAAGACCACTTTGACAATTTGGGTTTTTTCGCGTTACTTGGGGTATTTTTGAAGAAAACCGTGTTTGTTCAAGCCGTAAACTGGCGCACTTCCTCCTTGGAATAACGCCTTATGTCGTTCTTGGTAATGCAAACCACGTCAATTCCTTCGCCCGTGGCGCTGTCGCGCTTCAGTGCTGCGCCTACGGCCTTTACAGCCAAGCGTATGGCATCGTCCCTTGCCATCCCTTCCTTGAAGTGCTCGTCAAGCAAGCCGTATGCGACTACGCTTCCCGAGCCGGTCGAAGTGTATTTTTCGGGAATCAAACCCCCGAACGGGTCGAGGTCGAAAAGCCTCGGCGAAGAATCGTACCCGCCGACAATGAGCTGGACTAAATAAGGAAAGTACTTGTTTCCCTGAAGTATGTTGGCGAGAAGAGTCGCAGCCCCTTGGATGGTCATGCTGTCGCCCTTCGAGTATTTGTATAACTCAAGCTCGGCTTTCGTGACGCGCACGAGAGTCTGGGCGTCGCCCACTCCCCCGGCGATGGTCATGGCGATGTTGTCGCCTACCACGTGAATCTTGTCGACGTCTTTGGCTGCGATGAAAGTGCCGTAAGTCGCGCGCTTGTCGGCCGCGAGAACGACTCCCTCCTTGAACGTTATCCCGACGGTAGTAGTGCCTTTCAGCTTCTGCTGTTCCCAATCTTGTTGCGCTTGCATTTCAAACCACCATACAATAAGTTTAATCCCTAAATACCGAAAATGCGTCCCACTTGCACCCGATGCCACAAAGAAAAAAAGGCGTTATCGCGCGCGCTATTCCGCGCTGTACAGTGGATTGCCGAATACGATTTAGTTGAAAAAGCTTTTAAAAGTATTGTTTTAAAGCCCGGAAATTGAAATGATTTTGCAAGGTGGAGCATTTTGAAGGTAATAGCGTTAATCGGACCGCCGCAGGCGGGAAAAAGCACGCTCGCATTTTCCTTCTCCAAGTTTCTGGAAAAGAAAGGCGCGCGCGTTGGGGTAGCCAACATGGGCGAAAGCTCGAAAGCCCTGAAATACGCGCCTTTTTGGGACGCGCGCAACAAGAAACAACGCAAGCAAGACGTTTTCAAAGCCGCACGGGCCGAAGGCCTTAATTTCGTGCTCTTGGATTTCACGGCGCCGTTCGACTCGTTCTTTTTCTCCCAAGGCGAAAGCCCGCTCGCCAAATGCGATTTCATTTTGTTGGTTTTCGAAGCGGGCAGCTCCACGCACGAAGACGTGCAGGCGCTCGCGAGGGTTTTGGAGGAAAAAATCGAAACGAAAGTCATTCCAGTCGAGAACAAGATCGAGTTGGCGAAAGCCAGGTTTTCCTTCCCGTCGGGAGTGATAAGCGTGAGCGCGTGGGAAAAAATGGGTTTCGAAAAGCTTTTCGAAGCGCTCAAGAATTAACGAACACTATAAGGCTGTGATTACGGCAATCCCCCAAAACCTCAAACTTTCGCAGCTTGCGACAATTTAACTTCCACGAGCTTGCTGCCCTCGCGGCCTGCCATCGCAACGCCCACGAGGCAATCGGCATTCCTGTAAACAGCCTCGTTGTGCGTAACCACGATGAACTGCGTCCTATCCGATAACGCCTTCAGCAAAAGCGCTAGTTTCGTCGAGTTTTCTTCGTCCAGCGCAGCGTCCGCCTCGTCGAGGACGTACACGCTGGACGCGTTAATGCCCTGCATTGCGAAAATGAACAAAAGCGCCAAAAGCGATTTCTCCCCGCCGCTCATCAGCTCCAGGTATTTCACTTCCTTGTCCTGCAGCTTCACTTGCATGGTCAAACCGCCGTCGAACGGGTTCTCGGAGTTTTCCAAAAGCAGCGAGCCGTCGCCCGTGAAAATGTGCTTGAACAGCTTTTGGAAGTTTTCATTCACCCGTTCAAACGCAGCCATGAACGTTTCCTTCTTCCTTCCCTCGATTTCGGTAATCAGCGCCAGCACCGCGAGGCGTTCGTTTTCCAGCTGCTGCAAGCGCTCTTTGTGCTGCGCAAACTCGCGGGTCTTCTCTTCGAAAGCGTCGATGGCGCGCATGTTGATTGCGCCCAACGCAACAATCTCCTGCTCCAGCTCTTTAGTCCGCACGAGCAAAACCCCTTTCTCGCCATCCACCAGCTCGACGCCCTCGAAAGCAGAGTATTGCGCTTTCAATTCCGTGAGCCTTGCCTCGGTTCCAGCTCGCTTGTAGCCGAGCTCCTCGCGCTTGGGCTTGATGCGAAGTTCCAAATCCGCCTGCACCTTGCCCTTCATTTCGCCGAAAGCCGAAACCTGCTTTTCATGCTCTTCCCTCGCTTCCAGCAGATTGCGTATTGCGGATGAAATGCGCTTTTGCTCTTCGATCTTCACGCGCAATTCCAAATTGCTCCTTTGGATGCGTTCGTCCGCCGCGTCGTTCTCCTCGCGCAAGCGCCTCGCTTCCCCTTCCAACTCCCTCTCGCGCTTTTCGTGCACTTCAAACTGTTTTTCCAGCGACGAGACTGCCGCCTTTTTGCCGGAAATCTGGCTGGAGTAATCCGCGACTTGGATTTTCAAGTCGGAAAGCCTTTTTTCCTTCTCGCGCACTAGGGTTCCGAACTGCGCTTCCTTTTCCGAGTCGACCATTTCCTTCGCTTGCAAGTATTTCGAGTTCAAGTCTGAAATCCTGCGCACCAAACCGTTGCGCTCTTGAGACTTGTCGTCGATGCCGCGCTTCAAGTCGCTGACGTCCTGCTTCAACTGCGCTGCCGCCCGCACGACGTTCTTGTTCTTCTCTTCCCACGCCTTCTCCTGCTCGAGAATGTTGCGCAATTCCAATTCCGCCTTGGTTTTCTCTACTTCCAATTCCGCCTTGCGCTTGCGCATGTCGCCCAAATCCCCGCGCGCTTGCGAAAGCCTTTGCGCGTACCCTTCCTTTTCGCCTTTTATCCCGTCCAGCCGGTCCTCCCATTTCTTGAGTTCCTTGGCTTCGGCAAAAGGATTGATTTCCTCCCTCGACTTTCCGCCGGTCACAAGCCCGCTTTGCTCCAAAAGCTCCCCGTCGAGGGTAACCATTCGCGTTTTCCCGACGAGCTTTTCCGCCGAAGCGAAATCCTGCATTACCAGCGTGTTCGAACAAACGTATTTTATTGCCTTCTCGAAGTCGCTTTCGAACTTCAATAGATTGATGAGGAAATCCACCGCGCCCTTCTCGCCCTTGAGCTTTGCTTCGTCGGCGTTGATGGGCGCGGGTTTTATCTTATCCAAAGGAATGAACGAAACCCGCCCCCAATTGTTTTTCTTCAGCACATCAATGGCCTTGCCGGCCGTTTTCACGGAATCGACGACCGCGTAATGCATCCTGTTTCCCAACGCTATGGAAACGGGCAAGGCATATGCCTGCTCGTAATCGATAAGCTGCTGGACCGTGCCGTAGACTCCCTTCATTTCCCCGCGCAGCTTTTCCACGATTTCGACTGCCTTGCTGCTTCCGGCTGCGCGCAATCGCGCGTCGGCGACGGAAATGCGTTCCTTGCACTTCAAAATTTCCCCGTCGAGGTTTTCCAGCGCGTTCGTAAACTTTTGCTCGTCAACAGCCAAGTCCTTGACTTGCGCGTCGAGCTTGCGCAACTCTGCAGTAAGGTTTTCAACGTGCTTCGACAAAACGCCTTTCTCGTCCGAATGGTCTTCCCCGCGCCCCGACTGCAGCCGTTCTAGCTCGTCCTGCTTCAAACGCAAAATCGTTTCGCTCGTGGAAACTTCGCCCTGCAGCTGGTTGAGCCTGTCTTTCACCTGCAGCAGTTCCTGTTCGAGCGAAGACATTTGCGCGCGGGCGTGGTGGAACTGCTGGGAGAAGGCTTCGCTTTTGGAAACGATTGCGTCGTATTCGGCCTGTTTTTCACCAAGGATTTTTTGGGTCGAGGAAAGCTCTTCCTCGAGCTCCATCGCTTCTTTCTTGGCGTAGGAAAGCGAGTCTTCGGCCTTGCGCTTTTCAACAGAAGATTCTGCAAGCGTCTTGTCCCTCGCCTTAAGCTCTTCCTTGTTCTGCTCGATGAGTTTCTTGGAATTGTCGATTTCGTTCTGCAGCAAATCAACTTGCCGCTGTATTTCGCCTTCCTTGCCCTCGCTTTTTTCGATGATTTGCTTGTTCACGTCGTCCTTTCGCTTGTTCGTTTCCGCAATGCGGTCTTCCAGGCTTTTTATCTCGTCGCCCAAAGCGCGGATTTTGTTGTCCAAATCCAAGCCCGAGTTGATGAGCGTCTCGAACTCCTTCTCGAGAACGTCCAGCTCTAGGCGCAGCACCGTCGCCTTCGTCTTCTTGAGTTCGGAATCCAGCCCCACGAACTTTTCGGCGCTCTTCTTTTCCTCGGCAAGCTCCTGCAAATACCCTTCCTTCTCCGAAATGACCGCCCTTTCCTCCGAGACTTTCGACTGGACTTTATCTAATTCACCAAACGCCTCCCTCTTCTTCTCTTCGTACTCGGAAACGCCTGCGATAAAGTCAATCATGAGCCTGCGGTCTTTCGAATTCATTTCCACGATGCGCTGGACTTCGCCTTGCTTGATGAAATTGTGCAGGGCAATGCTGTTTTGCGCCAGGAATTCTTCCAAAACGTATTTCTTCACGCGCTTTCCGTCGAGAGAGTATTTTATCTTGCCGTCCTTGCGCACCGCGCGTTTTATCACGCGCTCGCGAGCGCCGTCGGACAAGACTACCGTCGCCTCGGCCACCGATGCCCCTTCGAAAATCAAGTCGCGGATTTTCTTGACGCGCATAGTTTTCAAGCGGGATTCGCCGAAAGAAAACAGCAGCCCGTCGCAAACGTTGCTTTTGCCAGAGCCGTTCGGGCCGACGATAGTGTTGAAGCCCGGCTGTAAGGCTATGTCTCCCTTCTTGAAGCTCTTGAAGTTTTGAAACTGGATTTTGCTTACGAACACGGCGGGTTTCTCCTCGGAAAACTATGGAAAAAGAAGGGTAAAAGTTTTTTTAAGCCTATAGGGAAAAAGCCACGGCGTCCCCTTGGGGGTTGTGGAACGCCGCGAGCCCCTTTCCCAAATCCCACCGGATTCTACGCGGGTGCGCAGTCCAACACGACCCTTCCGTTGTCGCAGACGAAGTTTTTCACCACCCACCTGCTTTTTGCAACGGCGTTCATTACTGCCTCGTACGGCAATTGCGAAACGTCTATCTTCATTTCAAACCACCTCTCTTTTTCCTCTAGAAACTCTCCTGTTCAAGCGTACTCGGTCGAGCCGCAAACCAGGCAGATGTCCGGCTCTCCTTCACTCCACAGCTGGAATTTCCTCCCGCAGTTCAAGCACAGCATCTCCCCACTCCCCTCCGTTTGCATTCAAATTCCAACCGCGCATCGGCCGAATGAGCATGACGGGCAAAACTCTTGCTCGTCGCCGCAGCACGAGTCGAACTTCCTGCCGCAATTCAAGCACATCATGCGAAATCACCCCGCCAAAAAACGCGGAGACTAACCACTAGACTTTTGTTTTTAAAGCTGCAGAGAGAGTGGCTTTCCAGTGCTTCCGGTGCTTTTCCCTCTAAGAATAGAAAGACCACTGGAAAAAAAATCAGCCTTTGCGGCGTTTGGCGCTAGTATCTTCGAATATCTTTTTGAAGTTTTTTGGTTCGGAAGTTATCAGTCTTGCTAAACCAGCCGCATAGTGCTCGTCAAGCATTATCTTTAGAGTTCGGTAATCTCCGGCAGCAAGAAACTGTTCCCCCAAAATGCGTTTTACTCCATCGATATGCGCCTGTTTCAAATGAGGTAAAACTGCGAACACAACCGAACCGCTCGTTCGGTAATCGTCTAAAGCGGAAAGGCCGTGGCCTTTAAACGAATCAACCGCCTTTTGTCCATGCTCGGAGAATGCGTTCAAAGCATGAACGCCTTCTTCTTTCAAGGCATTGACAACAACCGAACCGTATTTCAATATTATTTTTCTGGCTGCCAGCCTCTGCAAACCAGGCTTAAAAGGTCGCATAGCCGCTGCATAGCGTATTTCCGAAACGCCTTCAGGCAATGGAAGAATTCTAACCATAATCAACATTCCGTTTTCTTGGTATTTAAGGGTTTTTCAACGCAACTGCACGAACGCCACGGGCAGAAGGAGCGTGGTTTTCTTTTTTCCTTCCGCCGTCTTTTCCACTAGCACCAGGTCTTGCCCGAAGCCCGTTTCCTGCGGGTACGCCAAGCGCCCGCCTTTCTTCAACTGCGCAAACAGCTTAGGCGGAAGCTCTGCGCAAGCTGCGCTCACCACTATCGCGTCGAAAGGCGCTTTCTCCGCAAAACCTTTCTTGCCGTCTGCGTGCAAAAGCAAGACGTTTTTCCTTCCCGCCAAACGCTTTTTCGCCTGCTCGTGCAGCGACCGGAAATATTCAATGGAGACTACCAAGCCTTTTGCACCCACCAACTCGCTCAATAAAGCGGTTTGAAAACCGAATCCTGTTCCCACTTCCAAAACGCGCGCGCCTTTGCCTAAGGCGAGGTGGTCGAGAATTAGCGCAATAAGGGAGGGTTGTGACGTAGTCTGGCCTTCAGGCAGGGGAACGGGCTTGTCTTCGTACGCCACGCTTTCCAGCTCTTCCGGAACGAACTCTGCCCGGTCGGTTTTCGCGAAAGCGTTGGCAATAGGAATAGAAGCTCCTGTCGAGGAAACTAGCGTTTGCAGCTGCTGCCTGTCCATTTCGCTACGCTTTCTTCAAAACGAGTTCGAGAATGCCGTTTTTCAAAGAACGTTTTAGCGTTTTGGGGTCGACTTCCGCGGGCAAAACCACGGTTTTCGAGAAAAGCCTTTGCGGGTCGGTCACGCGCAAGCTCAATTGCTTGGCGAAAGCCTTGACGTCCAAGTGCTTTTCGTCCACGCCCGGCAATTCGGCTATGACCGTAACGTTTTCAGGGTGGTTTATGACGTCGACGAACGGCTCGCCTTTCTTCTGCTTTTGCTCTTGCCTCTGCATCGAATGGGTGTTGCCGAATTCAGTGAGTTTTCCCTTGCCTTCGGGCCCGAACTCGAGGGTGAAACCGTAAATCTTGGGGCGCGAGCCTTCCATTTGCTTCAAGTCCGAATCGTCGAGGTGTTCCATGTGTTCGTCGAGCATGTCGCGCATCATTTCTTCTATGCGCTCGAACTCGGCGAAGAAATCGTCGTCGAAAAACCCTCTGCCGAAATTGCGTTTCTTCATAGGTTCCAAGCCTCCCCTGACAGAAAAACGCAGTGCAATAATATAAAATATTGGTTTAAACTCACCAAGGTTTGAGGCGCGTTGGTTTCCTCGTTATGCGCTTCTTAACCTTGCCGGTTATGATGCTTTTAATTCCGTGCGTTTTGGCTTTGGAATAGGTCACAATTCTCCCGAAAATGTTTCGTAGAGCTTTTCCTCTCTTTTTTCCTTTTCCACCGCGCGTCATTACATCACCTCAAAGTATCGGCTGAAGTAAGTTAAAATATGCGTTGAACTCAAATAATCTCCTGTAGCCCCGTCGTATAGCGGCCCAGTACAGTGGGCTTTGGCAGGTGCAGATAAGCGAGCCTTTAGGGGCGAGCAACTCCTGCGCTTGAAGAAACCCACGAACGGCGGTTCGACTCCGCCCGGGGCTATGCCTTCTTTT
>Ga0209541_10013932_pt1 | contig 12214 bp, 10 predicted proteins | sample RifCSPlowO2_01_FD_184027 | JGI IMG/M metagenome (GOLD analysis project Ga0209541, IMG submission 184027) | Groundwater microbial communities from Rifle, Colorado - Rifle CSP2_plank lowO2_0.1 (SPAdes) (version 2) | ecosystem: Environmental > Aquatic > Deep subsurface > Groundwater | place...
AAGTAATAACTGTTGCTAATACTGCTTTTCCCACTATTGCTGCTATTTTTATGGCTAAAGCTAAACCTATATTTGTTGATATAGGAGATGATTATAATATTGATGTTAATAAGATTAAAGAGAAAATAAGTGAAAAAACAAAAGTTATAATGCCGGTTCATTTATATGGAAATTCTTGTGATATGGATGAGATAATGAAAATTGCAAAGGAAAATAATTTGAAAATTATAGAAGATTGTTGCCAGGCTCATGGTGCTGAATATAAAAGGAGGAAAGTTCCTGTTTCTGATGTTGGATGTTTTAGTTTTTATCCTACAAAAAACTTAGGTTGTTATGGTGATGGTGGTTTTGTAATTACAAATGATGAGGAAATTTCAGAAAAAGTTAGGATGTTAAGGGAATATGGAAGTAAGGAAAAAAACAAATTTGTAATGAAGGGTTATAATTCTAGATTAGATGAATTACAAGCTGGAATTTTAAGAATTAAATTAAAATATCTAGATAGATGGAATAATAAAAGAAGAGAAAATGCAAAAATTTATAATGAAAATTTAGAAAATGTTATAAAACCAAAAGAAAATGGAAAACATGTTTATCACCAATATGTTATTAGAAGTAAAGAGAGAGATAAATTAAAAGAGAGATTAGAAAGCAAAGATATAAAAACGTTGATACATTATCCTATTCCTATACATTTACAAGAGGTTTTTGAAAGGGGGGTTAAATTAGAGAAAACTGAACAATTTAGTAAGGAAATTTTAAGTTTACCTGTTCATCCTTTTTTGAATAAAGAAGAAATTTTAGAGGTGTGTGATGCAATATGAAGGGTTTAATTTTAGCTGGCGGATTGGGTACAAGATTAAGGCCTTTGAGTCATACTGGGCCAAAGCAGTTAGTTCCGGTAGCTAATAAACCTGTTTTGTTTTATGGTATAGAAGCATTAAGAGATGCTGGAATAAAAGAAATAGGAATAATAGTTGGTTATACTGATGAAAGAATACAATTTATTAAAGATGCTTGTGGTGATGGAAGACAATTTGGGGTTAATATTACTTATATAAGACAGGATGCTCCAAGAGGTTTGGCACATGCTGTTGGTATTACTGAAAAATTTATGAATGGTGATGACTTTATTGTTTATTTAGGAGATAATATCTTGAAGAGTGGTATTAAAAACTTTGTTGAAGATTTTAAAAAGAGTAATGCTGATATTTCTTTGTTATTATCTAAGCATAAAACTCCTGAAAAGTTTGGTGTTGCTTTATTTAACGAGAATAATGAGGTTGTTTATGTTGAGGAAAAACCCAAAAATCCTAAGACAGATTATGTGATTACTGGAATTTATTTGTTTAGAAATAATATTTTTGATGCTATAAAAAGAGTTAAACCTGGAGCTAAAGGCGAATTGCAATTAACAGATGCTATAAAAGAATTTGTTTTAGATGGAAATAAAAAAGTTAAAGCAACAATAGTAGATGGTTGGTGGGATGATACCGGTAATGCTGAAGACATAATAAGAGCTAATCATTTGGTTTTGATGGATCTGAAAGGGAAAATAAAAGGTAGAGTAGAAGAGGGTGTTAAAATAATTGGTGAGGTTGAGGTTGGAGAGGGAAGTGTAATAAAAAATGGAAGTAAAATAAAAGGTCCTGTAATAATAGGTAAGAATTGTGTTATTGAAGGATACATAGGGCCATATACATCAATAGGTGATAATTCAAAAATAAAAGGCGGGGAAATTGAAAGTTCTATAATTGTTGGTGATGTAAGTATTAATTTTAGTGAAAAAATTGTTGATAGTTTAATTGGGAAAGATACTGTGATAGATTCTTCTGGAAATGATTTACCTAAAGGACATAGATTTATTTTAGGAGAACATTCTGAGGTGAGGATATGAAATTATTAGTTACTGGGGGTTTGGGATTTATTGGAAGTAATTTTATTAGATATATGTTTAGTGTTCATGATTGTGAGATTGTTAATTTAGATGCAATGACTTATGCTGGTAATTTGGAGAATTTGAAAGATATAGAGAATGGAAAGTATAAATTTGTAAAAGGAGATATTTGTGATAGGAAATTAGTTGATTATTTAGTTAAAGAAGAAATGCCTGATGCTGTTGTGAATTTTGCTGCTGAAAGTCATAATGATAGAGCTGAAAAAGATCCTGGGATATTTGTTAGGACAAATGTTTTGGGAACACAAATTTTATTGCATGCTTGTAAGGAAGATAATGTGAGGTTCCATCATATTTCAACTTGTGAGGTATATGGAGATTTAGAATTAGATAGTAAGGAAAAGTTTACAGAGGAAAGTAGATATAATCCCAAGACACCTTATAATGCCTCAAAAGCTAGTTCAGATCATATAGTAAGAGCTTATTTTCATACCTTTAAGTTGCCTATAACAATTTCAAATTGTGGTAATAATTATGGTCCTTATCAATATCCTGAGAAATTAATTCCTTTATTTGTTACAAATATTTTAGAAGGAAAGAAAGTACCTGTATTTAGAAGTAGCCAAAATAGAAGAGAATGGATTCATGTTTTAGATCATTGTAAGGCAATTGATTTAATATTGCAGAAAGGTAAAATAGGTGAAACATATAATATTGGGACTGGTGATGAAAGAAGTATTGAAGAGGTAACTAATTTGATATTAAAATTTTTAGATGAAGGTGAAGAAGTTAAAGAATATGTTCCTGATAGATTGCAACATGATAAAAGGTATTTGTTGGATAGTTCTAAGATAAGAGGTTTAGGATGGAAACCCGAAGTTAAATTTGAGGATGGTTTGAAAGAAACAGTTGACTGGTATAAGAAAAATATTATTTGGTGGAAGAAACTAAAAATTTAAAAAGAGGTTTTTTTAATTGTTAGAAAATGAAAACTTTATTTATTGTGGAAAGTCCTGTAAAAAAGGAGAATTATGTAAATACAATGCCCCCTTTAGGGGTTTTGTATATGTCTTCTTATTTAACAAGCAAAGGTATAGAGAATGATGTTGTTGATTGTAATGTTGATAAATTAGACAAGGATATTAATGAATATGATTTAATTGCTATGAGTGTTAATTGTGGAAATATTACAAATACAATAAGAACTGCAAGAAGAATAAAAAAGGAATTTGATAAAGAAATAATAATTGGTGGTGCACAGGCAACTTCTAATCCTAAGTTTTTTTTAAAACAACAATTTATAGATGGTGTTGTAAAGGGTGAAGGTGAAATAACCTTGTATGAATATATTAAGAATAGGGATGTTGTTGATGGTTTATATTTGAAGAAAGATGGAAAGATTTTTTATAGGAAGGATAGGGAGTGGAATAAGGATTTAGATAAATTGCCGTTTCCTGCTTTGGATAAGATAAATTTGAAAAAATATAATGTTCCTATTAAGAAGAAAAAACCTGCTTCTACTATTGTAACTTCAAGAGGATGTCCTTATCAATGTATCTTTTGTTTTCATCCTAATGGTTACACATGGAGAGCTAGAAGTGCAGAAAATGTTGTTAAAGAAATAGAATGGCAAATTAATGAGTTTGGTATTAAAGAAATTTGTATACAGGATGATAATATCAGTTTAGATTTGAATAGAGCCAAGAAAATATTTGATTTAGTGAAAGAGAAAGAAATAGATATTTTGTTTCAGTTGTATAATGGAATAAGAGTTGATAAAATTGATGAAGAGTTATTAATGAAAATGAAGAAAGCTGGAATGTGGTTAATGAATATTTCTCCTGAACTTGGTTATGATGAAGGGTTGAGGAAGATAAAAAAGAATTTTACTTTAGAAACTGTAAAGAGGAGTATGAAGATGAGTAAGGATTTTGGATTTTTTACTTATTCTAATTATATGATTGGTTTTCCTTGGGAAGGTAAAGAAGAGATTGAGAAAACTATCAATTTTGCTGTTGAATTAGATGCTGATATGAATCAATTTGCAAGAGTGTTGGCTTTTCCAAATACTGAATTGTATGAGATGGTTGGTTTAGAAGGTGATATGGAAGAAGATTCAGGATTGTTCTTTTCTGATGAAAAATATAATATTAGCAAGTTAAGTACAGAGGAATTAAATGATTACATTAAGAAAGCATATAGAAAATGTTATTTTAAACCTAGAAAGATGTGGAAGATTTTGAGAAATTTAAGGATTGAAGATATTTATGCTTTGGCTAGGTATTCTTTGTTAACTGGGAGTGTTTGAAATGAAAATTGTTTTAATAAATCCAGGGATGAGTGCTGAAAAACAAGCAGGAAGTTTGAAAGGAGTAGCTAATATGATTTTACCTTTGGGTATTGGTGTGTTAGCTAGTGTTTTGGAGAAAAATAAATTTGATGTTAAGATAATAGATTGTGTTCCTGAAAATTTAAGTTTGGAAGAATTAAAAGAAAGGATTGACAGAGAAAAACCAGATTTAATTGGGATAACTGCTACTATTTTAAGTTATGATGCTGCTTTAGAAACTGGAAAGAAATTAAAAAATTATAAAATTGTTATCGGAGGACCACATTTCACTTCTGTACCTGAAAAAGTAATGCAAGAAGAATGTTTTGATTTTGGTGTTATTGGAGAGGGAGAGGAAACAATACTGGAATTGTGTAATGCTTTGAAATATGATAAAGATTTTTCAAAAATAAATGGTTTGGTTTATAGAGAAAATGGAGAAATTAAGATAAATAAAAGAAGAGAACTAATAAAAAATTTAGATGAGTTACCTTTCCCTGCTTTACATTTGTATCCTGATTTAAAAAAATATACTCCGATGCCAGGTGGATATAAACAACTACCTTTTGCACATATGATAACATCAAGAGGATGTCCTTACAGATGTGTTTATTGTGATAGAAGTGTTTTTGGAAATAGATTTAGATCTCAGAGTCCAGAAAGGGTAATTAAAGAAATAGAATTTTTAGTAGAAAAATATGGTGTTAAAGAGATAAAGTTTTATGATGATACTTTTACCATGGATATGGAAAGAGTAAGTAAAATATGTGATTTAATAATTGAAAAGGGAATTAAAATTACATGGAGTTGTTCTACAAGAGTTGATAGAGTTAATAAGGAATTATTAATGAAAATGAAAAAAGCTGGTTGTTGGCAGATTGATTATGGTTTGGAGTCTGGTGATCAAAGAATGTTGAATATTATGAAAAAAGGAATAACATTAGAGCAAAGCAGAAATGCTGCTAAATGGACAAAAGAAGCTGGAATAAGATTAAGAGCTTTTATAATTCTAGGAATGCCTGGAGAAACTAATGAAAGTATCAGAAATACTATTGATTTTGTTAAGGAGTTAGGAGTTGATGTTGTTGCATTTTATGCTTTAATGATTTATCCTGGTAATGAATTATATGATATGGTAAAGAAAGAAGGGAGATTGTTGCACGAGGATTATTCACAATTTAGTTCTTTGATAGATACTAAAAAAACCAGGTTGCATTATGTTCCTGATGGTATGAATGAGGAAGAATTAAAGAATTGGATAAGAAAAGCGTATAAAGAGGTTTATTTGAATCCTAGGTATTTAACAAGACAGATTGGTAGTATTAAGAATTTTGGAGATGTGAAAAGATATTGGGGGGCTTTTAAAACAATAGTTAGAATGTAAAATGTTGGATTTAAAAAAACATTTGATAAATATTAGAATCTTTAGGGCTTATGGTTATTTAGATTTATTAAAAGAAGCGATTTTATTTCCTTATGATTATCATTTCAGGAAAGGAAGAAGTTTTTTGCCTTTGAATATTGCTTTGTTTTTAACTTTAAGATGTAATGCGAAATGTAAGATGTGTAATTTACAGGATATTTTGAATAAAGATAATAAGGAACTGAATTTAAAACAGATTGAAGATTTTGTTAAGGTAGTAAAATATAGAAAACCAAGTTTTGTTTTGTTTGGTGGTGAGCCTTTATTGAGGAAGGATTTTATTGATATTGTAAAGATAATTAAAAAGCATAAATTAAGATGTGGGATATTTACAAATGGTTTGTTATTGAATGAGGAAAGAATAAAAGAAATAGTTAAAGAAAAGTTAGATTATGTTGTTTTTAGTTTACAAGGTCTTGGAAAGGTTCACGATAAAATTGTTAATGTAAATGGAGCTTATGAAAAATTAATTGAGAATTTAGAATTGTTTTGTAAGTTAAGAGATAAAACTAAAGTTATTATACACACAACAATAACAGAAGATAATGTTAGAAATTTACAGGAGATAGTTGAATTAGGAAGGACATTCAAGGTTGATTTGATAAGATTTGGTCATCCTACTTTTTTTACGAAAGAGGATATTAAAAGACATAAACATTTTTGTAAAATTGCTTTTCCAGGAGAAGATATAGCAGAAGTAGCTTGGAGTTATGATCCTGACAAAATGACTGATGTTTATGTTAATGAGATCAAAAAATTGAAAAAGAATAAAGATATTGTGTTTACTCCTGATTTGAATGATGAAGAATTAAGGGAATGGTATGGGGAATGGAGAAATAGGAGAAAATGTAAATTTGTTTGGAGAGCATTATTTGTGTTTCCAAATGGAGATGTTTTTCCTTGCGAATCTATAAATTATAAGATGGGAAATATTTTTGAAGATGATTTTAGGGAGATATGGAATAATAATAAGTATAGAAATTTTAGAAATAGATTGAAGAATGGTTTGTTTCCTGCTTGTGCTAGATGTTGTAAATTATAGAGTATAAAGACAAACATGCTGTTTAGTTATTATTTCATTTAAATCACATTGTTTTAGATCATTACAATGTTGATTGTATGTGATTACAGAAGTTGTGTTTAGATATTTTAATCTGTTTATGAAATCTTGGCATTGTTCTGGTTTTATTGAAGTTTCTAAATAGAGTTCTGTTTCTTCTAAATAATTAATGTATTCTTGAGATGTAACCTGCATTGACCAACCTGATGGTGTTGATAAATTATAATAAATAGGAGTAAAAGCATGGTAAGACCATTTGTGTAATTGTGAAGGTGGTGGTCCTGCTAAGATATATTTTCCCTGAACTAATGGTAAAATTGATAATGTTTCTTCGTCTAATTCAGAATGTGGTGTGAAATAAGGGGTATGAAAATGATTGACTGAAATTGAGAGTATAGAAATTAAGAATAGAGAGATAATTGCTAATGTTTTTATTTTTGGTGTGAATTTTGTTTTCATAAATAAGAATAATGAGAAGAAGATTAATATATGCAGATAAGAATCTGGAAATGCATATTTAAATAATGGTATGAAGATTATTAATCTTGTAATTATTAAAATTGAAGTTATTATTAATGGTAAATAGAAGATTAATTCTTTTTTGGATTTTGATTGTTGGTAATGAAAATAAAAAATTATGATAAAGAACAAAGGTATTAAAGTAGAAGCTATATTTTGAGGTAAGTGCATTTTATCAAAAGTTATTAAATCAATAGTTCTGACTTCTGATGCGCCCCAAGAACCAGAAGAGAATGATAAAATGTATGGAGCTAACCAAAATGAAGCCAGTAATAATCCTAAGATAACTGATAAAATTAAAATTAATTTTTCTTTTTTTGATTTTATTAAGAAAAATGAAAGTAAAGGTATATGAAATATTAGAGCTATTGATTGATGTGATAATAATAAAATAGAATAAAGAGGTATGAAAAGCAAGAAATATTTATTTAATGGTTTGTCCTTATAATAGAGAAATAAAGAAGATAATATGATTAAGATTAACAAAGCAAATAATTCTGGAATTCTTCCAAGCCTTATGAAGTTTCCTATGGCAATTGCATTTGCGAAAAAGAAAAGAAAAAAAGCAATTCTTTTTATTTTTGAAATTTGTGTTTTAGAACCTAAAATCCAAATTGTTACGAAACCTAGAATATAAATTAAGATTCTTGATAGGTATGTAGCTAGAGGGACATTTGTTAGATATGTTAATGGTAAGGTAAAATAATACCATGCTGGTGGTGTGAAATTAAACAAGGTAAATCCATTATACCAATAAGGAACAAAACCATGATAACCAACTTTTGTCAAGAAGAAGAGTAAAGCAATATAAGAAGTTAGGTCATTTGTCCAGTCTAATGGAAATTGATTAACAGATTGGTATTGATTGATTAATCTTATGATTAGATAAATCGATAGGATTATTACTGGAAAATAAAACCATTTATCTTTTATTTGTTGCATTTTTGAAAAAAGAAGAGTTTGAGTTTAAAAAGATTTATATATTTTAAATTATTTTAAGTGATTATGAATTTTGAAAAAATTTGTAGAGATATAAAAACTTTAAAGATACAGGGTGCGGAAAATATTGCGATTGCTGGTTTGAAAGCTATTTCTTTGAAAAGAGATAAGAAAAGTGTTAGAAAATTATTAGAATTAAGAGAGACAGAACCTTTGTTAAGGAATAGTGTTAGGTTTGTTTTGAAAGATTATGGAAGAAATTATGGAATTGCTATGGACCATTTGAAGAATGTAAGAAAGAGAATAGCAGAAGTTGGTTATAGAAAATTTAAAGGAAAAAAAGTATTTACACATTGTCATAGTTCTACTGTTGTGGAAATCTTAAAGAAAGCTAAGAATGTTAGAGTTTATAATACAGAAACAAGACCTTTGTATCAAGGAAGAAAAACTGCTAGAGAATTAAGTAAAGTTGGAATAAAGATTGAACATTATATTGATTCTGGTGCAAAGGTTGCTTTAGAAAAATCAGATGTTATATTAATTGGAGCTGATGGTATTTGTAATAATTATATTGTAAATAAGATTGGGAGTGGAATGATAGTGGATATTGCAAATAAATTAAAAAAGAAAGTTTATGTTTGTGGTGATTCTTGGAAGTTCTGTGAAAAAGTGGAAATAGAAGAAAGAGACAAAAATGAAATTTGGAAAAATGCTCCTAAAAATGTTGAAATTAGGAATATTGTCTTTGAGAAAATTGATAACAAATTGGTTGATGAAATAATTTCTGAATTAGGTATTTATGATCCTGGGAATTTTATTATGAAAGTTAGAAGGGCTTATCCTGAAATTTTTTCTTAGGGAAAAGAGGTGAAGGTGGCTTTAAAAGCTACCTTTTCATTTTTAGAATTTTATATACTATCTAACTAATATTTATGTGTATGAAAATTAGTAAGGAAGTTTTATTAAATCACAATAATCTTTAAATATGGTTCTTGAATAACAGGATTTTATGAGGGTTACTTTAATAAATGCAAGGGGAAATGATTCACAGATAGCACCATTTGGTTTGATGTATATAGCTGCTGTTTTAGAAAAAAATCATGATGTTAAGATATTTGATCCTTTGCCAGAAGATTATTCTTTTATAGATAAAATAGAGAAGAGTGGTGTTATTGGTATAAGTTTTTTAACTACTGAATATTTGAGGGCAAAGAAAATTGCTTCTTTAGTAAGAAACAAATGTAAATATTTGGTAATCGGAGGGGTTCATGTTACTGCCTTACCTGAAACTGTTAAAGAATTTGATGCTGATTTTGGTATTGTAGGAGAGGGAGAATATGTAATGAAAGAATTGATAGAAAAATTAGAGAAAGGTGAAAACGCAGACAAAATTAAAGGTTTAATTTGGAAAAAAGATAATAGAATAATAATAAATGAGCGAAGAGAATTAATAGAAAATTTAGATAAATTACCTTTTCCTGCTAGACATTTATTGGATTATGAATGGTATTTAAGACCACCAGGAGGTATAAGGGGTTATTATTTAAAAAGAGTAGATAGAGTTATGACTTCAAGAGGTTGTCCTTATAATTGTATTTATTGTGGTTCTTGTAATATATTTGGAAGAAAAACAAGAAGAAGAAGTGTAGAGAATGTAATTAAAGAGATTAAATTTTTGAAAGAGAAATATAAAATAGATGGGTTATGGTTTTTAGATGATACATTTATTTTGGATGATGATTGGATTTTAGAGTTCTGTGAAGAAATGAAAGAGTTAAATTTGATATGGGCATGCCAAAGCAGAGTTGATAAGATAAATGAAGATGTTTTAAGAAAGATGAAAGAGGCAGGTTGTGTACAATTAGAATTTGGAATTGAATCTGGTTCTGATAAAGTTTTGAAAGCATTAAGGAAAGGAACAACCACTGAGATGCAATTAAGAGCTTTTGAAATTGTTAAAAAGGTTGGAATGAAAACATTAGCAACGATAATGATTGGAAATCCTGAAGAGACTAAAGAAGATATAGAAATGACTAGAAAACAATTATTGAAATTAAAACCTGATTTCACACATGTGTTTTTTATTACTCCTTTCCCTGGAAGTGATTTGTATGATATGGCAATTAAGAATAAATGGATAAAAGATGAAAAATTTAGTGAAAATTGGGATATAAGAAGAGCTGAAAGACCTGTTATGGAAATAAATTTAAGTGTAGATGAATTAATAAAGATTAAAAGTGGTTTACAGAATTCATTTTTTTATGGAAATTATAAGGATTATTTGAAAAGACCTAGTTTAATAGGTAAGGTTTTGTTTTCTTTTTTAATGGATAGAAAAAATTTGTTTGAAAATTTAAAGAAGTTTAGTAAAACTAGAAGGATTGATGATTTGGCTGAAGGAGCAATGAAGAGTTATAGAATTAGATTTAGGAAGGAAAATTAAAATCTTATTGAATAGAAAAGTTTATATATGTGTTTTACATTTGTTATAACATAACTTTTTCAGAAAAGTTTAAAATTAAAAATTTAGGAGGTAAAAATGTTTGAATTTGATACAGAAGTAAGGAAGTTAGGAAATTCGTTTGGTGTTATTATACCTAAACGAAAATTGGAAATGGAGAATATTAAAGAAAGGGAAATGTTGCATTTTATTGCTATCAGGAAGAATAAAGAAATTAAGAAAACTTTTGGGTTGTTAAAGAAGTGGAAAACAGGTCAAGAAATTAAAGATATCAGTAGGAGAGAATTGTATGATTGATACATATTTTTTTGATACCTATGCAATTGTTGAGATAATAAGAGGTAATGAAAATTATAAAGCGTATATAAAAAAGAATGCTATTCTTACACAGTTAAATATTTTTGAATTGTTTTATGGCTTGATGAAAGATTGTGATGTTGAATTTGCTAATAAGATAATTGATAAATATTATATTTCTGTTGTTGGTTATGGAAAAGGAATAATAAAAGAAGCTGTTTTGTTTAAATTGGAAAATAAGAAAAAAAATCTTTCAATGACTGATTGTGTTGGTTATTTTGTAGCTAGGAAAATGAATGTTAAATTTTTAACTGGAGATAAAGAATTTAAAGATTTAGAGAATGTTGAATTTATAAAGTAGATGAAAAGATTAATTAAGGAGAAAAATAATTAAAAAATAATGGATTATATAGACTTGAAGTATAAACCAAAAAAGGAGGATTTAGTTTGTTTGTACAGAGTTGAACCTTCTAAAAATATCTCTTTTGAAAGAGCTGCTAATACTATTGCTCTAGAAAGTAGTATTGGAACATGGACAGATTTGATAACCATGAATAAAGAAATAAAAAAATTAAGAGCAAGGGTTTTTGAAATTAATAAGAAGAATAATATGATTAAGATTGCTTATCCTATTGAATTATTTGAAATGGGGAATATGCCTGGTATTTTATCAGGAATAGCTGGAAATATTTTTGGTATTAAAGATGTAAGGAATTTAAGATTAGAAGATGTTAGATTTCCTAAAAAATTAATCAAGAGTTTTAAAGGTCCAAAGTTTGGAATAAAGGGTATTAGAAAATTATTAAGAATTAAAAAAAGACCGTTAGTTGGTTCTATAATAAAACCAAAGATAGGTTTGAGAACAAAAGAACATGCTAAGGTTGCTTATGAGGTTTGGAAAGGAGGTTTAGATATTGTAAAAGATGATGAAAATTTAGTTGATTTGAATTTTAATAGATTTAAGGATAGGGTTATTGAAACTTTGAAAATGAGAGATAAAGCAGAAAAAGAAACTGGTGAAAGAAAGGTGTATATGCCTAATATAACTGCTGAAACTAATGAGATGATAAAAAGAGCTAAATTTGTTAAAGATAATAATGGAAGATATGTAATGGTTGATATTATAAGTTTAGGTTGGAGTTCTTTACAAACAATAAGAAATGAAAATTTAGGTTTAGTAATTCATGCTCATAGAGCAGGTCATGCTGCTTTAACAAGAAATAAAAAACATGGAATCAGTATGTTAAGTATAGCTAAGATTGCAAGGTTAATTGGGGTTGATCAATTGC
>Ga0209541_10013933_pt1 | contig 12213 bp, 16 predicted proteins | sample RifCSPlowO2_01_FD_184027 | JGI IMG/M metagenome (GOLD analysis project Ga0209541, IMG submission 184027) | Groundwater microbial communities from Rifle, Colorado - Rifle CSP2_plank lowO2_0.1 (SPAdes) (version 2) | ecosystem: Environmental > Aquatic > Deep subsurface > Groundwater | place...
TGCTTTTCTTTTGTTTCTTCTTGGATTTCCTCTTTTTTTCCCTCAGGTTCTGTTTTATTGAAATTTTCGCTTTCAAAGAATTCTCCATTATCGCCGTTTCCCTGGAGCTTTTTTTCTATCCTTTCTTTTCCCTTTTCAAATTCTTCCCTGCTGATTACTTCAGCTTCAAAGCTTTCTTTCAGAAATTTGAGCTCCTGTTCCAGTTTTTCTCTTGTAGACTCGTCCATGCAAGCTGCAAGTCATAGCAATCTATAAATAAATCTTTCTAAACCATTCATTTATTTTTGTTACTAAGAAGTTTCACTAAAAGCATTTATAATATTCTGATAAATTTTGATTATGTATGATATAGTTATAGGCAGAGCTGATGCAGACAAAGATAAGTATGGAATTTACGGCTCAGTATTTATAGGCAAACATTATGTAAAAATGGGCCAGACAGTTTCTTTGTCAAACAAGGTTTTTCTTGATGTCGCAAAAAGCCATGTGGTTTTTATAGTTGGAAAACGCGGAAGTGGAAAATCATATTCTATGTCCGTCATTGCAGAAGGAATTTATGACTTGCCGGATGAAATAAAAAACAATATTTCAGTGGTAATGCTCGACACTATGGGGATTTTTTGGACAATGAAGTACCCAAATACCAAAGAAAGGGAATTATTGGATGAGTGGGGGCTTGAAAGCAAGGGGCTCAATGTCCAGATTTTCACCCCGCTTGGCTACTATAAAGAGTATAAAGAAAAAGGCATTCCAACAGATTTTCCCTTTTCAATAAGAATATCAGAGCTGAGCGCAGAAGACTGGTGCATGATTTTAAATGTCTCGATGACAGAACCTATTGGAATTCTTATTGAGAGGATCATAAACAAATTAAAAGAAGAGAACCTTGATTATGACATAAAAGACATTGTAAAGGCTGTAAAAGCGGATGACAGGACAGAGCAAAGCGTCAAAGACGCAGTTGAGAACAGGTTTTTGGTGGCAGGTAAATGGGGCTTGTTCAGCAAGGAAGGAACTTTAATTGAAGACCTAGTTATTCCAGGGCAGATAAGTATATTGGATGTAAGCGCTTACACAACAGCTTCAGGGGCGGAAAATTTAAGGGCTTTGGTCATAGGGCTTGTAGCGCAAAAATTATTTATGCAGAGAATGACTGCAAGAAAAGCCGAAGAGCAGGCCTCTATATCTGAAGAGATTCATTTTTTTGAAGAAGAAAAGGAAGAGAAAAAAGAGCCTATTGTATGGCTTATAATTGATGAAGCGCATGAATTTTTGCCGAATAAAGGCAAAACTCCTGCAACTTTGCCATTGATAACTGTTCTTAGGGAAGGAAGGCAGCCGGGAATTTCCCTTGTGTTGGCGTCTCAGCAGCCTGGAAAAATCCATAGCGATGTTTTTACCCAAGCAGATGTTGTTATAGCCCACAGGATAACTGCAAATATCGATGTAATGGCTCTTGGCAACATAATGCAGAGCTATATGAGGGAAGGATTGGATAAACAACTTAATATTTTGCCTCCAGAAGAAGGCGCAGCAATAATTTTTGATGACATAAATGAAAAGCTTTATCCTATAAGGGTTAGGCCAAAATACTCTTGGCATGGGGGAAGCTCTCCAAGCGCTTTGCCAAAAGAGAAGAAATTGTTTGAGATTTAGCATAGTCATTTCAAAAGATTCATTATTTTCTTTTTTCGTTTTGCATACCCAATTTCTGTTGTTAGCTTATATGTGCGGGGTTTAGGCAGATTATTTTTAATCTCTTTTTTTATTTTTCCAGGGCTTTTGCTCATAACAAGAATCCTATCGCTTAGAATAAGCGCTTCATCAATATCGTGAGTAACAAAAATAATAGTCTTTTTATGCCTATTTAAGATTTTTAATAATTGTTCATATAATTCTTTTCTTGTTAATGCGTCTAAATGGCTAAAAGGCTCATCCATTAAGATTATTTCAGGATTATTGGCTAGGGCTCTTGCAAAACCTACTCTTTGCTGCATTCCTCCGCTTAACTCATTGGGATAATAATTTCCATATTTCCCTAATCCGATTAAATCCAGATAATAATGAGAAATCTTTTTTATTTTTGGTTTTGAGACTCCATTTATCTGAGGCCCCATGATTATATTTTCTTTAACAGTCTTCCAAGGGAATAAAACATTATGCTGGAATACTACTCCAATCCCCTTTGTAGGCTCAGTAATTTTTCTTCCGCTTAGAAGAATCTTTCCTTTTACTGGTTTTATAAATCCAGCAATTGTATTTAATATAGTTGTTTTCCCGCATCCGCTAGGGCCAATAATACACAAAAATTCGTTTTCTTTTACATTAAAACTTACATTTTCAACTGCCTTAGATTTTGTTCCATCTTTTGCATATACCACTTCGACGTTCCTTACAATCATTTTATTTTGCATTTTATCTTAATTGTACCCAAGGAAAGAGGTTTTTTACCGCAATTATATAGCACCTATCAGCAACCAACCCCATTAATCCTAATGTTGCAATGCCTAAAATCATTTTATCAACTCTAAATATAAGATGCGAAGTCAAAATCCTATATCCTACTCCAGAAAATGCTCCAGCCATCTCAGCAGCCACTAATGTAATAAAAGATATTGCAATGCCTATCCGCATTCCGCTTACAATAAAAGGAATTGAGCCATAGAATATGACTTCCTTTAGTGTTTGGAGCCTATTAGCTCCCAAGCTTTTTATAGCCCATATATGGTGCTTATCTATGTTAATAACGCCTTGATGAGTGCTTATCCATACTGGAAAAATAACTCCCCACATTACCAGTAATATCTTCGATGTCTCTCCAATTCCAAACCAGACTATCACCAATGGCACAAAAGCTATGCTTGGTATATTTCTCAAGAAATGTGCAATTTGTCCAATTGTGAGCCTAAAAATAGTAATTCTTCCAGTTAAAATTCCGAGGCAAATTCCAATCATGCTTCCTATTGCAAAGCCAAAAATCGCCCGGATTAGGCTTATTGAAACATCATTGAAAAATTCTCCTGTTAATAAAGATTCTAAAAAAGCTCTGAAAACCTTAGTTGGCGGTGGAAAAAGATTTATGTTAAAAAATCCGCTTTTTGAAATAAATTCCCAAAGCAATAAGAAAATTATGAATGTTGCAATTGTTGAATAATTTTTATAATTATTTTTCATTTCTACTCATTTTTTTAATATTTCATATCACCTCATTTTTGTCTATAGTGTCGGAAGTAAATAAATGAGCAATGTTAATCCGACACTATATTCGGCGGACACAACTATTTCAATCAATTATTTGTGTCCGACATTATAGTCATCTTAAACTCTTCACATATACATCATAAACCAAAGACTTATAATCTGGCTCTTCTGCTTCTTGCTTTACAATAAAAGCTTTCTTTGCCCATTTGCCTTCTTTTTCTAAGGAATTTACAAGACCAGGCTCGATACCAATTTTAAATGAATAACCATCCCATAAGCTTTCTACATCTTTTGAGTCCATGCCTAATCTTTTTGCGACAATTTCAATAGACTCTTTTTTGTTTTCTTTCATGAATTTTTCTGCTTTTTTTAGTCCGACCAACAATTTCTTTTGTGCCTCTTTTTGTGTACTTAATGATTCTTCCAATACAACTATGTTAAAAGGATGATTATATAGTCCCTTGCTTGAGAACAAAACTGAATTATTGCCCAGCATATTTTTAGCATTGTAAATATGAGGCTGCCAAGTGATAATTGCATCGACATCTCCTCTTGTGATTGCAGCAGCCATATCAGGAGGATTTAAACTCACAATTTTTACATCTGACTTGCTTAAGTTATTGATTTCCAGAAACCTGTTCAATACATATTCTCCTGATGTGCCAGAGGACATAGCAATTTTCTTGCCAGCTAAATCTTGCGGTTTTGAAATTCCTTTATCTTTTCTTGCTAATATATTTACATGTTTTTCAGATGTTGAAATTGTTGTAATTATCTTTACATCTTGATCTTGGAAAGCAGCAAGTATCATTGAAAAATCTGCCACAGTTGCAGTATCTACTGCTCCACCTACAAGAGCGTCAAGTGCAAGTCTGCCAGATAAAAATGGTTTAATCTCAACGTCTAATCTTTCTTCCTTCCAAAATCCTTTAGCTTCTGCTATAAAGACAGGGGCAGACGCCATTGTAAATGTATCAACACCAAAGATTATTTTGTTGTTTGGTTCTTCACCTATTATTTTGCCTGTCAGTACTTCACTTTTTGTGCAGCCTAATAGTACTAATATTGTTATCGCTAATAAAAACCAAATTTCTCGCTTCATTTTGCCCCCAATCTAGACAAGGAATTGTAATTCCTCTTTTAAACTCTAGTCCTCCTTTTTAGGATTACAATAGATAAATTTAAAAAGAAAAACTTAATAGTTAGATTACATGAAAGCAACCGCCTTAGAACAGATTGGCTTAACAAAAAACCAGTCTTTAGTCTATATTTCCCTGTTGAAATTAGGCTCGACAACTGCGCAAAATATAATAAAAGAATCAGAAATGCACCGTTCCAGAGTTTATGATAGCTTGGAAAGACTTCAAGATTTGGGATTAGTAAGCTTTGTTGTCAAAGATTTCAAAAAATATTTTCAGGCAGCAAATCCAGAAAAACTTTTGAATTATTTGGATGAAAAGAAGGAAATTGTCAACCAAATTATTCCAGAACTAAAGAAATTGGAAGGCATGAAAAAAGAAGAGATAAATGCTTCCATTTACAAGGGAAAAGAAGGCATAAAAACAATACATTCTGAGATGCTCAAGGAAGGCAAGGAAGTTTATGTTTTAGGAGCAAAAGGCATGATTTTCAAGGAATTGCCTTATTTTATTCCCAATTTTGAGAAAGAAAGGATTAAGAAAAAAATAAAATTTACTTTGATATACGACAAAAAAGAAATAAAGGATTTTGAGAAAGATATAATCAAAAGAAGATTATTTGGAGGTAAATCGCTGCCTGTTGGTTTTGAATCAAATTCTGTTGTTAATATTTTTGGAAGTAAAGTAGTCATTGTTTTGTGGAAAGACTACCCTAGCGCTTTCATGATTGATAATAAAGAAGTTGCCGACTCATTCAGGAAATGGTTTGAATTTATGTATAAAAAATCAACTTAATCACAATCCCTTGAAAAACTCAAACTTGTTCAATTGCAGAATGATCAATATCAAGATTACAGCTACAACCATGATCCAATAATATCCAAATCCTATTGCTAATCCAACGGCCCATACGGAAGCAGCAGTTGTCAAGCCGTGAACTTCATCTTTTGCCTTGAAAATTGTTCCTGCGCCCAAGAACCCGATTCCTGTTGCAATTCCCGCAATAATCCTTGCTGCCTCGTTAGGAAGCTGCTCAATGGTTACAAGAGCAAACAAGGCAGAGCCTAATGATACCAGCATATGGGTTCTAATGCCAGCCGGCTTATGCACAACCTCCCTCTCCAGCCCGATTAAGCCTCCTGCTACGGTCGCAAGAACAAGCCTCAAAATAATCTCAGTGTATACTGTCATCTTACTTGAATTTGAGCTGCCAGTCGGTTGGAGCGTAAGTCATTGAGATCAAAGCAGCTATGAACATCAATGTAAAGAATATCACCAAGGTAAATCCCCATGTAGCTGATTTTGGGTAAACATAAAATGCTGAAATCATGAATCCAACAATGCTTGTTATCATATAGCCTCCTGACAAAGGAGCTATATTGAATTTTTCTTCCATGATATCACCTTTTTTATTCTAACAAGTAACCTATATTTCCTTCCTTATCTATGAATATTCTCCTGTTTTTCTGGCTTTCGCTTAATGAATTAACTTTAGCAATTGCCGGCTTTGACTCGTCATCAATCCAATAGACAATTCCATTCCCATCAACATAATAATTTCCAGCTGCCAATGCGCTTAGCGAGTCTAAATTGTCGTAAATGATCAAATTGATGTCCATTGAAGCATAATCTTCATCATATACCACAAGCCCGGTCTGACTGGAATTTTCGCTCAAAAATCCGATACTAAATATAGCTATAGAAATGATTATGACCAGCAATGCAAGGCTGAAGTGCTCCCCTCTTTTGTTTTTTATCATATAAAGGCTAAATTGATTGCACCATATTTAAATTTAACGAAAATTTAAGCTTTGTGTAATAAGTCTTAATTTTGCCCGACTTTATACACACTATCCTTACTTTCTACACAGAAATTAGGGTTTATCCCTAATTCGTGCATTTCCTGTATAACAACGCAGATATTATGGCAGATTATTTTGCATAAAACCTCATTAACCTGTGCTGTCCATGTCTTGCTTCTTACAGAACCGCCAAACTTTGATTTAACCATCATTACGCTTGTTTCGGCATTGCTTCTTTTATGGTAGTGCTGTAAAAAGTCCTCATTATTCAACTGAAAGAAATAAAACATTTTCTTCCAAATCATTCCATTCTTATTAGCTTGGCTATTAGTCTTAAAAGGGATAAAAGGTAATGCTCCCTTTTCGTCAATAATCTCCAAATTTTGCTGACTCAAATATGCCTTATCACCGCTTAATTCTTCCATGTTAAAATTTTCAGTTGCCTTATTAACCAATTCTGAAAGCTGTGGGCAATCGTTGTCAAACTCTGTGGTTATCTTCACGCTTGGAATTATGTTTGTTTTAGCTCCTGTTATGAAGTGGCACTTAACCCACTTTCTTGACGATATTTCTTTGCCATACTTAAAGGAATACCACCTTTGAAATATTGAAGTTCCAAATCCTGTGGAATCAATAGCAAAGTCCTTTTCAATAGTCCTTAAAGGCAGGCTCGTCAAAGTAATCATGCTAACCAATAAAGGCGTAACTTCTTTCTTCTGCATGAAATGTCCGACAGAAGAATAGCAAGGCGTGGCATTGACGTAACCTTTCTCTTTTGCTATTTGCATATCTGACATAAATCGCCTTAATGAGAAGGTTGTAAATACCTTCATTACAGAGCTATAAACCATATCGCTTACTGGCAAAGTTGGTCTGCCAAATTTGTAATCTTGGCTTAAATTGCCTGTTATGTCTTTAAGTAATTTCATAAAAAGCGTTTTTTGGTTTATGCTTGCTTTATCATATTCCGACCAATTTTGAGAATATGTTTTCCTTATCGTTTGTGTTATAGTTACGTTTCCCTCGTTATCCACTTCTTTTGTAACTACAAACTCCACAGCGAAAACGTGCTTACATTTACACTTTCTTAATTCATAATCTGGGCATGTGCAGGTTGCTCCGAAGCCATTGCTTTGAACAACGTAAAACCCTGCTCCTGATTGGCTCGGAACGTGCCAATTATTGCCTACCTTTGATATTCTGCTTGTCTTTGCTATCTCTAAACCTCTTACTTTTCTTATCTCGATTTGTTCTTGTTGCATTTTTGTTTCACCTGTATATTGTTAATAACTATTAATGATTGTTAATACATACTTATATATAAATGTTTCTATTAATAATCGCTAATAACTATTAATGAAACAAAAGGTTTATATAGTAGTTAATTAATACTTGTTAATGAGTGTTAATAAATGGCTAAAAAATTAATTTTGGATTGCGACGACAAATTATGGAATGAAGTCCTAAAATATAGGATTGATAATGGTTTAAAGAATAACAATAATGCAGTTATAGATTTGATAAAAAAGGGATTGAAAAATAGATAATTTTATAAAAACTATTAATAATCACTATCCAACGTATTCAATTAAAAGAGTGAAAGCCCCAGCAGAGAATTGAACTCTGTCTTGCGTTTTAGGACACAGCGCCAGCCGTGAAGCCGTGCAGTCCGTTACACTTCTGGGGCATTTTCACTCTATGATTTTCTTGATTTTTTCAATTATTGCTAATAGTTTTCTTTTGCCATACTTTTGCTTTAAGTGAAAAATAACATCAATGTTTTCCAAGTCCATCTCAAACAATTTTGGCAGTTTATCGTCGGCTTTTTTATTTTCCGATAGGTTAGTTTGAATTTCTGTTGAGAAAACCTCACTTAAATGTGAAAGACCAAGAGGAGTAGCACTATACTTCCCATAACTAACATTTTGTATAAGTTTACCAATCTTCATTCTTTGAAGATATGCTGCCAGCACCGTATTTTTTATCCCAGTTCCCTCGACAATATCTCTGGCTTGCGCTGTCGGATGTTCTTGTAGATAAGCAAGAATTTTTGTTTTTAATGTTGTTTTACCTTTCATAACATAGGAGTTTATTCTGTTATTTATAAAGGTTTGTGTTTGTATATTCTGCTTTAAGTTTTTTGTAGAAAATATACTTTTTACACAGATTGGCTACTTTATACACAGAAGGCAGTTTTTACACAAAGCTGAAAATTTAGGCTGCTAATTTAACTTCGCCTATAAGTATAAATTTTTTTTTGTGAAAAGTAGTTCAACTTCTGGCTTTGTAAGATAATAAATCACTAAACCTGAAAATATAATCGTCCAAACAATGGCTCTATGATTTTTGAAATAAAATATTCTGATAACTAAAATAAGCACTAAAAGGATTATAGTAGCTATCCTAGCTGAATTGTTCAATTTTATTATTCCCCAGGACAATAAAGAGTAACAAATAAGTTGGATTAGTAAGTAAGCAACATTGTAGCTTCCCCCTAAATGTTTTCCAAAAAAGAATACAAATATTATTCCGAATACATTTAAAATTAAATAAGCTATAACCAACTTCAAACCAGTAGGAAATTTTGTTGGTCCTTTTTTCTTAGATTTCACTGCCAATCTTCCCAATAATCAATTTTAGCCCCTAAGCATGAATTTGTCAATGTTGTTTCTTGCCTTTTCCCTTCTTGCCTGGTGCTCCTTCAGGAAATTGTTTAAAACATCAATGGTTATTTTTTTAAGCTCGCCTGTGAGCATCTTTCCGTTCTTGTAATCGTCATAAATCTGCTTAAGCTTTTTGGAGTCTTCAAGGAAGTATGTAAGATATTGGTAGGAAACATCAATATCAGGATTTCCTCCATGCTTCCTGTGCTCTTCGACAGTTTCCCTGCCTCCTGAAAAGGCATATTTGTTTATTTTTTCCTTAACCTGCTCTGGAGTGTCCATAGCAAATATAGTTGTTTTTTCAATGGAAGATGACATTTTTCCCTCTGCATGCATGCCCTGCAATCCAGGAAGAAACCTGCAAAGAATTGTGGCTGTTTTTGGGTAGCCAAGTTTTGGCGCCACATCGTTTGTCATGAAGAAATGCGGCTGCTGGTCTATTGCGCAGGGGATGAGGCAATAAGTCGGCTTGTTCTCCATTATTGAAGGCAAAAATGCAGGCACTGACTGCATTGAAGTATAAAATATCTCCCCAAGGTTGTTTGAATCTGTGAATCCGAATGTTGACTTTGCTGTCGACAATGTTATCTTCTTGGCGACCCTGCACGCATGCTTGTACATCACATTGGCATATTCAGTGTCCAAAAATATCTTAGTCTTTTTTGGATTGAATCCCACTGCTATTATGTCAAGTATGTTATCATACGCCCATTTGTGGGTATCCTCTAAAGTCAGATTATCGTTGAACAAGAATTTCTCCTCATCGGGAATCTGGAACAGCAATGTTACATCAAATTTGTCCTGAAGCCATTTGCAGAACATCCATGGTATCAAGTGGCCTAAGTGCACAGGCCCTGAAGGAGCCCTTCCGGTGTAAAGGTAGAACTTGTTGCCCTTTTCTGCTTGCTCAAGCACAGTGTCAAAGTAAGTATGCGCGAAAAATATCTTCCTTTTGAGGAAATAATGGAGCTCGCCTGCGCGCTTTTCAAGCCTTTTCAATATTTTGCCATCTAATGGCTTGACCCCAAATTCTTGGATCAACTTGTCATAATCTATCTCTCCTGAAACTTCCCAAGGAGTTACGGTAAATTCTTTTGGCATTTTGCATAATAAAATTAAGGTTTTTATAAATGTTATCAAAACAGAAGTATGAGAATGACACCCAAAACCATTATCAATGCGCCAATCATTCTCTCAGCAATTTTTCTTTCTTTAAACATGAGCCAGCCATAAGCTACTCCAAATATCGAGCTTGTGCGCTTTAGAGCAATCATATATGGAACTATTATCAAAGACAATGCAACAAAGTGAAACAAAATCATCAATCCATAGAAGAAGCCGGAGAAGGCAAAGCCTTCGATATTGGTTTTTATTCCTTTAAAGTTTCTTATTAGCTCATTAAAAATAAAAATGCTTAGCGCAATTAAAATCAGAATTGTGTAAAATACGCTGAAAAATACAGCATTAGAGCGCTGGACTGCAATTTTGCTTATTGCAGATGTAATGCTGTAAATAAAAGCCACAGCCACCATCATCAAAGAGCCCTTGTTTCTAAATAAGGTTTTAAAGGGCTCAAAAATGCCCTTGCCAATTTGGCTAAAGTTAAGGACATAGCTTCCTGCCACAATCAAAACAATACCCAACATTCCTATCATAGTAGGGAGTTCTCCAAGCAAAATAAACGAAATTGGTATAAGAAACAATGGAGTGAATGCTAAAAACGGAAGTGTAAGGGACAAAGGCGATTGTTGAACTGCTTTAACATACAGAAAAAGTGCCGCTATCTCAAGAGGCACTAATACTAATGCGATGCCCCAAAATGTGGCGTCAAGCTTAGGTATTTCCACAAATGGCAACAGCAGCAATAGAAATAAGGACGCAAAAGCAAATCTCGACCAAACAACCAGCATGGTATTTGCTCTTGCTAGGTGCTTTTTTAGCAGCGCGTCTGAGGTTACAGCTGAAAATCCGCTTAAAATTGATAATATTGCCCACAACATTTTATTGTTTCAAACTGTTCAATATCTCTTTTATCGCGCCAATCCTGTCTTTCTTTCCAAATATGGCAGTTCCTGCAACAAACACATTCGCGCCTTCGTCATAGGCAACCCTTGCAGTGTAGGGATTTATGCCGCCGTCTACTTCTATGTCCAGCTTTGGCTTTAATTTCCTCAATTCCCTGACTTTAGGCATAACTTCATTGATAAATTTCTGGCCAGCCCACCCAGGCTCTACGGTCATAATGAGCACCATATCCACCATATCAAGATATTTTTTGATATTTTCCAATGAAGTTTTTGGCTTTATTGAAATCGCTGTTTTGATTCCATTTTTCCTTATGAAATTCAATTGATGGGCAGGATTCCTGCAGGCTTCTTCATGTATTGTGATGGAATAAGCACCAGCATCTATAAATTCCTTGATATATGAATTGCTTGGCTCGTGTACCATGAGATGGACGTCAAGAGGCACTTTTGTTCTTATTTTCCTGACAAAATCCGCATTTACTGTTGTTGGCGCGACAAATATCCCGTCCATTATATCAATGTGTATCAGGTCAGAAAACTTTTCCACTTCTTTGATTTCCTCATTTATTTTGGATTTGTCAGCAGAAAGTATCGAAGGGGCTATTTTTATTCTTGGCATTTTTTAATGTTTATTTTTATTATTTATTGAAATTGTGTTTTTGTTCGTTATTGGAAGTTTATTGATATTATTTTTGTTTAATGAGTTGCGATTTAATGTATTGTGTCTTATTGTGCTAAACAATTATAAGTTTATCCTGAAAATAATTTCCTGACAACCTGCAAAGCAATCTCCCTCTTTTTCGGGAAAGCTGCTATGCTTATCTTTAGATGGAAGCATCTTCCCGAATCGGTAATAAATAACTTTCTGTCGCTTATCCATGCTTCCTTGTCAAACCTCAAAAAAAAATTTAAATCTTCATCTAGCCTTGATTCTGCCTGGCCTATGACAAGCTGCTTTTGCTGCGCATTTATATTTTCCATAATTTTTTCAAGAAACTGGCTTATTAAGTTGCTTTTTGCAAGCACTACCTCAAATATTTTTATCTTTGATTCATTGAAGCCCTGCGCTGTGCTCTTCTTTAATCCAATCTTGTTCTCTTCAAGATTGAAAGGGAAAAAACTGATGAAAGAATTCAAAATTTCCTCGCTATTTTCATATAAATCGGAAAAAACCGTCAGTTTTGCAGAGTGTGCGTATTTCATTTAGCCTAATGCAGCTTTTCCATGGCACTAATTATATTCCAAATCTGAGCCCTGGTGTATGACTGGAGATTGACATCATTTGCAATCTCATCCAAATCACTTAGTGCCTTGTTCAGCCTTATCGACAATTCAGTTCCTGCCTTGAGGCTGGCCATTATATTTTGTATCTGCAGCCTTA
>Ga0209541_10013934_pt1 | contig 12212 bp, 11 predicted proteins | sample RifCSPlowO2_01_FD_184027 | JGI IMG/M metagenome (GOLD analysis project Ga0209541, IMG submission 184027) | Groundwater microbial communities from Rifle, Colorado - Rifle CSP2_plank lowO2_0.1 (SPAdes) (version 2) | ecosystem: Environmental > Aquatic > Deep subsurface > Groundwater | place...
GATCGCTTCGGCCAGTGCCTGGCTGTCTGCCGGAGGCACTAAAATGCCGTTTTGAGAATTAATTAATTCCGGATTACCGCCGATATTAGTGGCCACCACAGGTAACCCGGAAGCTAAAGCCTCAAGCAGGGAATTGGATTGGCTTTCGGATAAGCTGGGCAAGACAAAAATTTTTGCCCGCCGATAAATTGACGGAAGTTGCTGGTGAGATTTCGGACCCAGGAATTTCACTCTTTTAGTTAAATGAAGATTTTTGACCAAAAATTTGATTTTTTTCTCGAGCGTTCCAGTGCCGGCCAATAGTAGTTTGGCCTGAGGCACTAAAGGCAGCGCTCGGATTAAATATTCCAACCCTTTTCTGGCACCAAAACGGCTGGTACACAAAATGACCGGTTGAGTCACCGGGTTTTTTGCCGGATAAAATTTCTTTCTATCTACGCCGTTATTAATGACTGTTATTTTTAATTCGGGAAATGATTTTAATACCAGTTGTTTAAGAAATTGGCTGTTGACGTCCAAATGTCTGGCCCGGCGGTAAACCAGATTTAATAATGGTTTTACTAGCTTTAACAATAGATCATGGCGTGGTTCATAACCCGGTTCTTCAGCGCCGCGAAAGGAAACTATGTAGGGCCGACCGGAAAGCCAGGCGGTAACCCCTCCCGGCAAACCGGAAAAAGCATGAATTAAGTCGTAATCGTTTTTATGTTTAAATGTCCACCAGGTGATGTGCCAAAAAAACCGTAATAAATTCAGATAGCTTTGGTGATGCAGGTTGTGCAGATTTTTGCCAATATCTAAACGAACTAGACGGGTATTGCGAGACAGACGTCGGTTTTGGAAACTACCGATAGACGAGGTTAGAACATCGAGAGTTAAATTGGGCAGTTTCTTAAACTCTTTGACCAGATACTGATTGGCAATACCAGTACCGCCGCCCAAGGGAGGGTACTCGTAGTTAATCAAAAGAACTTTCATGTTGATATCAGCATTATACCCTTGTGTTAAAATCACTTTAATGAGAAAACGCCAAGTAAGAATAGGAGATGTCAAGATTAATCAGTTGGCAAAAAAATATATAAATCAAATATTGGCGACCAGCCGGTTAACTTACGGTCCGTTTACCCAAAGGCTGGAGAAAAAGTTTGCCCGGTTGCACCGGCGGAAGTGGGCGATTTTCACCTCTTCGGGTACAGGAGCACTGTTGGTAGGATTGGCCAGCCTTAAAGAACGTTATGGTTGGCAGGACGGAGATGAAGTTTTGGTTCCGGCAATTTCTTTTGTGGCCACGGCTAACATTGTTTACCATTTGCGCCTAAAGCCGGTTTTTGTTGACGTGGAATTTGACACCTACAATCTTGATCCGAAACAAATTAACAAACACGTTACTAAGAAAACCCGGGCGATTATTCCGGTTCATGTTTTAGGTTTGCCGGCAAATATGCCAGAAATTATTAAAACGGCCAAACGAAACCAACTGAAAGTTTTAGAGGACTCGTGTGATGCTATGTTCGTCAAGGTTAAGAGAAAGCCGGTCGGCAGCTGGGGAGAGTTGGCCGCTTTTTCCACCTATGTGGCACATTTACTGCCGACAGGGGTAGGCGGATTTTTAGCTGGTGACGATAAAAAAATTGAAGCAATTGCCCGTAGTTTCTTATTCCACGGCCGCAGCGATCGCTATCTTTCAGTTAATGATGAGAATCAGCAAGACCAAAAAGTGATTCGTTCCCGTTTTCAATTTGACCGAATTGGTTGGCATTTTCGCTTGACCGAACTGGAAGCGGCAATCGGTTTGAGTCAGCTGGAAGGAGCGGAGTATAAAAAACAGCTTCAGCGGCGACAGCGGCTGGCGAACTTGTTGATCAAGCTGTTGAAACCACTGGAAAATAAACTTCAATTACCTGAAACGCCAGTTGGCTTTGAACACGCCTACATGATGTTTCCTTTATTGATTAAGGATCCGCATATTAACAAATGGGAATTGATTTACTGGCTTGAATCCTGCGGCATTGCTACCAGAGAACTTTTACCTCTATTAAATCAGCCGGCTTACAAAAAAACTTTTGGCAACCTTGAGTCAAAATTTCCGGTTGCCAAAATGATTAATGAAACAGGTTTTTACTTTGGTTGTCATCCCTACATGACAGAGACTGATGTTCGTTATATTGCAGGAAAGTTGTATGAGTTTTTACAAAAATAAACGCGTGTTTGTCACCGGCGGCACCGGTTTTATCGGTGCACATTTAGTTAGAGCGTTAAAAAGTGTCGGTGCCAAGGTCACTGCTCCCTCAAGGCAGGAAGCGGATCTTTCTCAGGCCGATGCCGCCAATAAAGTGATTGCCGGGCATGATTTAGTGTTTCATTTAGCCGCAGCGGTGGGCGGGATTCACTATAACCAAACCCACCCGGCAAGCTTGCTTCATCAAAACCTGTTACCGACCTTAAATGTCTTGGAGGCGTCCAGAAAGACAAAAGTAAACAGAATGTTGATGGTGTCTTCGGCTTGCGTTTACCCGCGATTTTGCACTGTTCCGACCCCCGAAACAGAAGGTTTTAAAAACGAACCGGAGCCGTCTAATTATGGTTATGGTTGGTCGAAAAGAATGGCGGAAATTTTAGCCAAAACCTATGTCCAGGAATATGGGATGAAGATTGGAATTGTTAGACCTTATAACGCCTATGGTCCCGGAGACAATTTTGATCAGGACAGATCACACGTGATTCCGGCTCTCATCAAAAAAGTGATTGACGGCGAAAATCCGTTGGTGGTCTGGGGAGATGGTTCGGCCACCCGCTCATTTATTTTCGTCAGTGATGTAGTTATCGGGATGATGCTGGCTATGGAGAAATATCCCGTGCCCGACCCGATAAACTTGGGAACAACCGAAGAAATCAGCATTAAGAATTTGGCGGAACTGATTATTAAACTTTCGGGTAAGAAGACCAAAATTAAATTTGATCCGAGCAAACCCAATGGTCAGCCCAGGCGAAATTGTGCGGTGACCAAAGCCAAAAATTTTTTAAACTTCACCGCTAAAACTAAACTCAAACAAGGGTTGCCCCAAGTGATTAATTATTACCGGAATTATGTCCAGAAAAACTCCTAAATCTACTTTGGTGATTTTAACCAGAAATGAAATCACCGGTATGACCGCTTTAATTAAAAAAATTCCCTTTAACCAAGTGGACGAAACACTGGTAGTTGATTTTAAATCAACCGATGGCACAAAGGAATTTATCAGAAAAAAACATCTGCGTTTGATTAATCAAAGCAGTCCGGGAAGAGGCGAAGCCTTTCGTTTAGCCGTAGCCAAAGCTCAAGGAGAACACCTGGTTTTTTTCAGCCCTGACGGTAATGAAGATCCTCAAGACATCCCCAGACTTTTAGATTTATTAAGGCAGGGATACGATTTGGCAATTGCCAGTCGATTTTTACCCCAAGCACGCAATGAAGAAGATGATCAAGTATTTAAATTCCGGGCTTGGGCTAACCAGGGTTTCACTTTTCTGGTCAATTGGTTTTGGGACGGCAAACTTTCTGACAGTATCAACGGTTATCGGGCAATTACCAAACACGCCTTTAATCAACTTAATTTGGATGCTCAGGGTTATGTGATCGAATACCAAATGTCGATTAGGGCGCTAAAATTAGGATTAAAGATCGCCGAAATTCCTACCAGAGAAGGCAACCGTCTCGGCGGGCAATCAGGATCTTTGGCGATTCCGACAGGCCTGTTATTTATTAAATACTTATTAAGAGAAATATTCATTCAAGCTAAAGTGTAAAATATCTTTTAATGAACCAATCTTTTATTCCTTTAGCCAAGCCTGAGTTTGGTCCGATTGAGAAAGAGCTGGTTAATAAGGCTTTAGATACCGGCTGGATTTCTTCAATTGGTAGTTTCGTTGAGGAATTTGCTGATGAATTTACCCAAGCGGTTAATACCAATTATGCCTTGCCGGTTTGCAATGGGACAGCTGCTTTGCATTTGGCTTTGATTGCCCTGGGAATTGGCAAGGGAGATGAAGTGATTGTGCCGGCCTTAAGCTTTGTGGCTTCAGCTAACACGGTGACTTATGTCGGCGCCGAACCGGTATTTGTGGATATTGACCCAAAAACTCTAAATTTGGATTTAAACCAGGTGGAAGCGGCAATTACTAAAAAAACTAAGGCACTTATGACAGTTGATCTTTACGGCCACCCGGTTGATTTTGATGCTTTTTCTAAACTAGCTAAAAAACACAAGCTCCATTTTATTTCCGACTCAGCTGAATCATTGGGTTCACGGTATAAAGGTAAACCAGTTGGTAATCAGGCCGATGTGGCTACTTTTTCTTTCTTTGGCAATAAAATTGTCACGACCGGCGAAGGGGGAATACTGGTGACCAATGATAAAAAAATCTATGAAACGGCTAAACTTTACCGCGATCAAGGGAAAGACACGACCATTCATAACTATTACCACCCGGTAATTGGTTATAACTACGGTATGACCAATTTACAGGCGGCGGTGGGCATAGGGCAATTAAAGCAATTAAACGCTTTTGTGGCCAAAAAACGCCGGATTGCTGACAGCTATCGGAAATTACTCAAAGGCGTGCCGGGAATCACTTTCCAGCAAGAAGCCGAATATGCCCAAAGCAATTGGTGGATGTTTTCTATTCTGGTTGACCAGCAAAAATTCGGGCGGTCAAGAGACGAATTAATGAAGTTATTGTTGACAAACAATATTGAAACCAGGCCCTTTTTCTATCCCTTGTCCAAATTGCCGCCTTACCAACAAGCTAATCAAACAAAGGATTTCCCGGTGACTTATAAATTAGCTGATCAGGGAATGAATCTGCCTAGTTTTGCCGGATTGACTGACGAAGAAATAAATTACGTGGTAAAAATTATTAAGTTAGTTATCGGCAGCCACCAAGGCAAAGCGTAGTGTTTGACTAGCCTAAATTTTTTGCTGAAAAGTTTAATAATGGCTTCACTCCGATAGTTTTTTAAGGTTACCTGATCTTCAACGTTTGCGTTAATGCCAAAAAGAGAAACCAACGGATATAATTTTTGCCGCAAATTTTCGTTTGGAAAAGTAATTAATAAAATTCCTTCAGGTTTTAAAACTTTGGCGGTGCTTTTAACAAAGCGGTTTAGATGAGTAATGTGTTCGATGACTTCAGTGGCCAAAATAATGTCAAAACTGTCGGCGGCAAATGGCAGTTTGGTAGCATCGGCAACTCGCAGCTTGATTCTTTGTCTGATTTTTAGCGGTTGGGATTTGAGACTGTGGCGTAATGCCCTGATTGGTTCTTCGATTAAGTCAATACCTGTTACCAAAGCGCCCTTTTGTGCCAATTTAAGAGTGATATAGCCGGCCTCACAACCAATATCTAAAAGTTTTTTGCCTTTGATATTGCCTAATTCTTTAAAAATTCTTTTCACCCGTAGCCGGGAAGGAATGCCAATGAGCGGATGATTGTAATAATCAGCCATCGGTTCTTTGATAAATTCCAGATGAGCCGCCTGTCTATCAGACAACTTCTTAGTTTTCATAAGCGAAATCTTATCATATAATCTGCTTATGGCTAAGAAAAAGTTATTTTTGGTGCTGATTTTGGGATTTTTCGCCGCCTTGTTTTTACACAATGCTTGGTTTTATCCCTATAACAGCGGCTATGATGCCGGCATTCATCAAATCTACACAAGAATTATCACCTTCGAAAAAAGAATTCCGACTCCTCTGGATACACCCGAATCCTACAATCCGCCCTTGTTTTATTTTTTATCAGGAAAGCTAGCTCAATTATTTACGCCTTTATTTGCCGGGAATTTTTTTGACGCTTTAAAGTTATGGCAGATACTTATCGCTTTATTGATGCCGGTAATTGGTTTTCTTTGGTATGACATTTTTTTAAGCTTAAACCGTAAAAAACCTGACTTGTCTCTTTTTTTCCTCTTTTGGCTGTTGTCTCTCCCTGTAATTATGAAACTGGCGCCGATGTACAACATTGAAACACCGTCGTTAATTATTGGCTCTTTCATTGTTTGGTATTTTATAAAGTTTGTCTTACCCAAACCTTCATTAATTAAGATTTTGTGGCTGGGAATTTTTGCTGGGATTATTTTCTCACTACGGATTATGTCAGGGTCACTCCTATTGAGTTTAGGTTTAGGAATTTTTCTCATTTATTGGTTTAAAAAGATCAGCTTTAAACAAATGTTAATTTACAATCTGCTGTTTACGGTAGTGACGCTGGCAATAGGCGGGCAATATTATTACTTCTTTAAAGATCAAGGTGTGTTTGATAGCGGCGAAAATGTGGCCGAGCTCTATCGGGTGCCATTTTTTCAAAGACAGCCAAGAAGTTTTTATTTAGATACTTTTCTCAGGACGATGATGAGAAATCCTATCAGAGAGTCTTTTCCTAACCGCTTTATTCCTATCTTTTATTCCACTTTTTGGGGTGATTACTGGAATTATTACCGTCAGCGGCGCTATCCGTTGTCAGCCGAGGAACAAATAAAATTTAAAGACAGCACCAACAAGGTCAAGATTTCTGCTGAGCGCTTAAAGGTTTTGGCCTGGCAAAACCGAATTAATCTGATTCCTACGCTGATTTTAATTATTGGCCTGTTTGCGGCTATAAAGAAACTAATTTTAAGCATTTGGCAGAGGCGAGCCACTTATCAGCAAATCAGCGAAAATTTTCTAACCTTATTTTTTATCTGGGCCTTCCTGTTTTTCTTTTACACCAATATCCAGTTTCCTAACGTTTACAAGGGTGACACGATTAAAGCCTCCTATGTTTTGTATGCCATTCCGGTATTAATTTATTTTGCCGTTAAGTGGCTCGGGTCAACCAAAAAAATCAAATGGTTGTTTTACCCCTTAGTGGCGATGGTGGCAGTTTCGATTTTATTTAATCTCAATTTTGATTATTTTTAATCATGGCTTTGTCGTTGTCGATCATCCTGCCGACTTTTAACGAAGCGGGCAATATTGGCCAGCTGATAAAAACCATTTACCGCCAGTCGGGCTTGAAAGACTATCAACTGGAAATCGTGGTGGTTGATGATAACAGTCCTGACGGAACGGCAGCGGCGGCCAGGCGTTTAAGCAGGAGCTATCCGGTAAAAGTCATAGTAAGAATAAAGCAGAGGGGCTTGGCGACGGCGATTTTGGCCGGTATCCGCCACGCCCGGGGTAGAATCATTGTTTTAATGGACACAGACTTTAATCACCAGCCTAAAGACATTATTAGGTTAGTTAATCCGATTGCCAGCGGTCGGAGTGATTTGGTGATTGGTTCCCGCTATATTGCCGGCGGCGGGATGCCTTTATCCGAAGCCGGGCCGATACAGTTTTTAGGATCTAAATGGGGCAATTGGGCGGTTAATAAATTGATTTTAAATTTACCGGTGAGTGAAAGTTTGAGCGGCTTCGTCGCGATTCGGTCAAAGGTTTTACGCTTAGTGCCTATAAAATCAATTTTTCAAGGATATGGCGACTACTGTATGCGGCTTTTATATCATGTCCACAGGGAAGGATTAAAAATTAATGAAGTGGCCGTAGTTTACGGCAAGAGGCGATACGGGGTGAGCAAAAGTCAGCTGCTGTCAATGTTTTTCGGCTATTTTAAAACGGCTTTAAGCCTTAGGCTTTTTCCATCCAGACCGCGTGCTTAAGCTGCCAGTTGTGATTTTTTTCTTCCCACAAATGGGGCGGCCGGAATTTATTAATCGTTTGCCAAAACTGGTCTTGACTTATCATCATGTAGTCAAGGATTTCTTTAAACCAGCGCTGGGGGAACTCGCCGTCGTAGCGCTTGACCAAAGCGACACCTTCTTCCCGGGTCATGTGGCCGCTTCTTATTTCCTGGGCAGCATCATAACTGGTCCGGCCCAAACCAAATTTAATATAAGTGGTGTAATAGTGAAAGCCGTCAATCCGGTCATCTAAAGAATTGTATTTGGAATATGTCCCTTCGGTTCGGCCGTAAGGGTTGGCCTCAAAGCCGGCGTGTTCAACGGCGTAATAATACATTTCCTGGGGAATCCATTTTAAATAGTATCCCAAATATCTAATTTCCACTCCGACTTTTTTCAATTCCGACTCTTTGGGAAACATGTAGGGTTCCAAATCTGCCCGGGTGACGCCGTGCTTGGGTAAATCTTTGATACCAACTCCGCCAAAATATAACTTATCTTCGTTGATTTGGGGCCAGTCTCTAAAAGGAGAAAAATTAGCTTTTAATTTGTTACCGTACTCGGCTTCGTTTTCACCGTAAAACACCAGGGGAATGTTAAATTTAACGGCCATTCTGGCGGCAAGGTTTTTTTGGCCAAAAATAAACGGCTGGAAGGGGTGACATAAGTTTAAAAAGGCCAGATGAGTTAATTGCCGATGCACCTTGCCGTTGGGGAAAAACAAATAGTTGTCAAAACCGGAGTGAATCCAGTGTTGGTGATTACGCCAACCGACTTCGGTGTAAATATGCGGCGCCCAGGTGACGGTTAAGGGGTGCATGCCGTATTTGTACTTTAAGACGTTGGCCGCAAAAATTGAGTCCTTGCCTCCGGAGCCGGGGACTAAAACATCATAAGCGCCCTTCTTGCTCCGGTGCCGGTCTAAAAGTTTAATTAATTCTTTTTCGCGCCCTTTCCAGTTAACTGTTTTATGTTTCATTTCGGCCCAGCGACAGGCATCGCAGATACCGTCTTTGTCAAAATGAATAGTCGGTTTTTTATCTTCGGATTTACTTTTGTGTTCAACCACAGACGATGGCCTTTGATTGCTAATGACGCAGCGGCGGCAAAACTTTACCTCCAAAGGGAGGCCAAACATGCCGGCATTAGACTTGGTTGACGAAGTTGGCATAGATTTTTAATCCGGTGGGGCCACTTTTTTCCGGGTGGAACTGTGTTCCCCAGATGCGATTATACTCGACCACCGAGCAGAAAACATCGTCGCCGTAGTTGGTGGTGGCGGCAACCATAGTTTTGTCTTTGGGTCGGACAACGTAAGAATGGACAAAATAAAACCAGTCGTTGTCGGCAATTCCTTTAAACAGCGGTATTTCAGATTTTACTAGTTTAACTTCGTTCCAGCCGATTTGGGGCAGTTTCGCGCGGCTGCTCATTTTTTCAACAATGCCGGGGATTAAATCAAGGCCGGCATGGGTGCCGAATTCGTAGCCGGTGGTGACCATTAATTGCATTCCCAGGCAGATACCTAAGATGGGTTTACCTTTGTCAACCTCTGACTTGATAGCCTTATCCAGTTTTTTGGCTTTTAGACCGGCTATACCGTCTGCAAAAGCGCCAACTCCGGGTAGAACCAGTTTATCAGCTTTTTTTAACTGATCCGGCTTGGTGGCGAAGAACCAGTCAGCTTTGGCAAAAGTTAATGCCCGGGCAACTGAAAATAAATTGCCCAAGCCGTAGTCAATTAAAGCGATTTTATTACTCATAGGCGTACCGGAATTTTGGCTTTTTTTAAGCCCTGTTTAATTTCGGAAATGTTCAATTTATTAAAGTGGAGCAACGAGGCAATTGCTAAAGCATCGGCCTTGTCGATTGTCACCGCGGCAATTAGATCGGCAATTGATCCGGCACCACCGCTGGCGATAACCGGAATTTTTGCCGCCGAGGCGATTTTAGCTAATAAATTCAGATCATAACCCTGGTAAGTGCCGTCCTGGTGAATGAATGTCAGTAAAATTTCACCGGCGCCAAGTCTTTCTACTTCTTTGGCCCAGGGGATGGGGTCAACCCCGGTCGGGGTCCGGCCGCTATCGGTGTAAATTTCATAACTGCCGTCGAACTTTTTTTGCACCTCTAAGGAGGCAACCATGGCCTGGGAGCCGAACTTTCTGGCAATTTCCGTTACTAATTCAGGTTTTTTAATAATGGCAGTGTTAATGGCCACTTTGTCAGCGCCGGTCCGTAAAAACAGCCTGGCGTCGGCAACTGATTTAATTCCGCCGCCAACGGTTAAAGGAATGTAGATCTGCTCGGCAGTGCGTTTAACAATATTAAGCCAGTTATTCCGTTGGTACAAGCTGGCGACAAGGTCAATGTAAATTAATTCATCGGCGCCATCGGCGGCGTATTTTAGCGCCGCCGCCTCGGGCTTGCCCACAATCCGCAAACCTTCCAGGTGAATGCCTTTAATTAAGTTTTCGTTTTTGACTTCAAGTTTAGGAATAATTCTGACAGTCAGCATAGGTTATAATGCCTTTATATGAGGCAAACGGTTCTAATTATCACCGAAGACGTGGTGAAAATCCAGAGTCTGACCAGAATTTTGGGGAAATTTTACAGCCGGCTCTATATTTCCTGGTTGAAATTAAGGTTGCGACTAACAATTTTATTGTTAACTCCATTTTTTCGGGTTAGAGTTTTAACCTCAAACGATATTGGTTTTAGAGAAAAAGACTATTTTTATTACGGCAACCAGTTGTCAACCATCAATTACGCCAAAAACCGAAAGACTTATTTGGCAGTGACCAAACGATTGGCTAAAATAATCAACCAACCCGAATTAACCAATTTATTTATCACTAAGCTGACAATTTATCTTGCCTATCATTACTTTATTTATGCCGACGTTTATTCCGAGTTAATTGACACACTTAAACCCGCCAAAGTGATTGTGTTAGGCAATTCTTTCCATGAGCAGATTGCGGCTCTGGTGGCAAGAAAGAAAAAAATTCATCTGATTAAGTTTTCTATTTTAAGCCTAAGCTGGCTGCAGAAAAAACTGCAAAAATGGCTCTTAAACCGTGAGTATCAATTAAAATTGGAGCAATTTTTAAAACAAAGTCGGCGGCCGAAGGTTGATTTGGCCGGTACGGGAAGAGCGATTTTATTAAGCGCTGATTTTTACCGTCACCTTAAAAGCATAATTCCGCTTTACCGGCGCTTGAAGTCGTTGGGCGAAAAACCACTGTTGGTGACTGACATTAACAACTTAGACGTGTCGCTTAAAAATCTTTACTTTTCCAATGCCGCCCATGTTTACTTAGCCAGTTTTTTACCCGGCGGCTTTAAACCCAAAAACCTTGAGTTTAATCAATCGGTCGGCAGCCAATCGGAGAATCTTGAAGATTTGTTTTACCAAATTACTTTGGCTGCGGCTGAACCGATGATTAAAAAGTCGCTTTTACTGGGACAATTGTATTTAACTGCCGGGAAAGAACTGTTTGCGGCGATCAAACCTAATGGGGTGATTGTTGTTTCTGATGTTCGTTTTACCGAATTAACTTTAGCCGGCCTGGCTAAACGGTTAAAAGTGCCTTCAGTCTTGGCTTCGCCGAACACGATATTGGATTTTACTGAAATCAACCCTTATGATTTAGCCGACAAAGTGGCGGTGGTCGGGCCGTATATAAAAAAACAACTGGTGCGGATCGGTTTAAACCCAAAACGGATTGAAATTGCCGGCGACTTAGTGGCGGAAAATGTTAACCTTGACGGTATTAAGTTAGACAAAAAAAAGGTCTTCCGAAATTTGGACATTCTGAAAGACAAAAAACTGGTATTGCTAATCTCTTTCCGGCCAACTTGGATGATTCCCAGGGAGGAAAAAGAAGCCTATGTAAAAATTGCCGTTGCCGCCGCCAAAGCCAACCCGCAAGTCGCCTTAGTGATTAAGCCCCATCCGACGGAAAAACGCTATCGCGTGTTGGAGGAATTAAAATCCTGGGGGCTTGACAATGTAATTGTTAGCGATAATCATCAACTGAGTTTAATGGATTTACTTCACGCTTCAAGTTTAGTCATCCAAACCTGGTCATTTACAATTTTTGAAGCGATTATGCTTAGTCGGCCGGTGTTAATTATCAATCCGTTTAAGAAAAATTACGGTGTTTTTCTGCCGATTCTTGATTTAAAGGCAGGCGTTGAGGTTCATGGTGTGAAGGAAGCGACTGATTGGATGAGAATTCTGGTTGACCGCAATCATCCGAAAACCATCAAAGAAATTGAAGAAGACAAAATGGCCAGCGCCGAATTTATTCATTTTTCCCGGAGGGAAGCGTCTCAAAAAGTGGTAGCGATGTTATTGGGCAAATAAAAACTTAAATTGCCAGGCCAGATATAATTGTTTGGAGTAACCAGGGTGAAATTATCTTCAAGCGTCGTTCTAATCATTGTAGCCGTGCTTTTACCCTCCGGGCTTTTTTGCTCCAAAAAGGCTAACCGGTTGGCGTCAACCACC
>Ga0209541_10013939_pt1 | contig 12210 bp, 14 predicted proteins | sample RifCSPlowO2_01_FD_184027 | JGI IMG/M metagenome (GOLD analysis project Ga0209541, IMG submission 184027) | Groundwater microbial communities from Rifle, Colorado - Rifle CSP2_plank lowO2_0.1 (SPAdes) (version 2) | ecosystem: Environmental > Aquatic > Deep subsurface > Groundwater | place...
AGGAGCTCGGGCATCGCGTTATTCTCCTCATTGGGGACTTTACCGGTATGATTGGCGATCCGACCGATAAAAACGCGGCGCGCAAACGCCTCACCCGCAGGGAAACGCTCAACAATGCGCGGCTCTATAAAGAACAAGCCGGACACCTCATCTCATTTGAAGGAAAAAACCCCGCGGAACTCAAGTGCAATTCGGAGTGGCTCGGCAAACTCTCCTTTGAAGATTCTTTCGAGATTTCGTCCAATCTCACCTACACACAGCTTGTGAAGCGCGACATGTTTCAGAAGCGAATTGAGGAAGGGAAAGAGCTTTATATGCACGAGTTCCTGTATCCGCTGATGCAAGGTTATGACAGCGTGGCTATGGATGTGGACGGCGAGGTTGGCGGCAACGACCAGACATTCAACATGCTCGTCGGCCGCGACCTCATGAAGAAGATTAAAAATAAAGAAAAGTTTGTGGTCGCCATGAAGCTTCTTACCGACCCCTCCGGCGCCAAAATGGGAAAGACCGAGGGGAACATGGTGGCGTTCTCTGACACTCCCTCTGATGTGTTCGGCAAGCTCATGAGTTGGCCGGATTCGCAGATTTTGTCCGGTTTTGAGTTGTGCACGATTGCCCCCCTTTCCGAGATTGAGGGAATCAAAAGACAACTTGAGAGCGGCGCTAATCCAAAAGAGAGCAAGATGAGATTAGCCGAAGCGATTGTGTCGCTCCTTCATGGCGAGGCGGCGGCAAAAAAAGCGCGAACTTCGTTTGACGCGGCTTTTACTGAGGGGAAGCCCGTTGATTTTATTGAGATTTCACGCGATGGGAACCCGATGGGAACACTTATAGAAAAAGGGATTGTAGCGTCAAGAACAGAACTTCGCCGTCTTATTACTGCGGGGGCGGTAACCCGTCTTGATTCGGATGCGAAAGTAGGAGAAGACTTTGTCATGTCATTTCCCGTCGGCAAATACCGGCTCGGCAAACATCGGTTTATAGAAATCAAGTAACACAAAGGATCCCCTTCTTCCTCCCCTCCTCAGTTGAGGAGGGGATTAAGGGGTGGTGGTGTTTCTCTTCAAAAAAAGCCGCCCGAGAGGGCGACTTTTCATTTACAGCGGGTCAACATCATCAAACGAATCCTCCACCATATCGGGGTCAATTTCTTTTTCTTCGCCCTCGGCGCCGTCTTCGGGAACCGCGCCGCCGGGGCTCACCGTGTCATCATCCATTTTTTTATGCACTTATGTGTGCGCCTATCATACTAATTCTTTTAATAAGCGCCTTCATTTGTATCAAATCTGTTTTTCTTTGCAAGCAACCCTCCCTGTGGATAAAGGGCACTCGGATAGTTCCTTTACGCGGGCACGGATATTTTTCTGCTGAAAAATTCCTCGTGCTCGCGCCAGTCGCGCTCGCAAGTCCCGCGCAAAGGCCTATCCTCGCTTGGCTGTAAAGAAAGTGTGCGCGAGGTGCGTCAGCCCAATCGCTATCGCATCATATTCATCATCTAACCTCTTTTGAGAGGGGAGTGAAATGAGTTTCTTCACCATCTCGGCCACTTGCTTTTTATCGCTCTTGCCGTAGCCGGTTACGGCCATTTTTATCTGAAGAGGGGTGTACTCACATACGGTAAGCCCTGCTCGCGCCGCCTCTACAAGTACGGCTCCGCGCGCCTCGGCGACCGGCATAACGGTCTTTTGGTTTGTGTGTAAAAAAAGCGTCTCAATAGCGAGCGCATTAGGTTCGAATTCCTCAGTCACTTTTTTGACCTCGCTCGCAATCTTCAAAAGCCGCTCGGCATGGGGGAGTGTTTTGGATGTTTGGACGCATGAGGAATAGAGCAGCGTTTCCTTCTGCCTCGGGAGTTTCTCCAACACAGCAACGCCAAGCCGCTCATACCCCGGGTCAATTGCCATAATGCGCATAACGTGTAGCGTGAAGCGTGTAACGTCAGAAAGTTACTTCTGTTTTAACCCCATTAGGATTCCCCAGAGCATTTTGCCGATTCGGTCACCAAGTACGGAAAGTTCCTTATATTCCGCTTCACTCAAATACCGTTGAGTATGCGAGAAGTAGATTAAATAGTTACTTTCTTTAAGAGAGCCGTATGAAATCTCTATGAAATTGCGAAGCACTTCCTTTCGTTGTCGCGCGTACCCTTCTATGTAGTTGAGAACCACTGACAAAGCCGCTCGTCGCAATTGTGAAGTTACACCGAATATCTCCTCTCGCGGGAACTTTTTGGTGCATGTATATACTTTCTGGACATACTCATCCAATAGTTCTTTGAGCTGCCCATGAAAGTCCTTTTCTCCCATACAATTTGTGTTGATTTTTCTTTCGTTATACGCTACACGTTCTATGTTACATCTCCGCCTCCTCTTCCGCTACACGCTACATGTTCTATGTTACACATTCTACTCCGCATTCGTGATGACCTCTTGCACCTCCTCATTAGCTTCCAACGCCCCCACCAATTTATCCAGTTTCTCAAGGTTTGCATCTTCAAGCGCCACTGTAGTCGTCGCTCTCCATCCGCTCATCCCCTCCTCAGTTGAGGAGGGGTGGCCGGAGGCCGGGGTGGTGCTGTTTCTCTTCTCAAACGCCCACGCCGCCGCACCCGGACTTGCAAGATTCCCACTATGCTCCGAAAAAATAAACTTCAATTCATTGGATGCGCGGTTACGGCTGTCAGTCAGGACTTCCACCAGCATCGCAACCCCGCCGGGTCCATAACCCTCGTAGAGCACTTGTTCCAAAGCCGCTCCGCCTCCCTCCGTCGCTTTCTTAATCGCGCGTTCTATGTTTTCGCTCGGCATATTCTCTTTTCGAGCCCGTTCAATCGCCGCGCGGAGCGTCGGCGCGTCTCTGTTTCCCTTCGCCGCCCGCGCCTCGTTCGTAATCAACTTTGCGTACTTGGAAAACACCTGACTCCGCTTCGCGTCGGTTTTCCCTTTCCGCTCCTTTATTTGTTTCCATTTGGAATGTCCGGCCAAGGTGAACAATGCTATCTAAAAATCCTGTAAATCCAATCGTGCGGACCAACCGTGAGGAGAAGAACTGTCCTGCCGCCAACGAAGCGAAATGCAATTCTATACTTGTCATCCACGCGAAAAGTCCAAATTCCCCTATCTTTGGGGGCAATTTTTTCAGTATTAAGAGACGGATGGAGCGGGTTGTTTGAAAAAATCTTCTGCTGTTTCAGCGCCTTTCGCTGTAACTGTTTCGGGAGGGCGCGAAAACGATCTTCAAATTCATCTGACGACAATAGCTCTATCATGGCGCGGGCGGTTAGCTCATCAGTTCTCGCAGAGAACGAATTTTGCGCACCCGACCGGAGGCATAGTCGCGTTCTGCGCGCGCCACGCTCTTAAGAAATTCCGGGTTAAACATGCCGAACGCCGCCGCCATGCGCTCCAGCTTGTCCGCGTCCATTTCCACGACAAACTTCTTCCGTCCCCCCGCAATCTTTGGTTTTATGGTAAGCGTGAGGTTCATGCAAACACCGTATCATATTTTAGCGTCCCGCGCAACACCGACATCTCAACTTTTCCCCCAGATATACTCAAACATAATCCGAAAGGTGGATTCATAGAGTGAAAGCTATTCTCTTATTCTCACGAATTAGAGAATAAAGAGTTCTTTGGCGTTTTTGCATATCGTCCCGTTTCTTTTAAAAGTTTAAAAGGAAGCGGAGCGATATGCAAAACGCAATCCAAAATTCGGAAGTCGTCACCGGCACTGAAGTTGACGACACAATCGAAGTCGCCTCCCACATGGAGGCCCATGTCCCGATTCAGGGGCCATCGTTTCAGACGGCCTTCTGCAATGTGGGCTACCGGCACGACAATGGGCCGGCCTGGAACAGCCGGACCGACTACGCGGCGTTTGAGACGCCGTTCGGCAAGGTTCGCGTGGGGTCGTACCATGTGAACATGTACGGTTACCCATTTTCTATTGGGGACCGTATTCACGCGCAGCCGAATGACATCATCCTGCAACACGGCGTGCAGAAAGGCCCGAAAATCATTCACACAGGGCTTGAAGCGTTAAAAAAAGTGATGAGGTACCGAGACCCGCTGTTTCCAGCGGAGTTGGAATCGGAGCGGTGGTGGATGGAGCAACTCAATAACCACGAAGCGGACGGTTTATGCAACTATGTCCGCGATGCCGCCTCGCTCGCGTACCGTTATCTGCGCGAAAAGCGCAACGGGAGATAGCACATCTCTCGCAATCGGCTTTTGAGCGTGCGCCTACAAGCACGCTCTTTTTTGTGCATGAAAAATCGCCCGATGCGCAGTGCTTTCCACTTTCGCTCAATTGGAGAGTTGCTCCACCGCCTCCCGTATCTTCTTTTGCCATTCCCCGAGGTGCACGATGCGCCGCGCATCGGGCACCTGTGCCAAGAGCTGGCTTCTGGTCTTTGCTTTTTGGGTAATCGGCTCCCAGACAGAAGCAAGAATGCGATTCACTCGTTCCTCGGTAAGCGCCTCCGATTTTTCTGCGAGCAGTTCCGACATTTCGCCGACGCGCGCGGCGGAAATCGGCACCACAAAACCCGCGTTGCCGATAAACTCGCAGTCAATCACGACGACGGTCTTTCTGCCGGTAATCAGCGCTCCCCGATAGCCGTCAAATCCCCGTTCTTTGTTCACAAAACCGAATTTGAACCCTGGCAGTTTTTCAAGCGCCTCAATGCGCTTCGGGTCGTTAGGCGGCCGCGCGCCGGTTTTTTCGCGCGCTTCTTCCTGTTCGCCCCGCGGCTCGCCCTCATCACCTTCGGGGATGATGTCAAGGACGGTTTGATACCATCGCTTCATGTGCTCCGCCTCAACGGCGGAGAGAACTGCGTCCAAAATCTCTTCTCGGGAGAGCGTGATATCCTTGGGGATTCTCCCTCCGACCACTCCGTCTTCAAAGACGCTCCATGACGCACGCCGGTCGTCGCCGTTCTCGTTCTTATAGAAGAAGGTCGCATTGAGCGCGAGCCGCCCGCTCTCTCCGGGAACGGGGGAAATGAGTATGGAGGTGAACGGAGGGCGGGGTGGGGGGAAAGTGCCCCGCGCCACGCGCGCGAAGTTTCCCTTGAGTACGCGCTCAAAACGCTCTTTCACCGTTTCCGGCCCCGGCTCTTTTCCCGTCTCCGCCTCGCCTGTTGGTTTTTCTGGCGGAGTCGGTGGCTCCGGCTTTTTCGCGGAGACGACAAAAGCGGGCACTCCCTCGGCTCCGCTTTGCTCCGCGAGAGAGACGGGAACTCCCTGCGCCTTGCAGAAGTCCTGAAACGCCCTCGCCTCCTCCTCCGAGCGAAAGACGAGTGACTGCGTCTCCCCAAGAATGTTGCCTTCAGACCCGAGGTCGCGTGCCAACTTAAGCATCCGCTCTGCGGCTGTTTTTTCTGACAGTGCTACCGGCGGTTTATCAAGCATTCCTCTATCATACCCCGGTCTGTTTTTTCCGCAATCCGTGCTACACAAGCGTCTGACGGATGCCTCGGAGGTGCTCAAATGCCTTTGGGGTAACGCGGCGGCCGCGAGGCGTGCGCTCCAGAAGACCGAGCTGAATGAGGTACGGTTCGTGCACTTCCTCAATCGTCGCTTCTTCTTCCGAGAGCGCAGCGCCCAAAGTGTTCAAGCCAACCGGCCCGCCGCCGAATTTCTCAATCAGCACCGTGAGGAGCGAGCGGTCGGACGGGTGAAGGCCGAGCTCATCCACGCCGAGAAGTTTCAAGGAGTCCATGACGGACTCTTTGGAGAGCGCGTGTTTTTTGACCTGCGCAAAGTCGCGAGCCCGCTTCAATAAATAGTTCGCGGTGCGCGGCGTGAAGCGGCTGCGCTTCGCGATTTCTTTTAACGCGCCCTCCCGTGCCTCCACCCCGAGGATTTTCGCGGAGCGCTTCAGGATTTTTTCTATCTCGCTTTCGGTGTAGTACTCCAGACGGAATGTGCCGCCGGAAAAACGGGAGCGAAGCGGGGAAGAGAGGAGCGCGATGCGCGTTGTCGCGGCAATAAGCGTGAACGGTGGGATTTCCAACTGAACCGTGCGCGCGCCCGGTCCTTTTCCGATGATAATGTCCAGACGCCCCGATTCCATCGCCGGGTACAGAATCTCCTCTATTTGCTTACCGAGACGGTGAACCTCGTCAATAAAAAGAATGTCGCCTTTCTCAAGGTTGGTGAGGACAGAAGCCAGGTCTCCGACCTTCTCTATCGCGGGGCCGGAGGTCATCTTGATTTGCGCGTTCAGTTCTTTCGCAATCAGGTGAGCGAGGGTCGTCTTGCCAAGCCCTGGCGGGCCGTAAAAAAGAAGATGCTCCGGCGCGTGCCCGCGCTCTTTGGCCGCAGTAAGCAAAATCCGCAAGTTCTCTTTAATGTTTTCCTGTCCAATATACTCGTCCCAGCGGGAAGGGCGGAGCGCTGTGTCCAGAAAGGCATCGGCAGGCGCGGCATCAGTCGGCTTCGTCGCGGTTTTCCCGGCTGTTTTTGCAGTCATATGCTTCATTCTATCCCCCGCTTTTGATTTCCCGAAATCAAAAGCGGGGGATTGACATCTACTCCAGTATATGCTACGCTATCCACACCATGGGATACGATTCCTGTGGCATGTTTTTTGTCCCGATTCTATACATAGAATCGCAGACCCTCTATTTCACCAGTGAAATTGGGGCAAAGATATCGAGGGTATACACCTTCAGGCAATCTCCCCCCACTTTTGGTTTTTCTCGCAAGAATCAAAAGTGGGGGGCCCAAACATTTTTCCGAGGACGCGTTGGACTCGTCTGTCGCACTCCTTAGGAACCATGTTAACTTTTAGTACCCGTATTAAAAGTCCGATTGCCCGAAGGTTTATCTCCTCGATGCGCGCCCGCTGAGCTTTTTGCTGTCGGCTTCGCCGTGTTCGCATTGGCGGACAACAGTAAAAAGTTTCTCGGGACATTCGTCCGTACGAGCGGAAGCGCTCTGTGCCTCATCCTACTCACACCCGTGTATCGCGCAATTGGGGATAAGACAATGAGGCACTCAAACAGTCCACAGTCAATGGAGTGCTGGACTGAAAAAGCACAAATTCCAATTTCCAAATCACAAACAAATCACAAATTCCAATTTCAAGATTCGAAACAGCATATCTTTATTTGGCTATTTCTGGTTTTGGATATTGTTTGTAATTTGGTGCTTGTGTATTGGAGTTTATTCCCCTATATTCACCACTCTCTCCAACTCCTCAAGCGAAGTAACTCCCGCTAACACTTTCAGTATCCCATCTTGCGTCATATTCGGGATGCCCTGCGGTCGTGCGGCCTCCTCAATCTCGCGTTCGCTCGGATTTTCTCGTACTATTTTTTCTATAACCGCATCCGCGCGAATGGCCTCGTAGATGCCCGTGCGCCCTTTGTAGCCGGTCTGGTTGCATGCCTCGCACCCCTTCGCGGTCCACCACTTCTCTGTCTGCGCCGCGGCAATGCCCGGTGGCAGGGCCTTTAGCGCCGCTTCAATGCGAGTGCGCGCCTCTACCGGAATCGCCGCCTCGGCTTTGCACTTTTCGCAGAGCTTGCGCACCAGCCGCTGCGCCATCGCGAGCGTTATCGCCGAGGTGATGACCTTCGGATTCACGCCGAGGTCAATGAGGCGCGGAAAAGTCCCCGCCGCGTTGTTGGTGTGGAGCGTTGAAAAGACGAGGTGGCCCGTGAGCGAGGCGTTAATCGCAATCTCGGCGGTTTCCTCGTCGCGGATTTCGCCGACCATGATACAGTCGGGGTCCTGTCGCAACGCGGCACGGAGCCCCGATGCAAAGGTATAGTGTTTTTCCTTTTCCACCTGCGTCTGCACAATGCCGGGCAGGTGGTATTCAATCGGGTCTTCAATCGTGATGATTTTCACGCCGGGCGTGTGGACTTTGCGGAGGAATGCATAGAGCGTCGTGGTCTTGCCGCTTCCCGTCGGGCCGGTCGTGAGGAGCATGCCGTTTGGCTTTGAGATTTCTTTTTCCACAGCCGACAGGAGGACAGGGTGCATGCCGAGGGATTCAAGCGGCACGGAGATGGACTTCGGGTCAAGGAGACGGAGCACAATTGACTCGCCATAGGCGCCGGGAAGGAGCGAGGTGCGGATTTCAATGTCGTACTCTCCAAGATTGATGCTGAACCGGCCGTCCTGCGCCTCTGCTTTCAGGTTGAGTTTCAGACCCGAGAGAAGCTTGATGCGGGAGTTTATGAGCGCGTAGGTCGCTTTGTCAAACCGCGTCACCTCCTGCAAGATGCCGTCCAGGCGAAAGCGCAACTGTACAAACTCTTCCTCCGGTTCAATATGAATATCAGAGGCGTCAAGCGCAATCGCGGCGCCAAGAATGGTCTCAACGAGCCGCGAGATGCGATTCTGCGCTTTGGAGGCGACGACCTCCTGTATCTGCGGAATGACATCGGGAAGATGCTTGATGTTTGTTGCCGCTTCCTTCACGGCCGCAATGCTCATATCCACGGTACCCGCGTGGCTTCCGAGCGCGTGCGAGATTTCGGCATAGTGCGCCCACGCCTTTTCTAAACTGCGCGTGGAGGCAAGGTGAAGCGCGACTTGGTACCCCGCTGCAGCGAGCTTCTGCAGCACTTCCTGCGCGTGCGGCGTGTTCGGGGTAAAAATGGCGACTCCCAGCTTCTTTCCGTTTATAGCGAACGGCGTCAGTTTCGCCGCGCGCGCGTCTGTCTCTGGCACCAGTCGGAGTGCGTCGTTTTCTATCGGCACCGGCACGAGGTCTATGTACGGGAGACCATGCTTCTCAGCAAGAAATTGAATCAGTTCCTCTTCCTCTCGCTGCCTGACTTCAGCCAGCTCCTTTTTTTCCTTTTCGTCGTCAATAATGAGTACCATGGCTTTTATTGTATCATGACTGTGATACCAATATACTAATGCATGCGAATGCTACTAAAAAATACGAATGACACAATATAGCATTAGCATTTTTTCGTCTCATTAGTACCAATTCGTTGTTTCGTATCATGTTTGAAGAATTACACAATCTAGCCGAATTCCAACAAGCCGCCGCAGAGTTTGTGCACTGCCTTAAACCTCTGCCTGACCGCGCAACGATAGTTGGCCTCTACGGCGACCTTGGCGCGGGGAAGACCGCGTTCGTCCAAGCCGCCGCCAAAGCTCTAGGTGTTTCTGAAACCATTAACAGTCCGACATTTCTCATTCAGAAGAGATATATGATTCAAGATTCAGGATTCAAGAATCTAATACATATAGATGCTTATAGATTGAACAACGCCGACGAGCTTCGCAACCTCGGTTTTGCCGACCTTCTCGCCGACCCTGAAAACCTCATCCTCATCGAATGGGCCGACAAAGTGGCGGATATATTGCCTAAAGACCACATAAAACTCCGTTTTGAATTCATAGACGACACCACCCGAAAGATTTCCTTTTCTTAGCCTCTCCCCCTCTTCGGAGGGGGAGAGTGAGAGGGGGTGTTGACACTCTCTAAGACGGGGTTATTCTAAGTATATGCAAAGCCTGAGGACGCAGATTCATCTCTGTTACACTACCGCGCTCAATTTGAGGGTTGGTGTTTCGCATTTACTCCATATCTACCGTTAGACTTCTACGCAAACGTTTAGATACGAAAAACAGGCCCTCAAAGGGAGGTCCTGTTTTTGTTTGCGCCTATGCGATGAGACAAAAAGGTGTTCATTGAAAATTCAACCACAGCAAATCTATGCAGTATCCGGAAAAATGTTATTTCGAAAGCCCTAGCATTGGAGAACCCGAACTCACAGGTCCGCAACCTAAGAGTACGCTCGCATTCTGCTTTCACCTTAAACAGAAATGGGAGTGGACTCTTGAGGTGTCCACCGGAACCTCTTGGGCTCCCGCTCCCGCAGACGACGACACTCTGAAAAAGTTTAGAGTTCTGCATGAGAAAAGAATAGAACGGGCACCGGTCTGGGGAAAAATCAAGTATTTCGAGGTCGGAGTCGTCATGCGGATGATACTCGAGCTTCATTGGTGGAGGAACAAACAAACGCTCATTCACGCCTCGCTCATCCCCGGACCCGAAGATCTCCCTGGGAATTGAAACCACATATGTTTCTTGCCGCTTCGGAATTACTTCCGAAGCGGCTTTTACTCTCTATACGCTACTCTTTACTTGGGTAAAGAGCAGCCGTGGCAGTTGACGGGCAAAGGATCGAGTGATAGTTTGCATGACTAGAGAGTCGCAGAGTTCCTCTTCGGTTTCGCGTCCGCCTAGGGCGGAGCGAAAGCGTACGGCGTGTCGCTTGAAAGGGCGATACAACGGAGCGCTGAAAGGCGAATGAACTTTGACAAACAAAGCGCGGTTTGTTCTGAAAGGAACGAAAGCACAAACCTGAAAGGGTTTATGAAAAATGCCGAGAATGTTATTCTGCTACTGAAAAAATGTACAAAAGGAAGAGATTTTTTCCTTATTTCCTTAGCAGACAGTACCAAGGGAGTTGAGTGGAAACATGACCGTATCGTTCACGCTCTCAAACTGGACTACGAGACCGATTTTCGAGCTCAAGACATTGCCGCTATCGTCTCCGCAACAATACTCGCTTTTCCAGAAGAATCTGCGGGGTTTGTTTCAGAAGTCGGGGACATGTTTCCTATCACTGCGTCCATGTCGAGACATCTGGCAATTGGGCATGGTAGCCTCGCGGGTACGGTAAAGGCACTTGTCGCTACTCACAGCGACATTCGGGCTGAACAGTTAGCTCAAGCGATAGAGCTTTGGATAACTGTGCTAACCCATTGTGAGGGCTTGGCAGAGATGCCGAAAGATGTATTCGGCGAGTTTACAAACGACCTGCATAAACTCCTCAAATATTTTTCGCTCTATCAATGCGAAAAGTTGTTTAAACCTTTTTCCGCATTTCTCCAAAAGTCGTACGAAGAAGGATATGAAGTACGACCGTTGCTGGACCAGGTTTCCAGCGCAATTGCTCACGCACTCTTTAGTAGGTTGGAGAAACATCGCCAACTTGCTCTCATATTCAAGGAAATTGGAGGACTCTAGGATTGTTACCGGTCGCGGGTTCGCTCGCGGCCGGCTTTTTTTACGGCGAAGGGGTGCTAGAATGACCATATGCGGACATATGCGTTCATAGATGACTCCAACTTGTTTTACGGAGGCGAGGAAAGTTTAGGGTGGAGAATCACTATGACAAACTTTTCGCATTTTTCAAGTTGATTTATTCTGTGCGCTGTGTATAGTATGCATATACACGCCCCAGCCAGCCGAAAGGCCCGCTGGGGTTTTGCGTTTTTTGGGATACAATATATTCCATGCGGAACATACTTCTCGTTGATGGAGAGAACTTCAAGGGAAAGATACGGGCAGTCTTTCGAGAGGCAGGGAAGGAGCGCCCGAGTTGGGAACAGTATGATTTCAAAGGCCTTTTCAAAGTGGTCTGTAAAGATGTCGTATTTGACCGAAAGGTTTTCTATTTCGCCCGGATTAAAGAATATGCAGAAAGCAGGGAAAAATCAAAACAGCTTATTGAGGAGCAACGGCTTCTCAAGACGCACCTTGAACGGCAGGGCTTTGAGGTAGCATTAAGCGGGCGAGTAAGGGGGCAGGTTGAAATACAGGAAAACAAAAAAGTCTTGATTTTCAAGGAAAAAGGGGTTGATGTGAGAATTGCCGTAGATATGGTTTCTTTGGCGTGCGATAGAAAAGCGGAATCAATTTTCCTCGCAAGCTCTGACTCCGATTTGCAGCCTGCAATCAGAGAAGTTAAGGAGAGAAAGGTGAACTGTATTTACATTGGTTTCGAGACACTACCAAACAAGGGCATTTCATTTTCAACTGGCCGCACCATTCTTATTCGCAACACAGAAGTGTTGGAATTTGAACAAGTTCAAATTCAAAAGAAGAAATAAACGAACGGCACCCGCGAAGGATGCCGTTCAGGTCTAGTGCAAATAGTATACACCCATCAAAATTAAAGTCAGCATTATGTCCACCGGTAATGTAAAAGAAACAAAACGGCTAGTGTTGATAGACGCGCACGCGATACTGCACCGCGCGTACCATGCCCTGCCGGAGTTTTCCAACAGCAAGGGTGAGCCGACGGGCGGGCTCTATGGCCTTGCGGCGATGCTGATTAAGCTCATCACGACCTTCAAGCCCGACTATATCGCCGCGGCCTATGACCTACCCAAGCCGACCTTTCGGCACGAGGCGTACAAGGACTACAAGGCGGGGCGG
>Ga0209541_10013941_pt1 | contig 12210 bp, 10 predicted proteins | sample RifCSPlowO2_01_FD_184027 | JGI IMG/M metagenome (GOLD analysis project Ga0209541, IMG submission 184027) | Groundwater microbial communities from Rifle, Colorado - Rifle CSP2_plank lowO2_0.1 (SPAdes) (version 2) | ecosystem: Environmental > Aquatic > Deep subsurface > Groundwater | place...
AACTTCAAATACTTGAAATGTTCTTTAGGATCAAAAGACTGATGATGCGCAGACAAGTTGCGGGGATCCCGTGGTTTCTTAAAAACAAAAAAAGCAGATACTAAGACAACAAGACCTAAAAAGAGAAGGGCAAAAACTCGCCATCCGCCACTAGAGCCATCAACACGAGCAACAGCATTACCAGTAATGCCCATTACAGATCCGAAGATTTTGCCAAAAAATCCAGAACGTACAACAGGAACATCATCAAAAGTTTTTTCACCGAGAGGGAAATATAAGGAATACACACCACTATCCAAATAATCACCTAAATCTAATTGACCAGCACCTTCAAGAGGAAGAGAAACAGGAACATTATAATCTACACCATTAGCAGTAAAGACAAGATCCTGTTGGTAAGGGACATTACCTAAATTCTTTAATGTTAAAAGATTCTCACTAATTTCATAATCTAAAAGCAAACGTTCAGCAATTTCCAAGCTCGCACGATCTTCCAAACCAAAACCTTGAACAAGCAAAACCCATTTACCAGGTAAAGCCAAACGAGGTAAAGTAAAAGAACTTCCACTGCTCAAATCAACAACCTTTCCTTCCACTTGGGAAATACCTTTATCTTTCTCTCCTTCTTTCTGCGCTTCCTTCTTTAAATTCTCAGTCAAACTTTCTTCCTCAAGATCCCCCTTGAAAAGAGAAGCAGTCACCGTACCACCCATGACAGCACCAGCTTGATCTAATAACTCAACAGAGAAAGCAATATCCTCTTCAGGCAAGAAATTAGCTTTGTCAAGAACAAGACTTAAGACACTAGGAACAGCTTCCACAGAATAAGAACTTTCAAAGGAACCATAATTACCACTGATATCTTTTACAACAAGATTTAAAACATGAGAGCCAGAAGGAATTGTTTCAGGAAGAACAAAGTCAAAGTCAAAAGTAACTTGATTGCCTAAATATTTTGTCAAACTAATATTCAAATCAGAAGAATACAAATAAGCACTCATTTCTTGTAAAGAACTGCCCTCATGAGGAAGTAAGTTTCCTTTCAAAACAACAGTACTACCGGGAAGATAAAGTTCTTTATCCAAACTCAAACTCACATCAATATCAGCACGAACAAAAAGAACAGCCGCATCAGAAGCGTAATAAGAATTGCCATAAGTGTCAGTAATTTCCACATCCAAATAATACTCACCATCAGGAATCAAACGAAGATCATTGATATACTGTGCACTGCCTGACTGAACAGAAACAGTTTCAAAAAATAAACTCTCATTCTCCTGCTTGAAATGCACGGTCATCAAACCATCAACAGGAGAGCTGTCTTTCTTGGAAACAGTAGCAAACAAGCGAAGCTCATCACCTAACTGAAAATCAGTATCGGGAATATCCAAATAGACATCTAAAGCACGGCTAACATTAAATCCATCAAAGGACCCGCTATCAATAATAGACTTATCTCTATTTTGTAAAACAACATCAACAGAACAAAAGCCTTCAAGATAAGAAGGAAGAACAACAGATTTAGAAAAAGAATTTGCAGCACCTGGTTGAAAGTCAACAAGAAGAGTAGCAAGACGCGCACTACCATCCTCACACTCAAGATCAAAACTCAAATATCCTCGTACAGGATTAGAAACAACAACTTCACCAGACAAAAGAATCTGATCACCAAGATTATAACTAGAAGAAGAAAAGCTGTCAAGAAAGAGTTCAGCAGATACGAAAGGAAAGGAAAGGAAAACAACAAGTATAGGGATAATCCACCTCATAAACATTTTTAGAGAAGAAGTCACTTATAAACTTTGTGGAATAGAAGTAATATTTATAAGGAAAAAGAAAATCATAAGAGGATGAAAATACTTAGCATACATGCAGACAGCTTGACAGTAGAGCCAAAAAAGAAAGCATTGAAGGAAGCTGAAATACTAACAAAAAAGAAGATAGAATGCAAGAATTGTTTAGTAATCTTTACAGCAGTAGAGAAAACAGATGAAAAAAATGAAGAGGGTTCAGCAAGAAAACTCACAGAAGAAATCATAAAACTAGCAGAGCAAGTAAAAGAAAAAAATATTGTACTTTACCCTTATGCTCATTTAAGTTCCAGTCTGGCAAATCCAGAAAAGGCAAAAAATATTTTAAAGAAAACAGAATACTACTTACAAGAAAAAAAATACAATGTAGAGCAAGCACCATTTGGATACTACAAAGCATTCACAATTTCTTGCAAAGGACACCCTCTTTCAGAATTAAGTAGAACATTTACAGGAGAAGAAGCAGAAGAAGAATTCAACAGAGAAGAAGTAATAAAAAAATTGTCAAAGGTAAAGATGAGTGCAAGTCCAGCACCAAAGGGATTAAAAAGTGCAACAGAAATCGGAAGAGACTTAGACCTCTATATCATCAATGAAGTAGTAGGATCAGGACTTCCCTTATTTACTCCAAAAGGAACAATTATACGAAAAGAAATAGAGCGCTTCATCGAGGAAGAAGAAACAAAAAGAGGATATTTATACACCTCAACACCAGTGATGGCAAAGAGTGATCTCTACAAAATATCAGGACACTGGCAGCACTACAAGAAAGACATGTTTGTTCTGCAAGTAGGAAATCAAGACTTTGCACTAAGACCAATGACCTGCCCTTTTCAATTTGTTCTCTATAAAAGAAAACCACGATACCATCATGAGCTCCCTTTGCGATATGCAGAAATCTCAACTCTTTTTAGAAATGAACAAACAGGAGAATTAGTGGGGCTAACAAGATTAAGGCAGTTTACTTTAGCAGACGCACACATTATTTGTTTGCCAGAACAATTAGAAGCAGAATTCGAAAAAGTTCTTGACCTCATTAAGTATGTGACAAAAAAACTAGGCATTACTGATATCTGGTACCGTTTCTCAAAATGGGATCCAAAAAACAAAGAGAAGTATATTGACAACCCAAAAGCATGGGAAGAATCACAAAAAACAATGAAAGGAATTCTGAATAAATTAAAAGTGGAATACAAAGAAGCAGAAAATGAAGCAGCATTCTATGGTCCTAAGTTAGATATTCAATTCAAGAACGTCTATGGTAAAGAAGATACTCTCATAACAGTACAGATAGATTTTGCTCTGCCAGAACGATTTGATTTAAATTATCTAGATAAAGAAAATAAAGAAAAAAGACCCATAATTATTCATCGTTCTTCCGTAGGATGCATTGAAAGAACAATGGCATACATCCTAGAAAAAACACAAGGAAATTTGCCAACATGGTTATCACCGGTACAAGTGCTAATAGTAAGTTTAACAGATCAAAACCAAAAAGCAGCAGAACAACTAGCAGATATACTAAGAAAAGAAGGAATACGGGTAGACACAGACTTTGATTCAAAGACAATACAAAATAAAGTAAGAAAAGCAGAACTCAACAAGATACCATACCTTATTGTTATAGGAAATAAGGAAGAAGAAACAAAGACACTTTCAGTAAGAAAGAAAGGAGAGAAACCGAAGTTTGGAGTCAAACAGGAAGATTTCATACAAGAACTACTCACAGAAATACAAGAAAAGAAATGAAATCTATAGAAGAAGCGTACAAAAGAATAAAACATAACAAAGGAACACTCAGTTCTATATTTATGATGACGACGCCAAAAGAAAAAGAAAAAGATTCCTGGCAGTTTGATTTCTATGATAAAAACACAGATAGTATTACAAGTTACAAAGATGAAGAAGAAATAAATACAGAAGAAAAAATATTCAAAGAAGAAGAGACAAATATAAAAGAGCTTAATTTAAAGCAAGTAAAAATAACTGCAGAAGAAGCAACAAGAAAAGCAGAAGAAGCAATAGAACAATACCACGAGTCAATAAGTAAATATATTATTGTCTTGCAGCAATTTGAATCTCCAACATGGAATATCACACTGGTAACAACAACATTCAATATCTTAAACATAAAGATTGACGCAATAACAGGAGATGTGAAAGATCAAAATTATTCCTCTCTTTTAAGTTTTAAAGAATAAACTCTATGAGTTTCTTTTTAGAACGGAAACCAGAAACAATACGCACAGGTTTTCCAAGTTCCTTGCGAAGAAAGCGAAGAAGTTCTTTGTTTGCTTCTCCATCAAAAGGTCTTGCATGCAGAGAAACAAGGTAAGAACCAGAAGAATCTTGACCTGAAAAACAAGATTCAGAGCAACCAGTCTTGACAAGAACGAAAAAGCGCTTTTCAAGAAGGGACATAACAAGAGAAAGAAAAAAAGAGTATATAAATTCTATGACAAGAAGAAACAAGAAACAAAACTTATAAAGGAAAAGAAAAGCCAAAACTTAATGAATTTCGAAAGAAATGAAACTCTTGAAAAAATAGGAAAGAAACTTGGATTCATTCTGGCTTCTTCTATTTTCCTTTCTATACTTTATCTCATTATTGATTACTTCCATACCTTAAAACAAATAAAATACGCACATGTGCTTATAGTAATCATTATAATAGCCATCATAAGAATACTAAAAAAATGAAAGGAAAAGAATTCATACAAGGTTTGAGAAATGGTTTCGAAGAGTTTGCAAAGCTCATAACAAATATCATTAACTTCATTCTTCTCTTAATAGCTTATTTTTTAGGGATAGGGCCAACAGCAATACTTGCAAAAATAAGAAAAAAACAATTCTTAGATACAAAAAAAGAAGAAAGAGAATCCTATTGGGTAAAAGAAGAAATAAAAAAAGAAGAAAAGAGGAGATATTACAGACAATTTTAGGTGAAAATAATGTATATATTGGGAATATCTTCTTACTTCCATGATAGTTCCGCAGCACTCCTCAAAGACGGAGTCATCATTGCAGCAGCAGAAGAAGAAAGATTCACAAGACTAAAACATGATACTTCTTTTCCCGTTAACGCTATTAAGTTCTGCCTGGAGTATGCAAACATTGATATCAATAAAATAGATCACATTGCTTTCTATGAAAAACCAATTAAGAAGTTTGAAAGAATTATCTGTCAGCATTTACACTCTTTTCCAAAAAGTTTCTGGACATTTTACAAGTCAATGCCTTCCTGGATCAACGAGAAATTAAGGGCAGTAAAAATAATAAAAAAGAAATTAAAATACAAAGGAAATATTTTTTTCATAGACCATCATATGTGTCATGCAGCATCGGCATACTTGCCAAGTCCTTTCAAGGAAGCAGTCATCGTAACAATTGATGGTGTAGGAGAATGGGCAACAACCACAGCAGGATATGCAAAAGAAAATGAGATGACGATAAAAAAACAAATTTATTTCCCACACAGTATTGGCCTTCTTTACAGTGCAACAACAGCATTTCTTGGATTCTCAGTAAACAACTCAGAATACAAAGTCATGGGTCTGAGTGCCTATGGAAATAAAGATAAAAAAACAAATCTATATTATCAAAAATTCAAGAATGTAATTAACATGAAAGAAGATGGAAGTTATCAATTAGATATGTCATACTTTGTTTATATACACAAAATGGCAATGCCTGGAAAAAAATTTATAGAAGAATTTGGCCCACTGCGAAAAAAAGAAGATCCATTGACCCAAGACCATAAAGACATCGCCATGGCTTTGCAATTAATAACAGAAGAAGCCATCTTCAATCTCCTTAATGCAGTACAAAAAGAAACGCAAGCAAAATATTTATGTATAGCTGGAGGAGTAGCACTTAACAGCGTAGCAAATGGAAAGATACTTTCAGAAACAAAATTTAAAGAAGTGTGGATACAGCCGGCAGCAGGAGATGGTGGAACAAGTTTAGGAGCTGCACTCTACGCATACAATATTATTCTAGGAAAAGAAAGAACTTGGGAGCAAAAAGATGCTTACCTAGGACCAGGATATGCAAACGACTACATCAAGCAATTTCTAGAAAAAAATAACATAAAATATACAAAATTCAAGTCAAGAGAAGAAAAAATTCAAACAACAGCAAAGTTGATCAAAGAAGATAACGTTATCGGATGGTTTCAAGGAAGAATGGAATGGGGGCCACGAGCATTGGGAGCAAGAAGCATTCTATCAAATGCAACAAATCCAAGAATGCAGGAAATATTAAATCTTAAAGTAAAACACAGAGAAAAATTCAGACCATTTGCACCAGTTGTCTGCGAAGATGACGCACATAAATATTTTGAATGCGATACGCCAATTCCAAAACCAACAGATTTTATGCTCATGGTCTATCCAATAAAAGAAAAATTCCATAAAAAAATACCATCAGTCACGCACATCGACGGATCAGGAAGATTACAAACCATACGAAGAGAACAAAATCAAGATTACTACGATCTCATTAAAGAATTTGGAAAACAAACAGGAATACCAATCCTTATCAACACATCATTCAACATAAGAGGGGAACCAATTGTTCTCTCGCCATACTACGCATATCGATGCATGATGGGAACAGAAATAGACTGCTTAGTCATGGAAGATTTCCTAATCAAAAGAAAAGGCAACATGAATGACGCCTGGGACTCAGAAAAACTAGCACAGGACTAAGAGAAAAGAATATAAAGAAAAGAACGAGAAAAAGAAAGAATGGAAAACCATGGATTGATACGGGAATTATGGTCGTTCATGAAAGAGAATAAGAAATGGTGGCTCTTACCAGTTGTAATAGTTCTTATCCTGGTAGGAACATTAATCATCATTGGACAAAGTAGCGCGATATCTCCATTTATCTATGCATTATTCTAGTAATGGAAGAAAAAAAGAAAAAAAGAAAATATAAGTACTTCTTACTTATTGTGAGCCTAATAATAGCGGGAATCATAGCAGAAGGAATAATAAGAATAGTATGGGAAGAACCAAATTATGGGTATCCTAATGGGTTGCATATACCTGACGACACAAAAGGGTATAGATACCAGCAAAATTTCAAAGGATATTTTCTTGGAGAAAAATATGAAAATATAGAAATAAAAATCAATAACCAGGGATTCAGGGATGAAGAACACGAGTATGAAAAGAACAAGAAAAGAATAATAGTACTAGGAGATTCTGTTACATTTGGAGCTGGAGTAAATCAAGATGATACTTATGTTGCAAGAATGCAAAAAGAACGAAGAGATGAAATTGAAATAATCAACATGGGAGTAAATGGGTATGAAATGGATCAGGAGTATATCTTATTTCTTGAAGAAGGAAAAAAATATGATCCAGACCTCATTTTATTAGGAATAGTCTTGAACGATATAAATCAGATAGAAGTACAGAAACTAAAAGAAGAGATGTTTAAAGAAGAAAAGAAAAAGGAGTTAAGAACAATACTGGGAAAATCATGCCAGTCATGCAAATGGATCTACATCCTAACAAAGAATCTAAAAAGAGAAAAACACAACAAGCAATATATAGAAAAAATTTACTCATTGTGGGAAAACGAAACATTATTTGAACAATACAAACAAAAAGTAAAAGAAGTAAAAAAAGAAAAGGAAATAGTATTAATTATTTTCCCTTACACAGAACAATTCAATAATAGTCTCAAGTATTCAAAGATGCCCCAGGAAAAAATAAAAAAATTCGCAAAAGAAGAAAACATCAAGGTGCTAGATCTAACAGATATTTTAGATACAGAAAATTATAAAGAATTATATTTAAATAAAGACAATGTTCACCTAAATGAAGAAGGACACGAAAAGGTAGCAAGAGAAATACTTAATTTCTTGGAAAAAGAGAAAATGCTAAGCTGAGAGAAAAGAATATATAGTTTATGTCTAAAAAGAAATTATGAAGGTATTCCCAAGAAAAGTGCTTATTCTCTTTATTGCCATACTACTACTAAAAGTGATTATATCATTTGGTGTTTCAAACCCATCAGTACTCTCAGATGAATATATTTACTTTAAGTTGGGAGAGAGTATACATAACGAACAAACATTCAAGGTAAATGAAGCGACAGACATACAATATCCACCATTATACTCTTTAATAATTTCTCCAGCATTTTTCTTTAGAGACAGAGACATACAATTCAAGACGATACAATGGATTAACGCACTACTTTCTTCAGCAATAATCTTCATAACGTATTATTTTGCAAAAGAATTAATAAATTCAGAAAAGAAAGCATTTATAGCAACACTCATAGTAGCATTGCTCCCATCAAATATTATAATATCAAATTATATTATGTCAGAGAATCTTTTCTATCCTATTTCATTACTAACAATATATCTCATCTGGAAATCATACAAAGAAGAAAACATAAAATGGGAACTTCTTGCAGGCATAACTCTAGGTCTTTGTATACTGACGCGAACACTAGGACTTGGAATAGCAATAGCAGCAGGAGGAATGATTGTTTACAAAGGAATACAGAAAAAATCAATCAAGGAAATAGCAAGAAAAAGTATAACAATAGTGATAGCGGGAATACTAACATCTCTTTGGATTTTACGCCAGTGGATACAAACAGGGTCTGTCTTAGGAAATGGATATAAGTATATTGCAGAAGCAACACCAAATGAATACAAAGCATTTAGTTTCATAGTATGGATCATTCTATACACTGCAGCGCTGATAACTACGAGTTATATTATCTACAGTCAAAACTTTACAGAAAGAAAAACAGACAATTTTAAGATATTAAGCCTCTTAATAATAACAATAGGAATAGGAATAGCAGCATATCATTCAGCCAATTACACACTAAGTGAGATTGTGATAAGGGGAAGACCAATTACGAGATATGTAAACTATGTCCTTCCTTTAATTATCATTGGAGGAGTAACAAAATCACAAAAGAATGAATCAAAACTAAAATATCTCTTAATATTCTTACCATTTTTAACCATATACCCCCTCTTCCCATTTAATAATCCTAACCTCACAATACTTGGAATCATAACAGAGCTCACAAAACAAGCACATGCACTACTACCCGCATTAATTGTCTTAGGAATAGCAATACTTGGAGTACTTTATTACAAAAAACTAAATACAAAAATGATACTAAGTATCCTCATAATCTCTAGTATAGCAGCAACAGCTGTAAACATTTATGTGTCAGAAAAAGAATGGAATAATAATACACAAATCCAAATAGCAAAGGAAATAAGAAAACTCCCACAAGAAGTAATAGTGCTGGACATGAAAGAAGAAGGACTTACAACAAAAGAGGGAGAAAACCTCTATGAAAGAATAGGAGAAAATCTTTATATTACTTTACTCGATATGAAAACAGAAAAGAAAATAGAAATAAAAAATCTCTCAAAAGAAGAGATAAAAAAAGGAAGTATCATCATAACAAAAAAAGAAAGAGAGGAAAGAAAAATAAAGGAACAAGGAGGATACAAAATATACGTGAAAGAATGAAGATAATTATTAGTATCCCCGCATATAATGAAGAAGAGACCATTGGGAAAGTCATTGAAGAAATCAAAGAAGAAACAAAGAACAGTAAAGACAAGATAGAGATTCTTGTATTTAATGATGGATCGAAAGATAAAACAGAAGAAAAAGCAAGAGAAAAAGGAGTAATAGTGGTATCGCATCAAGAAAACGAAGGCTTAGCAAAGACATTTCGAGATGAAATGAAAGAATGTATCAAAAGAAAAGCAGACATCATCGTACATACTGATGCTGATGGTCAGTATTATGCAAAGGATATTCCAAGGTTAATAGAAAAAATAAAAGAAGGAAATGATCTAGTGTTAGGAACTAGATTCTACACAAACATAGGACATATGCCCTGGTTAAAAAGGGGGGGAAACAAAGCTTTTGCAAGAGTATTCACAAAAATGACAGGTGTCAAGGTGACAGATACAACAACAGGATTCAGAGCATTCACAAGAGAACTTGCAGAAAAAATAGAGTTCATCAATAACTTTACCTATACGCAAGAGCAGATTATAAGAGCAGCAAGACAAAAATTTAGAATAGCAGAGATAGGAATAGAGACGAGAAAGACGAGAAAGAGCAGATTATTTAGAAATCCATTTGAATATGCATTCAAAGCATGGATTAACATCTTAAGAATATACAGAGATTACGATCCTTTGAAATTCTTCGGAAGAATAGGTCTAACATTGATGACTCTGGGCGGGATAATAGGGATTTATTTTGTGTACTTGCATCTTACGACAGGAATAGAAGGGCACATAGGACTGCTCTTTCTGATGACCCTGCTAATTTTGATAGGAATTCAGATCATTGCCTTTGGATTTCTTGCAGACATGAAAAAATGAAGAAACTAATAATCAATACGATAAAAGTACTACTTGGCATTGCAATAATTATTATTCTCTTAAGAAAAATAGGAGTCGAAGAGGCAATAAAGGAAATAAGCAAGATAAATATAATCTATCTTATAACATTTGTCTTAATTATAATCGCAACACAGCTACTCTCAGCAAAATGTCTTCAGGTTCTCTTCAAAGCATTAGACAAGAGAATAGGAATATGGAAACTTATAAAATATTCAAGCTTAGCTTGGGTCTTTGCTCTTATATCTCCGGCAAGAATTGGTGAACTCGGAGTGATAGCGCACACATTAAAAAAAGAAGAGATTAGTTACAAAGAAAGCATAACAGTTCTAATAACTGATAAGCTCATCACAGCATTCACATTCTTTATTATGATGTCATTTATGCTAAGCATGAAACCAATAGGAAAACCATTCTATCAAATAGTTCTCTTGATACTACTCACAATACTTGCAGCACTATTCATAAAAGGAAGAATGAAATGGGCAAGGCATCTCCCATGGGAGGAAAAGATAAAAGAAATAACTTCTTCACTAAGAGAATTAAAAACAAAAACAAAAGAGCTTTTTATAAATTTCGTTCTAACAAGCATAAAGTGGATAATCCTTTTTGTAAGTATGAATATCTTGTTAATGGCCTTAGGACAAGAAAGCAAGGGAATAATGATTATCCCAGCCATGGCCCTTACACAAATTCTAGCACTCATACCAATCTCAATAGGAGGACTGGGAATAAAAGAGTCAAGTGGAACCTATTTACTCACCCTTATAGGAGTCACAGCAACGGCAGCAGCAAGCATCATGATCATAAATACTATAGTAAACTACACAATTGCTTTAATATATTTCTTAATATTTCATAAGGAATTAACAAGGAAGAATGGAAACCACTAAGACAAAAGAAACAATAGTAAAAGGAGCCATATTTGTAATACTAGGACTTCTCATCTCAAAAATATTTAACTATGCCTATCACATTATCATCGCAAGAGGAACAGGTCCAACAGAATACGGAAATCTAAGCATAGGTATTGCAGTCATTAGCATTATTGGTTTGATAGGAGCCATGGGTTTGCATTCAGGAGCAGAAAGATTCATAGGATACTATAAACAAAAACCAGAAAAGACAAGAAAGATAATCACAACAACACTAAGTATAGCAACACTCACAAGCATTATCTTAGGGATAATAGTATGGATAAGCTCAGAAATCATAGCAAAGGAAATATTTCATAATAAGGAACTAGTAATACTGTTAAAAATTTTTGCAGCAGGAATCCCGCTTTATGCAATAAAGGAACTAAGCTTAGGAATTTTTAGGGGATTAGAGAATGCAAAATATCAAACTATCATAAGAGACATCACTGAACCAGGAATAAGAATTATTCTCACGATAATTTTCTTTAGTATAGGGTGGAAACTACTGGGAGCAAGTTCAGCATATGTAATAGCATTACTCATAACAACAGGAATAGCCTTGTATATTATTCCATGGAAGAAACTAAAGAAAGACAATGAAGAAAAGAAAATAATAAAAGAAATCATAAAGTTCTCATGGCCTTTAACAATAACGGGAATGCTTTTTATCATTGCAGGAAAAATTGACACAATAATGCTGGGAAATATGAGAACGGCAGAAGAAGTTGGAATTTATACAGCAGGACTCACCATTGCAGGTATTCTTGTCTCAGGTTCAACAATTATGTCTACTCTTTTTCTACCCATAGCAGCAAATCTTTCACAACAGGAAAAGAAAGAAGAACTAGAAACATCCTATAAATTTATCATCAAATGGACTCTTATTGGAACACTCCCCTTCTTCCTGCTCTTTATAGTACATGGAAAAATAATTCTCAATCTTTTATTCGGAGCAGTATACAAAGAAGCAGCACTAGCATTGACAATACTGAGCATAGGAAATTTCATAGCTATTAATACAGGCCCAGCATCACAAGCTATAGAAGCAAGGGGAAAAACAAAACTA
>Ga0209541_10013944_pt1 | contig 12209 bp, 12 predicted proteins | sample RifCSPlowO2_01_FD_184027 | JGI IMG/M metagenome (GOLD analysis project Ga0209541, IMG submission 184027) | Groundwater microbial communities from Rifle, Colorado - Rifle CSP2_plank lowO2_0.1 (SPAdes) (version 2) | ecosystem: Environmental > Aquatic > Deep subsurface > Groundwater | place...
TACCAAGCCCTCTGCTTCTGCGTTGTCAAACGCGGCTTTTACCGTACTTCCCGGGTCTTGCGAACTACCGAGACTCAAATTGACAACCTGCAACCCATTAGCGACTGCCCATTCCATAGCAGCAATCGTTGCGCTCCAAGAGCCGGAGCCAGAGTCGTTTAAAACCCGTAGAGAGTAAAGCGCGCATTCCGACGTTACACCGACTACACCCGAGTTGTTATCTTCCGCGCAGGCAGTTCCGGCAACATGCGTACCGTGTCCATACACGTCATTAGGATCAGTATCATTGTTAACAAAGTCATGTCCGCCAGCGTAGACAGCATTCAAATCCTGATGATTGTAGTCAACACCGGAGTCAATGATGCCGATTTTCACGCCTGTACCTTTGTTTCCACCGTCATGGACTGTACCCGAACCAACTCGCTTCACTCCCCATGCGTTATCAAGTTCTACATCAACTGCGTACACTGTTCCATCCAGTTCAACAGAAGTGACATGCGGACTATTCTGGAGTCCTTGAATTACAGATTCGGGGACACTCGCGGCAATTGCCGGAACAAGCGTATAACTATGTCGCACCGTCCCGCCCGCACGCTCTACAATGGCGCGCTCGGAAGCGCCAGGAGTTTTGTCAAAACTAACAAAAACATCAACGCGATTGCTGTTATTCTCCGCCGCTTGAACCTGCGAACTTAAAAGAACGACCGCCCCGATAGCCGCCACACTGAATACAACTCCCAAAATAAGTGAACGAGTTAGAATGTTGCTCATATTTTTGTTTATCTTGCTAAAAGCTTAATATTGCTAGAGAACCGAGATTTACCCTGCCCTCCTTTATACGGGGAAGTTTGTAAAAGTCAAGACCCCTGTACGGGTCCGCCACGTTTGGCCCTCCTCGGCCTGTAAATTGGCTCATTCCGACTCTACAGGGCGTTTACCCTGCGGGTCGGAATACACTCCCTGCGCACAAGCGCGAGTGCTTTCCGCCAATTTCTGACTCCCTGCCCCCTTCGGTGGGCAGGGCTGGGCTCGGAAATGCAAAAGAGTACTTTTGCATTTCGCTCGCCCTACGTCGCCAGTAATGTCGACGGTGCCAACAGGTACCGTACTGGCCTTTTGCGCTCTTGATGCCTGACGCCTGCCTGGCCGGTAGGCAGGGAACGGATCCTCGGCATCACAATGCTGTTGCGGGTGAGAAGCGAGTGAGCGTAGCTTCGCAAGGCCGGAGCACGGGTGGGAGGAAGGCTTGAAAGATTTTTCAGCCGGAAAAATACTTTTGGGCGATATTTGCACTGGTGCAAGTCCTGTCCGGTTCGCAGGGTGATTTTAAAACTCTACATCCGATATCCCTATCGTTGTCCAAGTACAGTATTGATCACTTTCTCAACTTCTTTGTCAGAAAGTTTAGATCCTGCAAGGCGTGTAGATGCGCCCGTAGAGGCAATGAGGGTTGCGCGACGAAGCTCCGCCAATCTCGCTGGCGAGAGGTCGATATTCTTTTTGATACGTTTAGGCTTTTTCATAGGAATTAAACTTATTTAAAATTAGTGTACCCTGATGAAAGAGCATTCGCCAGTTTCCGTTAGTCTTTTTCCAGATAGAGCTACGAAGAGAGCTTACAATATCAGTATCATTGATGGTTCGTTTTGTCTTGAATGTTGTTTAGCAAAATCATCCATAAGTTTGATACTTCAGGAGTTTTGCATTTTGTCATTTTTATTTTGGTAAATACGCATCATTCTTCCCAGTCGGGATACTGCTCCGGCCCGACGCCGCGCTGATCGACAAGGCGCGGCATGTCTTCGTCTTTGTGCTCTTTGCGCTCCTCGCGCGTCTCTTTCCATATGATGTCAAACCGGTGTCCGTCTCCAAAGTCGAACACGAAACCGAGCTTCGGGCATTTCTCGTAATTGATGTTTGCTATCCGAACTTGGTCGCTCTTGAATGTCGGAAACGGGTCGTCCTCCATTTCCGGCGCGTAGATGCCGTTTTCCGTGTAGGCATAGTATTTCATCTTGCCGCGACTTTCCGGCACAAAGAACCCATGCAGGTGGTCGTTCGCCCATCCCATTGAATCTATGATCGCATCGGCGAATTCCTCCAGCGTTTCGTGTCCGTGCAGTTCGAACACACGCCACACGGGATTCTTGAGCAGATAGTTGACGCGAAACGTGAACACCCTTCGACAGTCGGCTGCCTGCAAAGGGATCAGTATATTTTCGAATACTAACTTATATTCGTCGTATTGCTTGAGAGAGCGACGCAAATAATCCGCGTCAATATCACGATTTTCCTCTATTGTTTTGTTGATGGATTCAACAAAACCATCGTCCTCTATAACGGGAAGGGCCGGGAGAAATTTATTTTTCATACTTGGGAATAATGCCACATGTGCGCGCCTTACCTAATGAACAGCCGCGCGAGGCGGAGTTCGTCGTAGGAATAGCTTTCGCCTAAGATGGCGCGGGCTGGAGAGAGGAGGATTTTTCCTTCCGCATCGCGCACGGCTTCGAGTGCGGCTTTCATTGCTTTGAACCGTTTCGGCCTTTCAAGGTGTGATAGATCGCGTGATGCGTAGATTTTCCCTTTCAACTTTATTTCTTCCAAGTGATTGACAATGGTCGTTGAGGCAAGACCTCGCTTCTTCGCAATCTCCTCGATTGATCGCGCCTTTTCCAGAAGAGAGAAGGTTGCTTCGAGTGTTGGCACTCGCGCCACCTTCTGTTTCGGCCCCGCTCCGAGTTTCCCACCACATGCGCGGATGAAATTTGAATGCATCGTTGCCAGTTCCTGATTCGGCATTGCAGTAAATGTTTCTCGTGATTTTTGCGATTGCGCGCGGAACTCCTCGTCTTTGGCGCGTACTTCAGGATGCACTTCAAGCGCGCGCTGATTCAAGCCCGCGAGCGAGAGTCCGGCAAGCGTGCGTACGCGCGAGAGCGCGACATATCCTTGGCCATATTCGAAGGTTTGCGAGAGATCCATGTGGACGGCGTCAAGCGACATCCCCTGGCTCTTGTGCACCGTCATCGCCCATGCGAGACGAAGGGGAACTTGGATGATGCGCGCGAGAACGCGGCCGCCGTCTTCTATGCGCCATTCATCAGGTTCGGCGTATAGTGTTCTTCTGGCATTCGTTTTCACGATTGGAAATCCAGAGTCGGCAAATCCGGTCACGATACCGAGCGTACCATTCACGTAGCGATGCGTCGCGATGTCATTCTTCGTGAACATCACGCGCGCGCCGACTTTGAGCGAGAGCGTTTCCGGAGAAAGACAGCCGCGCTTCAAGGCGAGAACGAGCTTCTCCGGACCGCGGCTTTCCATTGCAAACGCCTTCGTCTCGCCCGGAAGTTTTTCAAGCTCGCCTGCGTTCTCAGCGTCAACGTCGGCATTGTGGCTGTAGAGCTGTGCTACATCTTCTTTCCGCCTCGGCGAGTAGCGCGTGCGCAGGAGCGCGCGCTCTTTCTCCGCCGCCTCGCCTCGCCGAATCGCCGAAAGAAAGTCCAGAAACACAGGATCTTCCTGACGATGCTGTTCGGAGAGATAGCATATGAGTGGGTTGAGTGCCTCCCATGCGGGAGACAAAAAGGCGAACCGTTTCTGTTGCGTATCTCCCGAGAACGATTCTTGCGCTTCTTCATTCGCTTCTCGCTTGTTTACCGGCCTGCCTGTGCCGTTTGCGTCACGGCAGACAGGCGGCAGTTGGAAAAAATCGCCGACAAGAACGGTCTGCAGTCCGCCAAAAGGTTGCCCGGACCGCCGCAGTTCGCGACACACTGCGTCGACCATTGCGAGCGTTTGCGCGGAGAGCATGGATACTTCGTCGATGATGAGGATGCGAGCATTGCCGACGCGCCGGACGACATTTCTGTTCTGCCCAATTCGGTCAAGATCGTAGTTTGTGAGATCGCGCCGCACCCCAATCCCGCTCCATGAATGAATGGTGTATCCGCCGATGTGCGTTGCGGCGATGCCGGTCGAGGCGGTGATCGCGGGCTCGATACCGCAGGAGCGCAGATACGCCACATATTGATTGATAGTGTGCGTCTTGCCGCTCCCCGGCTCGCCCGTCAAAAACACGTTCGCGCCGGTTTTCAAGATCGCGAGTGCTTCCGCTTGCTTCATCGGAACATTCTACCTCCAATCCTCGCGTGCAAAAACAAAAGGGGGCTTGTGCGAGTTACATTTGTTTCTTTCGTGCTTTCACAGCGGCGATGATGATAATGACGAGCGAGACGAGGAAGTAGAGGCCGTAGAGAATCATGAGAATGAACGGCCCGAAGCCAAATGAGAAGTATGCGTTGCCTTCCCCGCCGAAGATGAGGAGTGCGGTAACGGCAAGCACCGCAGGCACCGCCCACACGGCAAAGCGTTTCCATACTTCAAAGACGGTGGAGGCGAGGGGGAGAGCGAAGAAGGATGGAAGAATAACTAGAGTTAAATATGCAGCGATGTTGAAAAATATTGAAACGACGGAGGAATCGAGGATGCGAATGCATTTTTCTTGATGCATTAGGTTAGGAGCGCCACAAATCCAAAAAGCTACTAATGTGACAGCAGTAATGAGGCTGAAAAAGAAAACTAGGAAAGCTGCTTTTTTGGTTACCCATTTCATATCACTTGTTCTATCTGTTCCAATAATTGTAGCAGGACTTCGACGTCAGCATTATCTATCTTCCCTTTCTCCCCCTTCTTCACTATTGTAGCCGACAACTTTAAGAGCGTCTTGGTGAGTTGTTGCATATTCTCCAGTTTCTCCACGCGCTTAAGCAAGTTATTCTTGAGTCCTTTCTTGATATCAAGCGACTCTATTTTTTCTTTGAGCGCGACGAGTACCTCAACATCAAGCGCGACATTCTCCGCCTGTGCTTCAAGTTCTTCAAGAAGCGCGAGGAGTTCATCCGCATCAGCGGAGTCTAGTTTCCCTTTTTCCTCTTGCTTAGTGATTTTATTTTCAAGCTTGGCGAGAATCTTTGCGTTCTTTTCCTTCTTCTTTTCTATCTTTTTCTCTAGATTCTCTATTTTCTTGAGGAGGTTCTTCTTGAGTTTATCTTTGATGTCCATTCCGCCAACTATTTCCTTGAGCGCCGCGAGCAGTGTCGTGAGGGACGGCTCATCAAGCGTTATTTCTTCGCCATCTTCCGGTGCAAGCGTAAAATCAATTATGCCGTCGCCATCATAGTCCACCGTAAGTTCTTCTGCGTTCTGGATGGTTCCATCGGGAAAGCTCATTGTCGCGAGTGTGTTCGCGGAGGATGGAATACCAGAGAACGCAGAGTATGCGACTTGCGTGTCTCCTTCGTACTCTTCTATTTCAAGCGTGAAAGAGCCATCGTCAACACCGATGAGGGTGACGGTGGGATTCGCATCGACGGGAATGGTGATGACCTGCACTTCGCCATAACGTGTGTAAGTGGCTCCGAGAATAGTAGAAACGGTTTCGTTTATTTCGTTGCTTTCGCTATCTGTTACAGAGAGTGCGAGCGGCGAGTGGAGAACAAAGCGGAGGCGATTCTCAGCGGTGAATTCGGGAGCAAGATTGGAAACGTATTCGGGCAGTGAGTCTGTGGCAGACGTGAGGAGGTTGTCGAAGATGAAGGCGCGGAGTTCAGATACTTCAAAAATGTCCCCGTGATCTAATCTGAAGATCCAGCGTCGATCGTTATCTTTGTTATTATTTTTCAAATCCATCCACCATCTCCTCACATTCTCCGCACTGTCGCTCATCGCCAAGGCGCTCGGTACCACCACTGTGCCGTCGCCGTCGATAACTGTCTCGGGCGTGTAGGAAAGTTTGTTTTCGTATGCCAAGCAAATCTTACTTGCAAGAATAAACCTCGTACACTCCCGCACCGTCTTGTACGTGATGCCCGCAAGTGTGTCTTCGCCGATGCCCGCTATCTGGTGCACGGTTATGCCTTCTGGCGCTTGCCACGAGGAGCCGATTTCTTGCTGGAGCGTTTCGGCGTATGAGAGGAGTGCGGTATTGCCGAGCGAGGGGTGCTCAAGGTCGTCGTACGCGGGCGCAGTTCTTCCCTCCGTTCCCAGGAGAAAACCGCGAAGTTCGTCTGCGTTGCCTACCGCCATGCCATACGCGTCAATAAATGCCTGCGTCGCCTCACCCGTCTCAAAAACGACAAGCGGAGTAGTGATAGAGGCACCGGCATTGTTGTAGTAATCACTGTGCGGTAGGAGATGATAGGCGAAAGGAGCGTTCTTTGCGAAATCGCGAGCACGCTCCGGCGAGAGAATGAGCGGGAACCAGTCGAATGGAAGACCAGTATCGTAGCCGTGGAGGAGCGCGCCAACGGCTTGTGGAGTACCCAGCTGTGGAACGCCAACCAAGATGAGTTGCTCAATAAGTTCGCTTGCTTCAGCACCAAGTTCGTTGATGAGTGCTTTGGCGAGAAGACCGCCGTTCGAGTGCGCGACGATAGCGACCTTGCCGGTCTGCGACGATGCGGCGAGAGTACGGAGTGTTTCTTCGAGTTCGCCGTCTGCGAGAATGTCGGGCATGGATAAACGCCAATCGTATGGAACGGCCGCGTATCCTGCGATCGTCCCCGCGGAGCTTGCAGTTACAAGGTCGGTGAGAAAGGATTCGTATATATTTCCGCCCGTGACCGGAATTTCATCAATGACCTCCGTGACGGTTGTGTCCGCACTTATACTTTTCCCTTCTGCGTCCAGATAGAGCGCTTGCACATCTTCTTCACCCGAGGGTTCCCATCTTTTCTCTCCATCTTCATACAGCCGTGAGCCCATGATGCCTGGCAAAAAGAGAACGCTTGAACAGCATTCCTCCATTGCACCTTCTTCAGTGATAGTGAACCGTATCGTCTCGATGAAATTCTCGGGGGCCTGCGCGTGTGCGACTGTCCCGAAAAGATAAGCGAATATGCGCTGAAGCCATGGGACTTGCGTCGGAACAGGAGCGTCAACTTCATACACGTCAAGCTCATAGACGCCCGTCCCTTCCCATGCAAGAGTTTCAGAACCAAAAAAGCCGCCGATCGATGCAACGAACTCGCGTGCACCTTCAGGACCTGGAATGTGGAAGAGTGCACCTTCTGCAAGAAACACAAATGGATCATGGGTTTGCACCTGAACGTCTTTTGAGACGTTGAGCGGCACGGCATACGTGCCGCCATCCTGCATATTGACCGGATCGTCGAAAAATATCTCGCCGGTGTCTGGATCTTCTATAAGATCGCCCCAGACAAGGGTCGAAATCGCATGAGCACTCGCGGGAAAAATAAAAAGAACGACTCCTGCAAAGAGTGTCGCCGATGCAATCCACTTCATGAAGACGATTCTATCATCATTGCTTTGAACGAGTGCTCTCCTTTTCCCCAATGATTCATGCCTTTAGTACCGTATCGGCTTCTCGGCCTTTCGACGCCTGACGGAACGAGTTCCGGGCGTCACATTTCTGTTGCACTGGTGTGACGAAATTGGCACCTGATTTCTAGGTGGTTCGCCAAATTGCAGAGAGATTCTGTGGCCTAAGTGGCCTTTGTTATTTTGAGTCTCGGGATTCCGACAATGTTAACAACGTTGGTTTAATAAAGGGTTTTAAATCGGATGCAACAAAAGTTCTTTGTATATCTGTTCTTTGTATCATGGAAACGATCGGCCTTGTGTTGTCATCTGGATCATCGGGATTCTTAATGGAGAATCCTATATATTCCACTTTGCGATTCAGGCGATTACGCACAGAGTCTATGGCTGGTACGAGGTCTGTATCAGAACTGACGACAACAGCAGTGTCGTACTTGTTATCAATGGCCCCCACAAACAAATCGGTAACAAGCTTTACGTCGATACCTTTCTCACGATCCCTCACAAAACGAATTTCATTAATGCCGAGTCCTCTTATTTTTTCGCTTTCCTCAACACGATTATCGATGATTAACCTTTCCCTTCTTTGTCGAAGTTTACTGGTCTTAACTTCCCATTTTGCGTTTGTAAGCAGGGTAAACAAGCTGGTTTGACGAGACATAGCCTCGACTGATCGCGGGTCACCAGCCCTTTCTCTAACAGTACCAATGTAAAAACGCTTCCCTCGCTCTACGATACTTCTTCCGTTTGCCAAAAGTGAGGTAAACGTCTCGAAATCGAAATCAAGTTCTCTGAGCCCCATTTTCTTAAGAACAAGGTGATAGAAGTTTGCTCCATCAATAAATATACAGATTCTTTCATCCATTTGGTCGATTATATAGCTTAATTGAAAACCCGCACACTCCTTGTGGAGGCGCGGGTGACTTCACTACTGAGGATACTCCCGTTTACATGGAGAGTCAATGAATTCAAATTACCCTGTGGATACTACCATTTGGCCTCCTACCCCTACCCCATTGACGCCCCGTGGGGTATTTTCTGCTCGTTTGACTTTGTTTCGGGAGTACAATGGTGGCATGAGGTGGGGATTTCGTATTCGCATCGCTATCTTCTTACTTGTCTTGGGATGGTTCGCCTATGGATTCTTGGAGTTGAATGGGGGCGTGAGGGAGAAACTTTACTACTTATTTGGCAGTTTTCTTGCAATGATAGTCGTTGGTCTAATTCTCGAAATCAATCCCTTCAGTCCGTTTAAAAAACCAGAGAGCGAAGAGAAGCTAGAGTAGCTTTGTATGAAAGATGCGCTAATCTACTGTTTCTTTACAAAGAAAACCGGTCGCATCAACTTGTTTACATCTATGACCACACTCAAAAGTATCACCACGTCCAATATTTGCCTCTTGCATCGCAAATCCGACATCTTGGCACTCTTCCCTTGAGCCGTATTCGTCTATTTTTAGAATCCATTTCTCCTCACATCCTAAGCATCCCTCAGGATAGTAAAAAAGAGACCATTGATTAGTAAAGAAATAATTGAACGCAAACACAACACCAAGTAGAACGCCGAGGCCTACGACATAAGAACAGATGTCCTCCCCCGTACTTTTCTTGAGCCAGTTCATATGCGGATGCTAGGCAATTTAGGTAAGATGTTTAGTCCATCCACAGAGTCAACAATCTCTACCTCAATTCCGTCAGCTACCTCCTCAATCTCATACTTTATTTCTCGAAGTTCATTGTCTATTGTAGCCAAATACCAAACAACAAAGAGCAGCAAGACTAGAACGGATAATCGGAACCAATTCTCAGTTATGAAGGGCCGTAATCGTGTCCAGTTTTCTTTGAGCCAGTTCATAGTTCTCTACGGAGCATAAAACTCTCCACCATCACGCGATTCCCACATGGCATCCTCAACGGTATTCGGAGAAGAGTATTGTTCTGGGTGAATCCACATTGCATCTACGAAGTAATATATCGCTCCTAAAATACCGACTGCGATAGTAAACAATAGAAGATTGCCCATAAAATTATCTTCAAGGTAGTCGTTCACAGCTTCTTTGTAAATGCATAAACGAAGAAAGGAACTGCGGCTGCAACGAGTAGAAACCAGTTTTCTTTGAGTCGGTCCATGTTACTGGAAGAAGGACGCAAACCAAGAAATGACTTTTTGGACGAATGACTGCTTCTGTAGCTGCTCTTCAGGCAATTCCGGTTGCATGAGTGTTGCTGCACCGGTAGCCAATTGAAGTAGAGTGGAGTTCGTTGGATTATTAGCGGTTGAGCTAGCGGGTGCAGGTTCAGTCGCCACTTCAACCTCAGGCTCTTCTGTGGGAGTCGGCGTCTTTATCTGCGGTTTCGTCTCGACAACAGGAACAGCTTCTTCTATTGGAGGAGATGGCGCCTGACAGATGTTGATGCCAGTTACTCTTTCTGTTCCTACGGGGCATGTATCGCAACTCTGCTTGTCAGTGTTGTAGAACGTTCCAAATCCAAGTTCTACGCAGCGCTCATCACTCGTCAAACCTGCGTACTCATCCTTTAGTGTAGAGGGCTGCGTAGAGACTGAGAAAGATTGCGAATTCTGGATGCATTTTTTGTCGTATCGACTGTATAGATATCCCGAAGGACATGTCGGATCCGGTTTTGGATAGCAGTATGTCCCCTCCGCATTAAATTGATATCCGTCAGAGCAATAACAATAAGAGTTATCTCCGTACGAGTTCGGACCATATTGCTTCTGACACCCTTGAGTTGCAGTAATGCAGTGGTTTCCATCTGCAACGTACCCCGAATTACAAGTGCATCCGGTACCTGTATACGTCGAATTCGCGGGGCAGATATCTGCAATCTCTGATGGATAGTACCCGCCGCCACTAGAGTATGAGCTTGAACTCGGAATTGACTTAAAAGTTATATCCTGCATATCGCGATTCGGAGAACGAAAAGAATTATTAGCACAGGCGATAGCCTCGTATGTGTTTATGGACGGTGTTTTATAGCCAGTCGTCAAATAACCTACAAATTTATAGTCGTCGTTGATGATAATAGGTGGTTTAGAAGCATAATCGTTAAAGGCGCTATAAGAACCATAATCGCCGCCGTATCTTCCGTAATCATTAAGAATTGACGTTGACTTGTACTCGCTACCAGCACCGTAATCATTTGCGATTGAGAGACTGTTGTATTCATTTCCTATCGCCCCTATATGTATCCACTCGCTCCCGTCATATCCAAAAATAGCCATTCCATCAACTTGAGCGCAGCTCAATGTAGATGCGAGCGAGATTGTTGGCAAAACTACAAGCGCTAAAGCAAAGACCAAGACCATTTTCATATTCATAAAGCCAGTATAGCCAGAATTGAGTTCTGCGCTAGAAGACACAAATTACGAATTGCGGGGGCAAGACGTCGCGCTTCGCACTCCTTGAGAACACCACAAGAGTACTTCATCTTTCTAGAGCGGATTACCGCTAAGAAAAATGGTCGCCCACGGTTCTCAACGTTCGCTCCGCTCACTGCTCTCCTTCACAGAAAACTCCCGTTTTCTGACACTTTCCCAGTCCTGCCCCACAACACGAACAAAGCCCGTTTACGCGGGCATCTGTTCAATTCGTGTTTCACTCGTAGGATGGGATTGGCACCTGATTTCAAGCTGGCTTGTCGATTTACAACACCAAATATAGAATTCGTTGCGTCGAAGTGTACGCCATGCTAGTTTGCTGTGGGCCTGGGCTGTCTCTCGCGGCAGGTTACCTGGCCGTAAGGTCAGGAGGCTAATCAGAGATTCGATAGTCTAAGCATGTGGGAGTCTCCTTTTGGTAAAGGGGGTTCGAATCCCTCGGGCAGTCGGGGCAAGTGGTCTTTGGCTTGTGTAGAGTCAAGAGATGTGTAGGATAGGTGGGAGGCGATATCGCCGGCAGTGAAATACCACCCTCCTTGAAGGTCACACTTGCGACAGATTCCTAACGGTTCCCTGCGTAGACCAACTGTCGAGGTTGGCCACGCCCTCCAGGCTCTTCACTATTGGCCGCTCCGCAAGAGCGGCCAACTTTTTTTCTAAAATATCAAAACTGTCTCAGTTTCCTGATGCCAAACCTGTCCTATTTACTACTGTTGCCAAGATAATGGGTTAATTGTTTCTTGAGATACTTGTGACCAGAGCCGCCCTTGAGGAATCGTTCACGGCCTTTAGCGTCTTGTTCGTTCTTGTATGCTTCGTAGTAGATCAATTCCCAATGTTGCTTTCTTTTTGTTGTTCGCGCCCCATCCCCTTTCTTATGACGCTCAATGCGCTGCTTGAGGTTGGCACTGTAACCGATGTACCAGCTTTTGTCGTCAGCACATTCGAGAAGATAAACGTAATACACGAATTATATTGTCACGTGGATACGTTGCCGCGTAAAGCTCTCTTTGTTCGCCACGCGGTGCAACCGCGTAAAAACCGCTCCGCTCTCACGCAGCAAGCCACGTGACGAAAACTCCCGACCAAGTCGGGAGTTTTCGTTTTACGTGGTTGCGGGGGCAGGACTTGCACCTGCGACCTCAAGGTTATGCACTTCCAACTACGGCTTTCGCCGCCCCTAAACGCTTTCGCGCCGGGTTTGTGAGCTGGACTATACCTTCTCCCTCGTCATGCTGACGATAGGGAGTCTGCCGTCTAGTCTCTACACCTGCCCAGCTCCAGTTTTGAGAAGTGGAATTTCCACTTTCCAAAACTGGGGCTGGGATTGGCTCGGTATTGTCATGCGTATCGCGCAAAAGATTTCACCGAATTTGACAGAAGTTCCATCCAACATTACTGCCGGATGAGCCCATATGAGCCTTGCGAGCTACTACTGCTCCACCCCGCTAAGGAACAGTATACA
>Ga0209541_10013945_pt1 | contig 12209 bp, 15 predicted proteins | sample RifCSPlowO2_01_FD_184027 | JGI IMG/M metagenome (GOLD analysis project Ga0209541, IMG submission 184027) | Groundwater microbial communities from Rifle, Colorado - Rifle CSP2_plank lowO2_0.1 (SPAdes) (version 2) | ecosystem: Environmental > Aquatic > Deep subsurface > Groundwater | place...
TCATTATTTGGCTTTAGTGTTCATTACTACAGCCTGGCTTATGTTTTTGGGTTCTTAGCTGCCTTGTTTTTATTGCTGAGGAAAAAAGAGGGGCTGGGGCTGAAAAAAGATGAGGTATATGACTTAATTGCCTGGCTGATTATTGGGGTGATTGTTGGAGCAAGAGCATTTGAAATTCTGGTTTGGAATCCGGGATATTATTTCGCTAATCCTTTAGAGGTCATCTCTTTTTGGAAGGGGATTTCTGGGATGAGCTATCATGGGGGATTATTAGGGGGGGTGATCGCTGCTTATGTTTTCTGCAGGAAGAAAAAGCTTGATTTTCTCAGGCTGGCTGATGTGATTATTATTCCTGCTGCCTTATTTCTCGCTATTGGAAGGCTTGGGAATTTTATTAATAATGAGCTTGTTGGCAGGGTTACTGATGCTGGATGGTGCTTTGTTTTTCCTGGCTATGAGGGATGCAGGCATCCCCAACAATTGTATGCTGCTGGCTATAGATTTTTGATTTTTTTTGGATTACTGCTGATTGGGAGAAAGGAAAGAAAACCAGGGATGGTATTTTTCAGCTATCTTTTGATGGAGGGTGCTGGAAGGTTTATTGTTGATTTCTTCAGGGAGGATGTTTTGTATCTTGGGCTGAGCCTTGGGCAGTGGCTCTCGGTTGGGGTGATTATTACTGCTGGGTATTTTCTTCTTAGACCCCGATTGAAACCTGGTTGCAAAATATAATTGCAAAACAACAGATTTATATATACCGGGTATATAAGTATAGATGTGGTGTTAATATGGTACAGGCAATGATAAATATCAATGAGGATGTAAACAGGGTATTAAATATTATTAAAGCTAAATATGGGCTTAAGGATAAGTCTGAAGCAATAAACCTTGTTGTAAATGAATATGAACAGAGTTTCTTAGAACCTGAATTACGGCCAAGCTACAAAACAAAACTTCTTAAAACTCTAAAAGGAAAGCATCTTTCCAGAGAAGAATTTGAAAAAGCGGTGGAGTAAATGTATGCTGATAAGTACAGTGAAGAGATAACTAAAAAGTTAGCTAAACTAAAAAAGAAAGTCCCCAGAAGTTATGAAATTGTGCGTGATAAGATGAATTGGGTCATGGCAAATCCAGAGCATAGATTCAAGGACCTGCATTATACAATGAAGGGTATAAAGGAGGTGCATATTGGGCATTTTGTTCTGACATTTACAATAGACCATTTTAATAAGGTGGTTGCTTTTGAAGATTATGACCATCATGATAAGATTTTTAAGTGATAAAAAATTATTCAGAGAACTTCTCAACTTCATAAACTGAGATTTCTATTGCCGGGTCTTTCCATGCATCTTCTGGCAAGCCTGCTTTCATGCTTAAATGCTCTAGAAACTCCTGCTTATCAGGAAGCTGCTCCCAGACTTGGGGGAGAAAAGTGCTTTTGTGGTTGTGGAGCTTTAAGATTACTCCATGGATAAAGGGCTTTAGCTTTGACAGCAAATCTTCCTGCTGTGAGAAACTAAGCTTTCTTGGCGGGGTGAGGATGCTGATTTCTATTTTAACACTGCTTAATTCCTCTTTTGCCAATGGAGAAAATCTTGGATCATGGAATGCTGCATTAAGTGAGTTATCAAGTATGTTTTGGCATAATGGCTTGCTTGCTGTTAAGCTGCCAATACAGCCTCTTAGCTGGTTGTCAATTGTTAATGTTACAAAGCATGCTTTTATCTGCTTTAAGCTTGCTGGAATATTGTTAACCTGGTGGGCTTTATTATCTAGTCTTGATGTGATGTTGGCTCTTGCAAGGCTTAACATGAGCTTTTGCTCTTTTGTCAATGCTGTGAATGCTATTGAAGTGTAGCCAACAACTGATGCTTTTTCATGAGTTATATCTCCTGAATTGAGATAAGTGAGGAATCTTGGCTGTAAGTTAAGCTTTTTTGCAAGATAAATCAAGGTCAACACAGGGATAATCCCACACATTTCATTATTCATTGCCTGAACTGGGTCAAGAGAGAGAATAGAGCTTATTGAGCATGCATCCAAGCTGACTGCCCCATCATAATCATGGAAATGGGAGAGGTCTGAGCTTGCTAGTACTAATGTTTTGCTATCTGTGTATTTTTCAAGAACAGCTGCAAGCTCTTCTGGATTAACATTGCCTGTTATTATTGGGAGCAGTTCAAAATCTTTTAATACTGACTGGAGAAATGGGAGATGAATTTCAAGGCTATGCTCTTTTTCATATGCTTCTGGAAGATACTTTGCAATTTTCTCTTTTAGCAGCTGAGCTGTTTTTTTTGAGAGTTTTATTTTTCCCAGGGGGGTTTGATAATAGGCTTTGCTTAATACTGAGATGCCATTAAATTGTGCATGATGAGACGGGGCTAGGATTATGACTGTTTTATAGCTTTTGTTTAATTTTGGATGGCTTAATTGTTTATAACCTGAAGCTGCTATTTTTCCTGAGTATTGGTAGCCTGCATGAGGGAGAATTAATGCTTTGATTGGCTGGTTAATTGTTAGTTGCTGTGAATCCAGCAGAGAGATGATTATTGATTTCAGCTTGGCTGATTGGGCTGGATACCATGAGCCGGCAACTACTGGCTGCTGGATGCTTATTCCCAGATTCCCGGGATTTTTTCCCTGCATGTTACACATCTCCCTTGCTTTAGTTTTTCAATTATTACTGAGTAGCCATCACGCCTGATTAATAATGTTTTGCAATTAGGGCAATAAGTTGAGGAGTGCTGCTGGCTGATGATATTGCCTGTGTAAATGAAGTTTAAGCCTGCTTTTTTTCCAATATTGTATGCCCTGATTAATGCTTCTGGCTTTGTTGGCTGGATGCTGGACATTTTGTAATTGGGGTGAAATGCTGAGATGTGCCAGGGGATGTTTTTGCTGATGTTTGCGATGAATTTTGCTATTTTTGCCAGTTCTTCATCTGAATCATTTTTTCCAGGGATGATTAAAGTTGTTAGTTCAAGCCAGATGCCAAGTTTGTGAGCAAGCCTGATTGTTTCCAGGACATTTGCTAGTTTAGCGCCGCAGACAGTCTTATAGAAATCTTCTGAAAAAGATTTTAAGTCAATGTTCATGGCATCAAGATAAGGGTGGAGCTTCCTTAATGCCTGCTCTGTTTCATAGCCATTGCTGACAAAAATGTTCTTTATGCCCTGCTTTTTTGCAAGCCTTGCTGTATCATATGCGTATTCAAAAAATATGGCTGGCTCATTATAAGTGTAAGCTATTGATGGAAGCTTGTTTTCCTTGCATAGCTTAATTATTTTTTCCGGAGGAAGCTCATGGCCATGGATTTCATGCTTGTGCTTTACTTCCTGGGAGAGCTCCCAGTTCTGGCAATTTAAGCAGGAGAAGTTGCAGCCCAGGGTGCCAAATGAGAAGACTCTTGATGAAGGAAGAAAATGGAATAATGGCTTTTTTTCTATTGGGTCAATATGATACGCTGGAGAGCTGCCATAAACCAATAAGTAGAGGATGCCTGAGATGTTTTTTCTTACACTACAAATGCCTGTTTTGCCTTCCTGGATTATGCAGAAATGCTTGCATGCTAGGCATTGGACTTGATTGTCTGAAAGCTTTTTGTAGAGGGTTGCTTTTTGCATAATTTGGCTATGTTTCCTGGATTTAAAAGGGTAATTATGGGGTAAAAATTTAAATATACCTTTAACATAAACAAAGCATGCCTGCTGAAAAAATAAGCCTGGAGAATGCGAAAAAGGAGAAATTGTTTTATTTTGTGGCTAATGTTGTTGTTTTTCGGGATGCTGATAAAAGATGCTTAATCCTGAAAAGAGATGAAAGAGAAAAGGTTCATCCTGGGAAATATGCTGTGCCTGGCGGAAAATTAGAATGGCTTAACCTTGATATTAACAAGCCGACAAGGATGAATGGAGATGTGATTGATTTTGAGGATGCTGTTGAAGAGTTATTGAAGAGAGAGGTTTTTGAAGAGGCTGGGGTTGAGATAGATGATAAACTGCATTACATCAATAGCGTGGCTTTTGTAAGGGGTGATGGGATTCCTGTTGTATTGGTTAAGTTTGCTGCAAAGTACAAAGCAGGGAATGTGGTGCTTGAAAAAGGGGGATTTACTGATTTTAAATGGGTGAATCATGAAGAGGTTAGGAAGCATGATTGCATTCTTGGGGTGCCTGAGGAGATAAAAAGGGCAATAGAGATGTTTTCTGAGGGGGATTAGCCTTAGTTATGCAGGAGCCTGAAAATGTGGATTTAGGCAATAAGGGCTATAAGGTTGTACTGGGCTGGTAAAAAGGGTGGCTGACAAGGTTGTCAAGAACATCGGTTCTTGAGCACACCAAAATGTCAAGAACGATTGTTCTTGAACACGCCGAAATCCCAGAGGATTTCCAGCGTTCCGAAGGAATTTTAGTGTTTAAATAGGTAAAATACCTTCCAAAGTTAGCCAACAGCTAAAACAGAAAGTATTAAAAATGCTGGAATAATATCATTCCATAAAAATGGATAAAACTATCCATAATAATGGACTATTAAAAAAGGAAATCTTAATCTTAAAGCCTTTTGTTAAAGAGCCGTGGAAAGAGTTTACACTGACAGAAATAAAGGCTAGAACAAAAAATAAATCCCATCACTATGTTTTTTGGGCATTGAAAAAGTTCGCAAAACTAAACATAATTACGGAAAAGAAAAAAGGAAATACCAACATCTATGCTATAAACACAGATAACCAGGACTTACATTATTTAATAATCACAGAAGCCATTATAAAAGAGCAAAGAGCAGATATTCCTTACAGAAACATAAAGCAGATAACAGGCAAGATAAAAAATCCATTCTATGCTTTGATCATTGGGGGCAGCTATGCTGAGGGAAAACAGAGCCCATCCTCTGATTTAGATGTGGCATTTATAATACCTGACTCAAAAGATAAAAAGCCTTATCAAATAGCATTAAAGGAGGGAGAGCTAATGATACCAGAGATTCATGGATACACCTTCACAAGAAAAGAATTACACCAGATGCTGGTCAATAATGAATTTAATTATGGAAAAGAGCTGGCAAGAAAGCACATTTTATACTATGGTGCAGAAGCTTATTACAAGATATTATTTGAGGCGATGAAAAATGGGTTCAAAGGCTGATATGTATGTTAAGAGGGCAAAGACAGAGCTTGAGGCTGCTGAGATTCTTGATAAAGTATCTAAAAACAATGAAGTTAAACAGAATTTTGACATTTCTCCAGAATCAACATATTACAGCGGGGTGATTTCACATGCATATTATGCAATCTTCTATTCAGCAAAAGCCATGCTTCTTACAAAAGGCATAGAAACAGAAAGCCCAGAAGTGCATAAAAAAACATTTGATGCCTTCAAAAAAGAATTTATTGACTCTGGGTTGCTTGACGCTAAGCTTTTGATAATCTATAAGCAGATGATAGTGAGAGCAGAAATACTTTTGGAGATATTCAGGGCGGAAAAGAAAAAGAGGGGAGATTTCACATACAACACAATACCGCAGGCAAACAGGGAACCAGCAGAAGAATCAATAAAGAATGCTAAGGAATTCATAAAACATTGCAATGCATATTTATCCAGCTTGTAGGCTTTTTCGCTTTGCTTTTTATCATAAAAAGATAGATTTAAGAAAGAGCAAATCATGGGCTAAATTAAAAAGGAGGTGGGTTGATGAAAAGACAACTTAGAGTAGTTTCAAAAAAGCTTAATCCAAACCAGGTAGGGATGACTCTTGGGATATTTTCTGCTGGATTGCATGCTATATGGGCATTGATTGTTCTTATTGGAGCAGAGCAGATAATCTTTAACTGGATATTTCCCCTGCATTTCATAGACAGAGGGTATACTGTTATCAGCTTCAATATTATAACTGCAATAATCCTGGTTATACTTGCTTTTTTATGCGGGTATGCAAGCGGATGGATTTTTGCATGGTTGTGGAACTGGGTTTGCAAGAAGGTTAGATGACTCTTAGGGCTTATGCCCTTTGCTTTTTTTAATTTCAAACTGGAGGGATTCTGTCGCAACCGGGGTTAGCATGGGCTTAAAAGCGGTTTTTGGTTTTAGGTGCCCCATAGCAGTTTATACTTATAAGTAGTAACAAATAGAAAGGTTTAAATATATGCATATACTCAACATTTGTATGAAATATAAGATTGACCCAGACTTACTTAAAAATTGTTTTAAAGACATAGATTTATCTAAATTAAAAAGAGATTTTAGTGGCTCTTTATATCCAAGTTTACATTATAATAAAATGAAACCGCCATTTTCAGCAATTCCCTATTTATCTACTGGTAAAGAAAACTTAGCAGCACGCGTAAAAATGGCAAAGTCCTTTGAAGGATTAAATGTATCAACCGCATCGAAGGCAAAAGATATTGAACAGATTATGGCTTTATTGATAATGAGGGAGTTAGTTAATCCAGATAACCTAGAAGGCAATGTAGTTGATTTTGGAATGGGAACTGGTCCCGGGGCTTATGTTTTAAAACAATATGGTGAAAACATAACGGGTGTTGATTCTTCTGGATGGGGAGTTCAAATAGCAATTGAAGAAGGTATTTTGCCAAGGGATAGAGCATTAGTTAAAGATGGGTTTGATTATTTAAGCGGCTTACAACCTGGAAGTCTTGACTTTATTGGGGCGTTTATGATGTATTTGGGATTTCCTCATGCAAGATTGTATCAAGAATCTCAAAGAGTGTTAAAAACAGGTGGTCAATTATTAATCACTGGCGGACTTGTTGAATTGGAGAATGAGCTTCAAAGAACACTTGGAAGATATGGTAAATTAGAAAAGGTAATAACTGTTCATGGTGATGCCATTTTAGGAAATGTTGCTTTTACATACACAAAGCGATGAAGCAAGCCCTTTTTACTGGGAGTTAGCACCGATTTCTGATTGCATTTAATAACAATTTACCTTCCAAAAAACCCAGAAAAGCAAAGCTTTTTATAGGGCAAAAATTGATGAAAATTATAAGGAAAAAACTAAAGATTTCTTGGTCAGGTTTTGGATTGATTAAGAATCTAAATTTAGTGATTAAAACAGAAGTAAAATGAAATTTGAAGAATTCGGGTTAAAGCCTGCTTTATTAGAGCAGGTTAAGGAACAGGGATTTACAGAAGCAACAAAAATCCAGGAAAAAGCTATTCCTGAGATAAAGAAAGGAAGGGATGTTGTTGGGCAGTCTGAAACAGGCTCTGGCAAGACTTTTGCATTCAGCCTGCCGATTCTTGAAAACATTGCCTCAGGAAAAGGGATTCAGGCTTTGGTATTAACCCCTACAAGGGAATTATGCGCACAGGTAAAAGAGGCTTTTGAGTTATTCGGGAAAAGGATGAGGATTCATACTACTGCAATATTTGGTGGGGTGGGCATTAATCCCCAGTTTAGTGAGTTAAAAAGGGCTGAAATTGTTGTTGCCACGCCTGGAAGGCTTGTTGACCACCTTGAAAGAGGCTCTGTGAATTTCAGCAAGCTTAATTTTCTTGTTTTAGATGAGGTTGACAAGATGTTTGAGATGGGCTTTATTGATGATGTTGAAAAAATAATAAAAAATGTCCCAAAAAAAAGGCAAACCCTGCTTTTTAGCGCGACAATATCAGAAGGCATTCATTATTTAATAAATAAGCATTTAACCAACCCTTTAATCCTGAAAACAAAAAGCCTGGTTGATAAAAAGCTGCTGAACCAGGTTTATTATGGTGTGGAGGAGCACCAGAAATTTTCACTGCTTGTTCATTTGTTAAAACAAAAAAGCGCTGGATTTTCATTGATTTTCTGCGCAATGAGGCACCATACTGACAGCTTAGCTTATAATTTACAGCAGAAAGGGGTGCATGCCCTGGCTATTCATGGAGGATTAAGCCAGAACAGGAGAGAGTATGCTTTGGATGCTTTAAAGAAACAGAATATTAAAGTTCTTGTTGCAACTGACATTGCTGCCAGGGGCCTTGACATTAAGAATGTTACGCATGTTTACAATTATGATGTGCCAAAGACTGCTGATGATTATGTGCACAGGATTGGAAGAACAGCAAGAGCTGGAAAAAATGGAGAGGCAATTACATTACTTGCAAACAGGGACCATGATAATTTCAGAAGAGTTTTAATGAACCGGGAGCTTGAGATTGTTAATACAGAGCTGCCTGAGTTTGAAAAGTTAAGTTATTTTCCTAACCGAAGAAGAGAAGGATTTGGTGGAAGAGATTCCAGAAATGAAGGGGGGAGTAGGGGTGGATTTAGAAGAGGCTCTTCAGGCCCTGGGAGGGGATTCCAGGGAAGAAGAGGGCATGATGATAGAAGGGGTTATGGCTCTGAAAGAAGAGATGGAAGAAGTGGTGAAAGGGCAGAGCATCGGGATTCCAGAAAGAGTTTTGATAAGAACAGATGGAATATGTGATAGAAATCTATAAATAGAACTTAAGCCACTTATTCTTATGGAACTAAAACAAGTAATTCTTATAAGACATGACTTGAAGATGCCCCCTGGGAAATTAAGTGTGCAATGCTGCCATGCTTCTGTTGAAGCTGCCTTAAGAAGTGATGTTGATAAATTACAGCTTTGGAGAAAGCAGGGGATGAAGAAAGTTGTATTGAAAGTTAAAGATAAGAAAGAGCTGTTAATGTATAACCAGTATGCAAAAGATGCTGGGCTTGTAACTGCCCTGATTACTGATGCTGGGAAGACTTATTTTGAGACTTCTACTACAACATGCTTGGCTATTGGGCCTGATGATGAAGACAAGCTGGATGTGCTTACTGGGGAATTGAAATTATTGTAAATCTCTCATGGCAAATAGGCTTAAATCGTTCTGAACCTAACAGAAAGCTTTAAGTATATAAACATATTACACATAATAAGCATAACTAACGAGTTGGCAGGAGGTAAAATGGTTAGCATAACTTTAGCTGTCCCAGAAGAGCTGAAAAAGGAGATGGATGTGCATCCAGAAATGAACTGGTCTGAAATAGCCAGGCAGGCAATCCGTGAAAGGATTGTGATTTTGAAAAATATGGATATGCTCCTTGCCAAGAGCAAGCTTACTGAAAAGGATGCTCTTGAAATAGGCAAAAAAGTCAATAAGGCTGTGGCAAAGAGATTTCTTGCAGGAATGTAAATGGAGCTAGTTATTGATGCTAATATTCTGGTATCTGCGCTTATTAAGGAGAGCCATACTAGGCACTTTATTTTATTAAGGGGGCATGCTTTTTATGTTCCTGAGTTTGTATTTAATGAAATTGCTGATCATATAGCTGAGATTAAAGACAAGACGATGCTTTCAGAAATGGAGATTAAAGAGCTGCTTAACCAGATAATTATTTTAGGAGATGTAAAGATAATTCCTCTTGAAGAACTGAAAGGATTCAGAAAAGAGGCTTTACAATTATCTCCAGATCCCGATGATGCTCCTTATGTAGCATTAGCCTTGAAGATTGGATGTGGGATTTGGTCAAATGATAGAGAGCTAAAGATAAAAATTAAAGTGATTAAAGTATACTCTTCAAAAGAAATCATGGGTGGGATGTGATTTGGAGTAAGCTGGATGTGCTGACTGGGGAATTGAAGCTGATTTAGGGTATCACTTTTTGTCTTTGTTCATCTTTGCTAATAACCCAGAGTATTGGCTTCTGAGAGGTTCTGGAAGATGATTATGGGCTGCTTCTTTTACTTTTATTCTGACTTCTGGGGGTAGCCTGCTGCTAAAAATGCCATCTTCTGGGAAATAATCAATCCTGGACAAAAAGTATAAATCACCATCAGCTCCCCTGCCAAGAAAATAAGGATTCTCTCTTGCTGGAATTTCCTGGAGGAATAAGCTTATATCAAGAGGTGGGGTCCCGAGGCTTTCTAATCTTGAAATAACATCCTCTGGCAATTCTCCTGTTAAGCGAATAAAGTAAACCATGGGCTGTTTTAGAAAATAAAGAGTATATAAAATTATCTAGGCTTCTTCCTTTTCTATGAAGTCTTCCTGCTTTAAGCCTTTTCTTTCCCTGATTTTGGAGATTGTTCTTGCCTGAAGCTCATATGGAAGCTTTTCAAAGACCTGGTCAATAACAAAGAAATGCCCTCTTCCTTCTGTTGCTGACCTTAAGTCATTTGACAACCCAAACATCTCTGCAACAGGAAGCTTGGCTTTAATTGTCATATGCTCGCCTTCCTGGCTGACCTCTATTAACTGCCCTCTTTTATTTCCGGTTAATCTTGAGATTTCACCCATAAATTCTGCAGGGCATTCAATCTGTAAGATTTGCATGGGCTCAAAGATGACAGCGCCAACAGAGTTCATGCTTCCTCTTAATGATTCCCTGATTGCTGGAAGGATCTGGGCTGGGCCCCGGTGGATTGCGTCTTCGTGAAGCTTCATGTCATGAATTGTGACTTTTAATTTCATGCAAGGCTCTTTTGCCAATGGGCCTTCGCGCATAATCTGGTCAAACCCATCCATAACCAGTTCAATAACCTCGCCAATATGGACTATGCCTCTTGTGCCGTCAATAAGAACATTGCCGTTGTAGATGCACCTGACATTTCTTGCTATTTTTGTATCATAGCCGCATTTGACAAATTTTGGATAAATATCCTTATCATTTTTCTTGATTCTGCATTCTGGGATTTCGCCTGCCTTAATTGCCTGGTAAACCTCTTCTTCCAGTGGCTCAACAGTCATGTAGAATTTATTGTGCTTGTTTGGGGACTTGCCTTCAAATTCCCTGCCTTTTTTCTCTAATGCTTCCCTGTAAACAACAATTGGGGGAGAGGTTATAATGTCAAGCCCTTTTTCTCTTTTAATCCTGTTTTCTATAACCTCAAGATGAAGCTCGCCCATGCCTGACATAAGATTTTCCCCGGTTTCTTCATTAATTTTTATGAAAATTGATGGGTCTTCCTTGCTTACCTGCTTTAGCACTTCAACCAGCCTTGTTAAGTCTGAGGCTTTTTTTGCTTCAATGCTTTTTGTGACAACTGGCTCAAAAATATGCTTGATGGCTTCAAAAGGCTCTATTGGTGTTGATGATACTGTTTCTCCTGCGTAAGCATCTTTTAACCCAACCACACCAATGATATTTCCTGCTACAGCTGAATCTACCTGCAATCTTGTTGGGCCTTTGTAGATATTAACCTGCTGGACTCTTACACTTCGCTTAGCCATGTTCATATAGACTTCCTGGCCCTGCCTTATAGTGCCTGAAAATAACCTTCCTGCGGCTATTTCTCCAGCGTGCTTGTCAACAACTATTTTTGTTACAACAAATGCCACAGGGCCTGCTGGATTACATGACAATAAGGACTTGCCTTCTTCGCTTTCTATATCTCCTCTCCAGATTTGTGGGACCCTGTATTTCTGGGCTTCAACCGGGTCAGGATGATGCTCAATAACCATGTTAAGGATAACATTGTGCAACGGAGCTTTTTTTGACAATGGCTGGTAATTGTCTGTTTCATATGAGATTATAACATCTTTAAAATTAAGATTGTGCTTTTTCATATAAGGGAAGGAGAGTGCCCATTTATGGAATGCTGAGCCAAATGCGACCGAGCCTGTTGATACATTAACCTGCCATTTTTCCTTGTATTCTTCAGGAGCGATTTGCCTGATTAATTTGTTGACATCACTGATTATTTTGATGAACTTTTCCTGCATAGCCTCTGGGGTTAATTTAACCTCTTTGATTAGCCTGTCAACCTTGTTTATAAAAAGAACTGGCTTAACCCTTTCCTTTAATGCCTGCCTTAAAACTGTCTCGGTCTGGGGCATGATGCCTTCAACAGCACAGACAACAACTATTGTGCCATCAACAGCCCGCATGGCCCTGGTTACATCCCCGCCAAAATCTACATGGCCTGGGGTGTCAATTAAGTTGATTAAGTAATCCTGGCCATCCCTTGTGTGAATCATGGAGACATTGGCTGCATCTATTGTTATGCCTCTTTCTTTTTCATCTTCGTGGAAGTCAAGAACTAATTGCTTGCCTGCAAGCTCTTCAGAAACCATGCCTGCACCAAATAATAAATTGTCTGAAAAAGTAGTCTTGCCGTGATCAATATGGGCTGCAATGCTGATATTTCTTATATGCTTTGGGTCGTTCATTAACTCCCTGATTTTCTTTACTAACTGCTCTTCAGCCATGGGATGAAAATTTTTAATGTTGTTTAAAAAGCTTGTGTTTTATTGTAA
>Ga0209541_10013947_pt1 | contig 12208 bp, 13 predicted proteins | sample RifCSPlowO2_01_FD_184027 | JGI IMG/M metagenome (GOLD analysis project Ga0209541, IMG submission 184027) | Groundwater microbial communities from Rifle, Colorado - Rifle CSP2_plank lowO2_0.1 (SPAdes) (version 2) | ecosystem: Environmental > Aquatic > Deep subsurface > Groundwater | place...
CCACTTATCCAAGCAAAAATGCAAAGCATTCAGAAAAAGCCAAGCACCATAAAATCTTTTTTTATTGGAACTTATGTCATATAAGCAACAGAATTATCTATAGATGGCGCCCATCTGCGTCTGGGCCCAGGTCGAGACGCGCTGGTAGCGCTCGCTGACCTCTTTTGCGAGACTGCCGAGAACGGATTCCATCGTCGAGAGCGCGGATTTTGCGGCGCCTTCCTTCCTTGGATGATATCTCGCGTACCTGTCTGCGTACCCTTCTTTTCCAACGGTCCGTGTCACATACCTGCTCCACTGGTTCGGAGCACCGAGCGCTGCAGTTTGCGTGCTTGTAGGCATCACTTGGATATGGCCGGGGTGATAGATTCTCGCGTTCTCCTTTACCACCTTTTCAGCATCGGAGACAAGGTAGCTGAGGTCGAAGACTGCGGGATTCAGATAAGACTTTGCGGCCATATTCTGCGTCGAGGATTGGTTTCTAGAAGTGTAGGAGAAGGAGGCGGTTCTTGTTGGGGAACTATATTCATTTCTTGAAGGTGGAGCATAAGCGCCTCGGGCGCCGGCACTTCTTTGCGTCCTTGCTTCACGTTCCACAACTGCTTCAAGAGACATGTTTCTTGGGAATCCCTTCATCTATTTATTTCTTTTGCGCTTTAAGCTTGAACAGATATTATTATATAGTAACTTTCCGAAGGAGGCAGCATGACCGCGCCCATCTTCCACCTCGACCAGGCGCCGGCGGAGTACCGCGACCTGATCCATGTCGTGGAGCTGATGCGTGAGCATTTCCAGAGCTTCATCATATATTTCGACACGAGCGTTTTCATCACTGCCTGCGAAGCCGCGGTCAAGGACAAGAGGAACGACCTGATTGACTGGATTGTCAATTCGGGCAATTTCAGGATCTCACGCGCCGCGGTCAATGAGCTCAAGGCGTGGAAATTTCCCCCCCAAGACCCGAAGCGCAGCCTCGTATGGTCGAAGGCGAAGGAGATGCTCAGGGTCATTGAACGGAAGTTCCCGCAGAACATCGAGGAAGTCTCTGATAGGGAAGTCGTGGCCGAGCTCTCGCACCTTGACGCCTTCCTGAGCAAGGCCATCTGCTTCCGCATCATCATGGACAACTTCGACGCCATCGAAATGGAGCTCCGGCGGGGGCATCTTGACCTGAGGCGGCTGGCCGACGGATTCTTCCACGCGTGCGAAGGGCGCATCCTCCATGAGTACTATCGCCGTCTCGCCGCGGAAGGCATCGATACTGACCCCATGGACGACAAGGAGCTCAGGAAAATCCTTCCCCACATCCTGCATCTGATGCTCATGGGCGTCCTTGAGCTGATGCGGCGCTATCGCATGCCGCTCGCCGCCAAGAACGCATTCGAAAACATCTACGCCCAGAAAACAGCGAATGACCGAGCCATCCTCGCCCACTACCTCACGTCGCCGCATCCAGCGGTGTTAGCGACCGAGGATCGGGACCTTCGGGAATACCTGTCCCTCTATCGAAGGTGGAAACGCAGAAGGAGCGCTTAGCTCTTCTACAATTTTGTCGAGGCGCCTTTGATCGAGAGGCTGGAGCGTCTCGGGGGCAATAACTTTCGCGGGATTGGTCCCAATAGCCAGTGCCTGGCCATTTTTGACGACCTGCCGGTAGAGCACATCGTGGGGGCCGATGACCACCTCAACGCTGATTGCGCCGCCAGAAGTATTATAGAGGTCGATCAAGTCGCAATAATGATATCTGTCCGGATTTTCTCTTGTCCTCGCGTAGAGGAAGACTTCCCGGCCTCGCGATTGCCAATGATTAAAAAAGGGGCCGGTCTCGTCGCCCATCCTCATGGCATCTTCCCTATTTGAGGGCACGGAAATCCCCAGGATTCCCAAGGTGCCCACCTCGCCGTCCAGAGTCAGCCCAGGAACTGCCAGCATGCCGCCCTGATGCTCTGAAGCGTGTTCGCGTGCCGCCCGGACAAAGGCCTCTGTCACAGCAACGTATTTCATCCCTATTGGGGTTTTTTCCCGCTTTTTAAATCCTTCCCTTAATTAACTACTCTTTGATGAGCATGGTAAAAAGTCGCAACATTTATATACTAATGTATCAAAAACGCAACTAATTTAAGCTATAAACGTAACAAATCTGTAACAATGGCAAAGCGTGTCGCAATCTCATTGGATGACCAGCAGGTTGCGCTTCTGAGAAGCCTCAAGGGATTGGGGACGAAGGATGCGGAGATAGCCAAGAACATCATGCTCGCTTATCTCTCTGAAAAGGGATATTTGGAGAAGCTGAACCGGAGGGGAGCATGATCGACCTCATCTTCAGGGATGTGGGAATCCTGCTCGTAGTGGCGACCTTCTTCGGCTTCATCGCCCGCGCGTTCAGGCAGCCGCTCATTCCAGCGTATGTCATCACCGGCTTGCTCCTGGGGCCGGTGTTCAATGTCATCACGAATCATGACATCCTCACGACGCTGTCGGAGATGGGCATCGCGTTCCTCCTTTTTTTGGTAGGTATGGAGATCGACCTCAGGAAGCTCAGGAGCGTGGGAAGGGTTGCGATCATCGGCGGCCTGGCCAAGAGCATTCTCCTTTTCTCTGTCGGCTTCCTCAGCCTGCGCTTCTTCGGGTTCACACTGATGGAAGCGGTCTACATCGGCATCGTGCTGTCCTTTTCCTCGACAATGGTAGTGGTGAAGATCCTTTCGGACAGGCGGGAGCTGGACACCTTGCAGGGCAAGCTCATCGTTGGCTATCTCCTGTTCGAGGATTTGCTCGCCATCGCCGCCTTGAGCCTCCTGACTTCCGGAATCCATGCCGGCATCCTGCTCTCCCTTTTATGGAAGGCGGCGCTCCTTGTCTTCGCAGCCCTGGTTTGCCACCGCTTCCTCTTCCCGAAGCTCTTCCGGTTCGCGGCCCAGAGCACGGAGCTGCTTTTTGTTTTCGCGCTGAGCATCTGCTTCCTCTTCGCGCTCCTCGCCGGCCTCCTGGGCTTCAGCGTGAGCATCGGCGCGTTCATCGGCGGCCTGGTGCTCGCCAACCTGCCGTACACGTTTGAGGTCATCTCGAAAGTGCGCTCGGTGCGTGACTTCTTCTCCACGCTGTTTTTCGTCGCACTAGGAACAAGCATCACGCAGATCTCCTCAAAGGGCATTCTCGCCCTGCTCCTCCTCTTCGCCGCTGTCTGGGTGCTCAAGCCGTTCATTGTTTTCTTCGTCACCTCTTTTTTCGGCTACAAGCCCCGGCCATCGTTCCTGACAGCCATCGCCCTGGCGCAGACGAGCGAGTTCTCCTTCATCATCGCGGCGCAGGGCCTTCTGCTCGGCCACCTGACCCAGGAAACGTTTTCGCTCATCACCGTTGTCACTGTTATCAGCATGGCGGCCACGAGCTATTTCCTCCACTATCAGCACGCGCTCTTCTCGCGCTTCTGCCCGAATGTGCTGGCGCGCCTCTCCCGCGACCCTCAGCTTGACAGCTCCAAGAACAGGTATGACGCCCTCCTCGTCGGCCATGACCGCATGGGGTATGCCATCTTAAAGAAATTAGAAAAACTCAAGCTCCGCACTCTTGTCGTCGATTACAACCCCGCGATTGTCAGGAAACTCCAATCAGAGGGCATTGCCTGCATCTATGGCGACATCTCAGAGTCTGATCTTTTCGATCATTTGGAAATTGACCGCCTCAAGCTCGTGATCTCCACCTCGCCGCATCTCCGGGACAATGAACTGCTCATCGCAAAAGTGAAACATGCCAATCCCCAAACGAAGATTTTCACCACCGCGCTCACGGCCGAGGACGCCATCGAGCTCTACGCCGCCCGGGCAGACTATGTCATCGTGCCGCACTTTCTCGGCGGCGACCAGGTGAGCATCCTCATCGAGCGCCTGTTCCCGGATTTCGAGAAGCTCATCAGCCACCGCTCCAGGCACCTCAAGGAGCTCCAAAACAGACATGCTAACGCTTCGTAAGCTCAGGAAGGAGAGCCAGCAGCTCAGACCCACGCTCCAGATAGGCAAGGCCGGGGTGACAGAATCAGTTGCGGCGGAAATCACGCTCCAGCTCAAGAAAAAGAAGATTATCAAGATCAAGATCCTGAACAACATCCTGGAGCATTCGGATCGTGGAGCGCTCATTCAAAGCATCCTTACAGCGACGCCCTCTGTTTTGGTGCAGGAAAAAGGGAACATTCTCACCCTCTCCTATAAAGCGCAAGATATAAAAGCCAAGAAGCCGGGGGAAACCCGATGATCACCGAGCAGGATATCAAGGACGCGGGATTTGACCCAGAATATGGGGAGGAGGCGCGCACCAACGAGGGTGTGTTCACGGGCTATCCTGACGCGCTGAGGCGCTACCGGCTTATTGTTGAAAATTACAACATGTCCATTGAAGAGCCCTATTTCTGGGTGAAAGACTATTTGAAGGAGCGCGTCGGCTATCCGGGGCTCATCAAGATCACCGATGTGTTCTCGGCGTCGGAGAACAGCAGCTTCTTCGGCGCGAGCCAGCAACGTTTGGGATTGCAGCAGGACAAGGTGAGCCAGTATCTCGCCACCATCGGGAAGATGGTGAAGGAGCTGTTCCAATTAGTGAGGGAATTGAGGATTCTCGATGAGCGCCTCGGCTACTATGCGGATTCCTTCAGGGCGAAATCCACGAGCCGCGGCTCGGCTGAAATCACTTTGAAAGGCATCTGGGTGGACATGGTCGAGCAGGGAGCGAAGAACCCGGCCAGTGTCTATGGAATGGCAAGGGAGGTGCAGTTCATCACCTTGCCTGATTTATTTTTTAACATCCACCCCCTCACGCAGGAGGATGTGGACTTGACTGTTGACCGCGAGGCAGGGCAGTTCAACAAGAAGATCAAGGAAGTGCTGAAGCGCAAGCTCAGGAGCTATCTCGCCTGGAAGGAGCACACCTATGAGGAGATGAAGAACAGGCGCATCTTCACGCTGAAATACTTGAGGCAGCATTACGAGATCATCAAGATGTACTTGATGTGGGTCAAGCCTTACCTGAAGAACATCGAGCGGCTCACCATGGATATGCAGAAGATGGACGAGCCGGACTTGTTGAACGCCTTTGAGACTTCCGTGATCGAAGTTGAAGTGCTTGCAACCAAAGAGGCGGAAAAAGGCCTGTCGCAATGCATCCTCGTCCATTTCTACTTCCGCACCCGGCCGGAGATGAACTACCAACAGGAATATCAGCGCGGGCCTCTCCACGTCGGCAGGGTCGAGATCACCTTCCGCGGCTATGTCTGGAGCAAGGAGGAGATCGAAAAATATCTAAAGATGCGCGAGCGCGAGGACTTCAAGCTGCTCGGCATTGTAGACTCCAGCGTCAAGGCGGCGATGGAGAGTTTAGGAGACGAGATCGAGCGTTATCTTATCGAGGCCGGCGACGACATTCCCCAGAAGAAAAAGAAGGAAATGGAAGAGAAGGGTGAAGATGAAGAGCATCATGAAGAAAAGGAGAAGGCAGAGCATCGCTTCTCGTCTAAGTGGCAGGGAGCGCGGCAGATGCTGGAGACGATCACGAGCCATGGCAAGGACAAGAAGGCAGCCTGGGCCCTGGACAAGGCAAAATATAAGGCAGTGAGCGATATCAAAGCGAGCATGTGGACGCTGTATCATCATTTCAAGAAGCGCCACGGCATGAACAACTGGTGACGCAATGCAATTCCATTCCGGATACGCGGCGATGGCGGACGCTCTGGGAGCGATGGACCGCGGGTTCTACGACAGCCGCCAGGCCGATGACGGAAGCAGCATCCGCGGAAACCCCGAGGAGAGGGACTGGAGCGTGAAGGAAATCGGCATGTCGGTGCCGATGGGCATCGCGGCAGCGAACGCGCAGGGCATTGCCGCAAAAATCAGGATGGGCGTCAATTCTATTGAGATCGGCTTCCCGACCATGGGATCAGGAAACCGCGGCGGGCACACTCCTGAAATGTACGGCAAGGATCAACGGCAAGCAATCAGGGAGCTGGGCATGGCGAATGAGGTGAAATTCACCACGCACGCCGCTTATAATGTCATGGGGCTCACAGGGGTGCAGCAGCAGGGCTCGGACATGTATAAATTTGACATGAACATGGCGCGCATGGGCCAGCATGAAATTGAGAGGGCAGTGGATTTTGCTGCAGACGTTCCTGGGGGAGGAAGTGTTGTTGTGCATACGGGCGAGTTCATCCGGCCCCTGACCGATATTTATGTCCCCGGAGCGGACATCAATTACAGCAGGGCGGGCGACGGCAGGCTCATGTTCAAGCAGCGGCTCACGGAAGACAAGGACGCGAAGTTCTATTTGATTGACGACCGGGATGGAAGGGCGCTGTCTATCGAAAAGGATAAATTGGTGGCGGTTCCGGTATGGAACAAGTACGAGCCGGAAAACAAGGAGTATTGGGAGCAGAAAGGCGGGATGCGCTACAAGGACGCCCATGGCGAATATGTTGCCCCCGGCGACTATATTGATTATCTTGGGAATAAAACAATTCATCCACTGGATCCGGTCAAGGGCAGGGTGCCGCGGTTCAATAAAAATACGAATCGGCTGGAAACAAAATATCTGAAGTATGCTGACTTCACGGCGGAGGCGAACGAGAAAAACCGGTTCCTCGAGGCGCAATTGAAGAGGAAGCTGACGGGGTATGAGCGCATCACGCAGAACGAAGCTTTCATCCAGGCCACCCAGGACACGCAGGAGGGAACAGCGAGAGGCTGGGGCGGCTACTATGGAAGCGACATTCCTGAAATGATCGAGCTCCTTGGGAAGCTGAACAAGGCGCGGAAATTCTATGAGCAGCTCGACAAAACGCTTCCGGAATCTGAGAAGTGGAAGATTCTCAAGAAGACAGGAAGGGGCGATGTGCTTGGCGAGCTGCTGCCTTCGGAAACCAAGTCTCCCCTGGAAATCATCGATGAGCACATCAAGTCCGCCCAGAACAGGCTCGACTTCGGCCGGGAAGCTTCAGTTTCGCAATTGACCCAGGCGCTAGAGATCAACCAGAACAAGAGGCATCTTGTGGATCCGGTGAAATATGTTGATCGTTTCACAACCCGGGGGTATGCGGAAGCTGGGATCCATGCGATGGAGCGGAGCAAGGATCCGAGCAATCCTGTGGTGCTGACGCTCGAGCATATCTTCCCTGAACGCTTTGGCGGCCATCCCGAGGAGCACATGTGGATTGTCAAAAGAGCCAGAGAGCAGATGGTGAATTTACTGACCGAACGCCAGACCGAGCTGGGGGCGAGCTTCACTAATAAACCGGCCTATACCGCTGACCCCAAGACCGGGGAGATGGTCATTCTCAAACAGCCCAATCCATTTTTTAGGCCGAATATGGGCAAGGAGGAAGCCAGGAAATTGGCCGAGCAGCATATCAAGATCACGATTGATACTGGGCATCTGAACTTATGGCGAAAATATTTCCAGCCGCGGCCTGGCTCTTCCCCCGAGCAGAACGAAGCCGAATTCAGGAGCTGGTATCTCTATGAAATCGAAAAAATGGCCAGGGAGAAGATGATCGGCAATGTCCATCTCGTCGACAATTACGGCTATCAGGATGAGCATCTCGCTCCGGGGCAGGGCAACGCGCCTGTAAAGGAAGTGATGAGCATCCTGAAGAAATACGGCTATGACAAAGCTTTTACAGTTGAGCCGGGGGCTGACGCTTCAACAGATTTATCCGATTTCCACGGCCTGATGAAAGCGTGGCGGCACTTCGGCTCCCCGATCTATGGCATAGGTGGAGGAGGGGGTGGAGGGCAGATGATAGCCGGAGCCAGAGGCCAGCGCTGGGGCGAAGTGCAATACTCCTACTTCGGCCAGAACCAGCCGCCGTATTTCGTCTTCGGCGCTTACGCCCCGAGCAATGACTGGACGCTCTGGAGCCAGACGCCGATGGAATAGATTGAGATTTCTTTTGTAAATCCCGCTTCTACTAATTAGCAATTAGAACTTTCGCATCAAGCTGCTAATTAGTAATTAGTACCGAGAAGATTTTAATTTATTTTCAATATAGAAAAAATATAAATTTCGGGACTCTGGAGCCAGACGCCGATGGTAGCTATTTTACTCTCATCAACGATTCCATCCGCTCATTGAACAGCATTCTCGCTTCGCCCTCATCAATGGTAGCGAGCTTGCTTGAAAACGTTGTCGCGTCGCTCGCACCGACTTGGAACCTGTTTTTCTGGGGGAAGCTGTAGGAGAAGCCCATAACCGATTCTGCCGCGGCATCAGCGAACGCTATCTTCAAGTCGTACAATCCAGCTTCAATTCCGCCGGACAACTCCGGTTTCGGGGTTCCATATGCGACGCGGTTGACTTCCATGCTGCAGATGGGGCTGAATCCTTGGAAACCATACGCAGCGGACGGCGCATAGTCTCTCGTGACCCTTCTACTGAGCCCGCCCGAGAACATCTCGCTGACTCTTCCGGGCAGATGGATTCTTCCTTCAACGTAGAGATGAGGGTTCGCGAGCACTTCCTGTAACGTGACGCCTGTTTCTTCAACATTATAATCTTGGCAGAGTTCATCCCCACCTTGGCCATCAAGCATGAATCTCAAGTTTGGATAGCGCTCTCTGAGTGCTTTCTTGAAAGCCATCGAAACCATAACATCCTGGAGGTCATGTGTTGTCTTGTAATCCTCCATCATGCTGACCGCTTGTTCAAGCGTCGGAAGCGCATCAGGCGAAATCGCGAGCACTTCCCACTGCTGTCTGGTCTCAAACCCTTTATCTTGCAGAAGCTCAACGAGCCGTCTCGCCTGGGCGACATCTTTTCCTCCTTCCCCAATCTTGAGCGTAAACGCTCTCAGAGCTTGCGGATCTCTTCCAAGCTCTTGGAGCGCTTTATTTGCGAGCATATAGACGAGGCCACTATCCGCGCCGCCAGAAAGCCCGATTCCAATCTCTTCTCCTTGCGGGACTTGACTCATGAACCCTCTAATTGCGCGGAACACGGCATCTCCGTACGCTTCTCCAATCGCTCGAATGTCTGCCGGTTGGGGAATGGGCTCGATATACCTCACGGCTTTCGCGTTTCTATATTTTGCCTCTCCTTCTCCCAGATCGAAAGCCACCTTCACGACAGTATTTGCGGGCACCATCTTGGGATAGGTATAATGGAATTCCGTATTTCTGAGATCATCCAAAGATTTGACTTTCTCAATAATCTTATCGAGCCGGTCGGAGACAATAACGTGCGTGTCTTTTTCGCCTTCCAGCACAACATAGCGCATTGGAATGACAAGGCTTCTGGCAAGTTTGAGCGCTCCTTCTGATTCCCGATGCGTGCGCCAGCTCCAATAGTGATATTGGCCGTTCAAATCATTGAAGGCCTGTGACGTGTCTACATTGATGCCCGCATCCAAGATGAGGCCGGGAACAGTGAAGCTGGCATGCTCTGCCGGCTCGGGCCGATGTTCTGTGAGGACTTGCGTTTCCAGGCCTCCTTCAAAGAGGTCATGGAGCACGACATTCCCTTCAGTTCTCCGGGTGAGATTGACGGTTCGCATTTTTTCACCAATGGATAACAACTTGGGAGTAACTATTTTAATAATAAACTTATTATGATTTTTTCTATCAAAACAGATAAATTTAAATAAAAAATAAGAAAATAGATGAATATGACTCCCAAAGAGCAGTTCAAGCTCGATTTGAAGGATAGGAAGATTCTCTACCAGCTCGACGTGAACGCGCGGCAGAGCGCCTCGGAAATCGGGAGGAAAGTCGGCCTCGACAAGCAGGTCGTTGCGTATCGCATCCATCGCCTTTTGGAAGAGGGGGCCATCACGAAGTTCTACGCCGTGTACGACACGTCCAAGCTTGGGTTCACCACGTACAAGATTCTTCTTCGGTTGCAAAACACGGATACTGCAAAGGAACAAGAGATCGTACAATTCATTAAGAATCATCCCCATGTCCAATTCTTCATGAGCTGCGATGGCAATTTTGACCTCGTCTTCAACGTCCTCGCAAGATCAGCCATCGAGCTGAATGATATCCTCACTGATTTCGAGAACAAGTATGGCAGTTTCGTCGCCGAAAGGCAGGTGATGATCATGCTGCTCTCCTCTTTCTTCACGAGAGAATATCTTATCGGCAAGAAAAGCTCAGAGCAGAGGAAGCCCATCTATTTCGGCTCAAAGCCTGAGGAGGTGAAGCTTGACAAAGATGATTATCCCATTCTGGGGCAGCTTGGAGTCGACGCGCGCATGCCCTTGGTTGAGATCGCAAAAAAAGTCGGTGTGAGCGCCGATACTGTCCGGCTGCGCATCCGGAAGATGGAGAAGGCGCAGATCATCCACAATTACTTGTTGCTTCCTGACTTCTCGTCCTTAGGGTACCTGTCCTACAAGCTCCTCTTTTCACTCCACAATCTCACCAAGGAGCGCGAAAACAGGCTGTATGAGTTCTGCCGGCAGCATCCCAACATCTGGTTCCACAGCAAGAGCCTGGGAAGATGGGATCTCGAGGTGAATCTTGACGTTTCCTCGCCACAGGAATTCCGGGGCATCATGCGCGACCTGAAGTCAGACTTTTCCTCCATCATCAAGGAGTACGCGACCCTGCAGATCTCGGCCATCCACGTCTTCAATTTCTATCCGCTCTGGAAGAACGGGTCTACCGGCCGAATCCTTTGACCCTTTCCGCGCTCACCCGAAGATTCTGGCGCTGGGCGTCGAGCGCTTCAAGCTCCTTCTTGATTCCGGCGAGCTGCTGATTGTGGCCCATCAGATTGCCGTTGAGCGTGAGCAGCTCGCCGAGAAGCGTCCTGGCTTCCTTGTCGATCTCCAGCATCTCATTCCTGTTCCCCTCAGTAGCGGCGAACAGCGTATGCGTCTCCTCCACCAGGAGGGCCCTCAGGGTCTCCTCGCTCTGCCTCAGGGTCTGGACAATCCTCGTCCCGAGCTGGTCGAACACTGCGAATTTCGACTTCATGCCCTCCACGTTGCGATTGGTGCTGCTCTGTGCATGCAATTGGTAGATACTCCGGATGACTTTCTCGTACTCCTCTACCAGCCGTTTCAGGAGCTTCAGATGCTTTTTCACCGTTCTAAGATTGCTCTTGAGATCGCGAACCACGTGTATTTCTTTGAGGATTTCCTGGTCAAACGAGTCCAGGGCAGAATACTCAGTCTGCAGGACCTGTTGCAGGCGCTCCACACTCTCGATCGGATCTTTGCTCGCCGAAGCCTGGTCGCGCATGCCAAATTGGGCCATACCTCTCTCTGCTTAAGGGTCTTATATATAGGTTTTGCCGCCGCCCGATGAGCGCCATCTTTTTATACCTCAGCCCCGCTTTCGCTCTTTATGGCACTGGACAGGGAGACTTTGCGGAAGATGGACCCTGAATCGCGGCTGCAGCGGCTCAGGCAGCTCGAGGAGGAGCGGAAGAAGGAGGTCGAGGAGTCGGATGACCTGAGGAAGCGGGCCGAGGCGGAGCTGAAGCGGGTCAAGGAGATTCCGCAGATGCAGGTGCCGAAGCTTGAGAAAGTTGACATCTCCAAGATGTTCGCTCCCGAGGAGGGGCTTGAGGGAATCGCGCAGAAGGCGCCGCCGAAGGAGCAGAAGGAAGACAGCATGGCGAAATACCTCCAGTCAGCCGAGCAGGCTGGAGGCGCGGACGAATACCGCAACCAAGGCCAGCCGGTTCAGGGACAGGCGTACAAGAGCGAGAACGTCCCGCCCGATTACCGCACTCTAGATGAAGATTCCCACGTTTCTGTGCAGCCGCTCGACCGGCACCAAAGAATGTATAGGCACCATTAATGAGTTTCTTAAGAATCTGAATTAGAGCCATGCCAGCAAAATGAATTGGCGCAGACGGCCATTTTCTGCGAAAATGTCCTGCTCGGCACCCCGGATGGGGCGACCCCCGCCTCGCCTGCGCCAGTACTAATGCTTTAGAATTGCGACAAAAACCCTAATCACTCCCGCCAAAGAAAGCAGGATGACCAGCGCGTTCTCGACTGCCGGGCTGACGCCGATGCCGAACAGCGCTGTATTCCTTTGCAGGTTCACCAGGCCGGCGATGGCCAGGAGGGCGAACAGCACAAGGAGGAAAATCAGCAGCACCAATTCTCGCCTTTTCATGGGCCTCGAGAACGCTTCTTGCTATTTATGCTTTGGGATTTTCATGCGAAGAACAGCGTTTCCAGCATAAAAACCTTCTTGAATTAAGGGCTTTG
>Ga0209541_10013948_pt1 | contig 12208 bp, 20 predicted proteins | sample RifCSPlowO2_01_FD_184027 | JGI IMG/M metagenome (GOLD analysis project Ga0209541, IMG submission 184027) | Groundwater microbial communities from Rifle, Colorado - Rifle CSP2_plank lowO2_0.1 (SPAdes) (version 2) | ecosystem: Environmental > Aquatic > Deep subsurface > Groundwater | place...
TTTCAATTTATTTTGCTGTGATTACCTCAATAATAGGAATAATGTCTGCCTTTACTTTCATCAAAGATATTAGAAGAGTTTGAAGGAATATTGCCCCGTCCGAAACCGGTGAGAAAGTTATCGGTTTAGAAACAAAAATTTAAAATCATTTTATTTGTTTACTTAACAATCTAAATGTTGGTATTATATATCCTTCCATATAGTAATGATTATCCAAAGAAATTTTATCAGGATCAACTAATTCTCTTCTAATGTTTCTATCTATACTTGCAGATATAGATTCTGCTTTTTGACTTAATCTTAAACCTTGATCATGAATACAGTCTACATTTTCAGGTACTTCAGCAATAATATCCCCCAAATCTCTAATATCAATAACCATACTTCCAAATAGCCCTCTGGCAGATACTGATTTTCCTTCAGATGCTTTTAACATAATATGATATGTTGTAGGTCTCACTTCTTGAACATAATGATTTTTTATTCCAAATGGAAGGACTAATCCTGAATCTTCATCTAATTCCAATAAACAATAGAAAGAAGGTCTACAATATCCATCATCTATAATGTCATTGTATTTAATAACACTATTTGGTACAATTCTTATATCTTCTAAAAAGATTTCTTTTCCATCATATTCGGATGGCCTTTCTAATATATCTTTTTTTGTTACCATAACTAATTAAGAATATTAAGAGTTTATAAATTTTTCGATTTTGTTACTACTTGTTAAAGATTAACTGCCCCGTCCGAACAATCAGAAAAAGTTCAATGCTCTTTTTAATATAAATGATTTTGAAGTTTAAAAAGATTATTGTAATTTGATAAAAGAAGGCTTATGTACCTTAAACACACCTGGATTTCACCTTTTTAGGCATTTACCGGGATTCCAGGTAAATTAGAAGTATTTATAAAGAACCATTTATAGATAAAATTATGAAAATTCATCTATCAAATAGTATTTGGATAGGGAATATAGACCCTTTCATAAGGTCATTTGATACAAGCAATGGGAAAGTTTTGGAAATAACATCACATAAAAAATGGATTTCAGCGCATCCTGTAGTTTTATGCATGATTTCTGCACTTGGGTTATTTATGAGAGAACATAATTTTAAGATTAGTTTTGAAAAAATGGAAGCCACATCAAAGCATTATTTTTATAGGATGGGATTATTTGATTTATTGAAGATTGATTCTCAAATGAAAAAAGTTATACCTCACGAATCTGCAGGCAGATTTATTCCTATTCAACAAATAAGAAATTCTGAGGATTTAGGGAATTTCATAAAAGATATGGTTCCTTTACTACATCTTGAATCTGAAAAAACAGAGCCAATAAAATATATAATGAGTGAATTGATAAGGAATGTTCTTGAGCATGCCATAGCTCCAAACGGAGCAATAGTATGTGCTCAATATTATAAAAAAAGCAATACTATCAGAATAGGAGTTGTTGACACAGGTGTGGGAATAAAGAATACATTACAAAAATATTATCATCCAAAAGATGATTTTGAGGCAATAATCCTTGCCCTAACTCCTGGAGTAACTGGAACAACAACAAAAATTGGGGGAGTAACTGAAATGAATGCTGGGGCAGGTCTTTTCTTTATAAAATCACTTGCTAAAACAAGTAGGGATTTTTTTATGATATACTCAGGAAAAGCAATGTATAAATTATTAAAAAATCCAAAGAACAAGCAGATTAAACTAATGGCCGACCCGCTTAAAGACCATTATTCTTCAGGAGACAAGCTCCCTTTTTGGAAAGGAACAGTTGTTGCAATAGATTTATGTTTGAATGATAATATAGATTTCAAAGAATTATTAACTGCTATTAAAAAGGTTTATGGAGAAGGCAAAAAAAATTTGATTAAAGAAAGGTATAAAAAACCAAGATTTATATGAGAGAAATAAAAATATATAAGTTTACAGGAAGCTTTGCAGAGAATAAAGATGTAGCAAGAAAAATAAGGGTTGAGATAATCCTTCCTGCTTTAGACAAAAAAGATAAAGTGATTCTTAATTTTAAAGATGTAGAATCTGCAACACAATCTTTTATACATGCGCTTATAAGCGATATAATTCATAAAAAAGGAGCAGAATCCTTAAACAATATTTATTTCAGAAATTGTAATGAAGTAATAAAAAAGATTATAGAAATAGTCACAGATTATATGCAGGATTCTTTTTAGATTTAGTTTTTGTTAGTACTAATTTTAAGCATTTAGAAGTAACTGTAAGTAAATTTTACTTGAACAATGTTATTTTGTTTAATCCTTTTCAGATATTAGTTAAAAATTATAATTAAGAATTTCAGCTTGAATTAGTTCTTTTACTTGCATCACAAACTGAAATGTATATCCATGGATGTCCTTCAACATAAGAGTATATTTGTCTTTTTTTAAATCTTTTAAATGATTCAAAAACTTCAGATATCCCTTCTTGTGTGAATATACCCACGGACATATTGAATGTCCCTTCATTACCATATTCTCTCATATCTATGGTAAATATTCCGTTACTTTCTTCTTCAAGTAAATATCCTTTATATAAAAGCTCATGCCATCACCCCTTCCGTCGTGGCTAATAAACCACGTCTAAAAGGGCACAGAACAAATTCAGATTGCCCCGTCCGAGGTATCTAAGAAAGTTCAATGCTCTTTTTTATGTATATGTTTTTGGAATATTTAAGTATTATTGTGATAAAATTCAAAATGAAGCATTAGGATTTCCCTCAAAATCCAAAAACTCTAAATTCCAAGCAAGTGCAAATCTGATAAGAGGAACATCACCATAAGGGTCATCTTTACTTGTTCCATAAAATTTTATAAAATAGGTATACTCTTTCTTTGTAAGATTTACAGATTCTTCAACAGAACTGCCTATGACTAATGAATTAATTAAAGTGTTGCATGCTCTTCTAAAAGGCAGTGCATTATTATCTTTTGAAGGATTGCTTTCTCTGGAAGGGTCACGAACAATCATAAAACTGGCTTTATATCCTATGTAAGATTTTGCACCTTCTTTAACTGCAGTTTTTCCAAGGTCTTCCAAAGAATCGCAGGCTAATGCATAAATTATTTTATCTTTTGCCAGATTTATATTTTTTTCATCCAAGATTATTTCATTTTCATGTCCTGCCACGCTCTTTTTATCACCATGCCCGTTCAAAAATATTAATTTTGGATTTTCTTTTTTCACAGAGTTTTCAAAATTAATCCTATTCACTTCATTGTTTTCAATACTTGTAAGATGAATATCCTTTGTTTCTTTTACTGATTTTATTATTGTTTTTGAGAAATCATATAAATATGAGGTCATAATATCCCAATTTGGTCTCGTTACAATAAATTTCTTAACCATTTATTACATCCCGCTGGATAATACCTGAAGCATTTTTATCTGGGCTTTTACAACATTCCTGCCAAATTCGTCTTCCTTTTCTATATGCTTTATTAATTCCCTAACTGTGATTTCTTGCCCTCCCAATGATATTTTTGAGTCTGGGTTTAATGTCTTAAATCTTTCCAATACAAGTTCTTTTTTTAAATTAAAATTTTCGCTCATAATATCCCCAACTCCTCAATCTTTTTTAATATTTTCTTTCCAAGCTCAGTATTTTCCGAAATTTCAGTATGTGCAACATTCCAAGAGTATGATTTTTTATCCACTATTGCAATTATCTGATACCTCTCTAACTCTGGAAGATTTGCATACACTTTTAAGAATTTTTCCTTGCTCATATTATCCTTAATTCCTCCAGCCTTTTTAAAATCTTTTCTGATTTCTTAGTATTATTAAAGACTTCCACATAGACAACATTCCATGTCAATGGCTCTTTATCAGAAACTATTATAGTCTCCTTTCTAAGAGCAAGTGGCAAGTTAGCATATATATTCAGAAACTTATCTTTTAAAGTCATCTTGTATTAGTTATCTTATGTTAATTTAAATGTTTTGGTTCAGGTCAGATTGTATCTTTATCTTTTGTTAAGATTAGCAATCTATTATTCATTAAATCACAAATTTGTTCAGCCATTTCTTTTAATCTTAATTTATATAAATCATTTAAGTGATTAAACATTTTTTTATAGTATAAACCACGTCTAAAAGGGCACAGAACAAATTCAGATTGCCCCGTCCGAGACCAGATAGAAAGTGCTCGGTTTAGAGATATAATGTTAATTAAATAAAATAATAATTTCTGATTGGATTTATTATCATTTCAACTCATAATTTTTGACAGCTCTTTCTAAATCTTCACTAGTTGGTTTTGTAAGACATCTTATTTCAATCGAATCTTCAGGAATCCCTAATAATCTACAAGCTTCAATCTTTTCTATAGGATTTATTCTTCCATCTTTATTCACATCTGCTAAACCATTACGACCAAAAATTTTATCTGTAAGTTCATTATATCTATTAGTTTGAATCATATATTCTTGATTCATCTGTCTCCTATGTTTTATTTCCTTTACACTATTTATAGGATTGAAATTTTTTGAACCGCCAATAAGAATAGTTGAACCATATAAAACTACAGCCATATATAAGAACCCTCCACCAACAAGACCATATAATGTATGAAATCCTCCCTTCAAGAAGTTTTCTGTATTAAGTTTTTTATTCTTACTTACAAAATCAAAAAAACTTCCAATTGGTAAATATTTTAAAAACTTCATTTTAATCCAAAATTTGGATAGATTGAGTATTTTATAAATATTTCTATTGTTACCATTATATAAAGATGTAGTGCCCCGTCCGAACAATCAGAAAAAGTTCAATGCTCTTTTGAATACGTATGATTTTGAAGTTTTTAGATGTTATTAATCAATTCTTTTGGAATCTCAAATTTATATTTGGAATAGACTATTTCTTCGCATTCATTTATTGCTTTTTTGCATATCTTATCCATATAATCATATTGGCTTTCTATTTCCCTGCTTTTCACAGAAGAGTCATATCTTGCATTCTCTCTTTTATCAACATCTGATTTCTCATCTTTTTCTTTGTAAACTGTGATTCTGTCTATGAACTCATCATCGTAGTCAATAAGATTTTTATCTTTGATATATCTAAGAAATTCTGCTGTGCATCTTTGGCTCCTGCTTTCAACTCCAAACTTTGATAAGATAGCAAGAGCACAGTAGTAAAGAGTATAAAACCACTCTTCAGGAATCTTGTAATCAAAACCTTTTATTTTGTATAATCCACAAAGTTCCAGATTAATCTTTGCCTTGTTCACATACTCTTCTGCTTTTTTATTGTCTGGCTTGACTATAAGAAGACCTTTATGCTTTCTGTCTTTCTTCTCGTCTTTTATTGCACTTTTAAAGCATTCTTTTAATTTCATTTTATAATTAAACTTTTTATGAATTTAATAAACCTTTCCTGTCCAAACAAGATTATCCCTTTTTTTACTGCATCAATAAAGGCCTTATTTTTCCTCAATTCTTCTTTAAATTCCTTTTCAGTCATGTTGATTGCGTGAATTTTTTTTAATTGTGTCTTTTGTATTTTATTTATTAATTTTTCAACTTCAGAGAATTTGCTTGTTATTCCTATAATATCTATATCATTGGCTTCTTTAGGTGAATAAATTATGCTTCCATAAATTATTAGGAAATCAACTTTGTTCTCAAGCTCCTTAAAATTATTTATCCATCTTTGGTTTTTAATTGCTTCTTCTGTTAATATTAATACAAGGATTTTTTCCAAGATGGGATTATCCCAGTTTAAAGTTATTTTATTTATGCTTGTCTTTCCTGTTCCTACCTTGGATAATAAAATTAGATTTTCTTTTTCAAGCCTTTTTAGAATTTTCCAAGTTCCAACTCTGCTGAGCCCTGCTTTCTTTGACAATGAAGTTATAGTACAATCTATAGAAAACTCTTTCAACAAGATTTCTAGTATTTTTTTATTTGTTTCCATTTTGTTAATAGTTGTTAACTTATAGTTAATAGTTATATTTAAAGGTTTTGGTTTGCTCGAGATTAGTAGTAATTAGAAGTAATTTATAAGTAAAATTTAAGCACTATCTGGGCATTAGAATTGAGGATTATTGCCCCGTCCGAGATTCGAACTCGGGTCTCGGCCTTTCTTCTTTCTTTTGATTAAACTTTTCAAAAGTTTAACGAAAGGGCCGCATCTTAGACCGGGCTGGACTAACGGGGCTCTAAGACTAAGGCTTGAATTTTTATTTATAATAGTTTCTATTATCATTCTGATATACTCGCAGATATTTATAAATTTCAAAATCTCCTTAAATTTATGAATAAAGCAATAATTCTTTTAATTATCTTATTAATATTCATTACAGGATGCACTCAACCAGAAACAATCAATGAAGAACCTGAAGATGTTCAAGAAGAAAATACTTTACCTGAAGATATTGAAAAAGATGAGCAAAAACCTTCCTGGGAATATAAAAGATTATCTATAGGAGGAAAATATGCTGATGCAGAGATAGTTGACTTTGGAGATAAGTACAGAATGTATTATTCAGAAGAGCCAGAAGTCCAAGATTTTAAAGGAAGAGTTTACTCTTCAATTTCCGCAGATGGAGTTATATGGACACAAGAGCAAGGAACAAGAAAAGAATGGGCAACTTTCCCTTCAGTCATAAAAACCGAGGATAATAAATACAGAATGTATTTCCAGAATTCCGGTGCAATAAAAAGTGCTACCTCAACTGATGGATTAACATGGAATGATGAGCAGGGCATAAGGATAATAAACACAGAAAATAATGCTGGATTGAACCTTGAGAATGTGGCTGCTCCAACTGTGATAAAAATTGATAATTCATACTTGATGGTTTACAGAGGCAACATAAATAACAGATACAGCAATGAAGTTCCAAATAACAATATTCAGATTTTATTATGGGCAACCTCAAATGATGGTATTAACTTTGAGAAAAAAGGCATAGCTTTAGACAGCAGAAATGAAGAATTTCAAGGATTATTGGACGGGTCTGAACTTGTAGAATGGGATGATGAGATTAGACTTTATTTCTGGAGTTATAAAGGAGTTTATCATGTAACATACAAAGATGGAAAATTCTCTCAAGATGCTGTGCTTGATTATACAACCTCAACTAATGATTATATGAGATTTCCAGAAAATCCTCCCGGGGATCCAACCTTGATTAAAATTAATGACAAGTGGTTCATGTATTACGGACAGCATGAAAAAGGAATATATTATGCAATTCTAGAAGCATAGTCGTTAGTTTTATAAAGAATATTCCAAATCTGTTTATGTCCCCGTTTAGCTCAACGGTAGAGCACACATATGAAAATATGGCTTAAACGGCTGTAGATGAATGTCACTGTTTGACCTTAAGTTTTAGAAACCAGGGATGAAAAGCAGACAGCTGAACCCGTGAGGTTGCTGGTTCGAGTCCGGCAGCGGGGATACATTTTAAAAATAAAAAATAAAAGAATCAGTCAAAATCATCGTAATCCGGCTCTTCAAATTCCTCTTCATCTGATTCCTCTGAAAAGTCATCTTCAAAAGGCTCTTTCATGCAATCACCTCTCTAAAACCAGTAGTATAGGATATTTATATAGTTTATTATTTACATTAGCCTATCTAAGAAAGTTTTTTATATAAGTTAAACAATATTTCATTCATGAAAAAGAGGTTTATTTTGCTGTTTATATTTGCCTTGATTTTTATATCATTCATATCCTTAGCTAGCGCAAATATTGTTTTCAACAATGACTTTGCAACATACAACATAGGAGATGTTGTAAATGTGGATGGATATGTAGAATCAACAACTGATGTGAGAGATGTATTCAGGTTATATCTGGAGTGCGGGAATTCCATACAGGTATTTGCAAGAACAATTGACTTGGATGCAAACAAGAGATATTTCTTCAGCCAGGATGTGACTCTGCCTTTTGGAAGCAAGGGGCAATGCAACTTCAAGGCAACATTCAATGGTGAAACACAATTATCAGAAAAATTTGAAATCAGCGATGGATTAAAGGGGAATATATTTGTCAATAAAAAAAGCTTCAAGCTTGGAGAGGTTTTAAGCATTGAGGGAGATATATCATATTTAGACAATGACAAATTTAATGGCATTGGGATATTTTCATTGGTAAGAGAAGAGAATAGTTATCTTGTTGATACTCTGAATGTAATTGACGGAAGCTTCCTATACAGTACAAACCTTGAGAATCTGCCTCCGACAACATATGAATTAATTCTTGAGGCTTATGATTCATTTGGGAACACAAAGAAATTTAATTTGGGAACAATAGAGGTTAGTGATAAATTATCTGTCAATTCATACTTGGACAAGAAAGATTACCTGCCTGGAGAAAATCTGGACATTAACCTAAAAATCAATGAGGCTTCAAGAGAATACAGGGTAAATTTCAATTTTGAGAATGAGATAACTGAGCAACCATTTGAAGGCACGGAATTCAATTATCTGATAAAAACAAAGAATAATATTAAATCAGGACAGCATACATTAAACATTAAAGTAACTGATGAATATGGAAATTATTATAATGGGATACTAGAACTTAACATTATCCCGGTTGCTACAAGGTTGGATGTTAGCGTGGATAGCACAGATTATCTGCCTGAGAATAAAGTCAATATATTTTCTGCAATATACGACCAAGCAGATGACTTGTATGAAGATGCAACAATCAACATCAAGGTTCTTGACACAAAGAAAAATGAAAAAGTAAGTTCTGATATCAATTCAGGAAGCTCCTATGAGCTTGATTTGGAGAAATATATTACACCTGGAAGCTATACTATAATAGCCCAAAGCACTAATTTCAGGAAAGAGCTATTGTTCAATGTAAAGGAGCTTGAGGCTATAGAAACTTATTATGAAGGAAACAGGCTAAAGGTAATCAACACAGGCAATATTGAAATCAGCGACACATTCTTGGTTTATCTTGATGGCATTGCTGTAACTAATTTCAACTTGAGATTAAAACCATCTGAAATCCAGACTTATGACTTAAGGACATTCATAAAAGAGAACAAGGTTTATGAATTAAAGATAAATTTCAAGGGAACTGACTATGAAGTCGGACAGGTGCTTATCGAGGATGACAGGTCTTTCGGCACAAAAGTAACAGGAGCTGTCGTCGGCGGCAACGGAAGTGACACAGTATTCTACATAATTATACTGCTAATAATCATAATATTACTATTACTAATATTTTACAGGCCGGGAAGGAGAAGATTAGAATTCGAGAAGCAGCAAGGCTACAGCGAGGGGCAGGAGAAATTAAGAAAGATAAGAGAGGAAAAATTAATCAAAAAAGGCGGAAAAAAAGAGATAAACAAGGAGGAAGCCAAAGACTTCAGGGAATCCATGCTCAAGAGAATGAGGGAATGAATATAACATCCTTCTCTTCTTCAATTTCTTTTATGCTATGAAAATACTTTTTCATTAATTTTCTGAATTGATTAATTTTCTTTGATCTTTTAAGGAAAGTGATGCAGATATTGTTATTTTTAGAAACCCTTATTATTTCATTTAATGCTTTTTCCATGTTATTAAAATTATGAAAGGATGTTACTGAAACAACTGTGTTGAATGATTTATCCTTAAAAGGAAGTTTTTCTGCATTCGCATAAATCAGATTCTTGGATCCTTTTTTTAGCATTTCTCTGCAGTTATCTATCCCTATTGACTTAACTTTGAAGAAATTCGTTGATATTCCAGTGCCACAGCCCACATCAAGCAAAGGAGGAATTATCCTGATATTTTCCCTTATTATTTTTAATTTCTTAATCTGCTCTTCTTTGTATAATTCGTTGTAACCCTTTGAAATGTGTTTGTACATATTCTGGATTAAACCTATATGTTAAAACATATAAAGGTTCTCCATTATGGTCTTCTCTTATTAAAAAATATAAATTAGGATAACCTGAATAATTTACTTTTTTCTGCTTTATATCTATCTTAAAACCCTGAAAATTTAAATTTGAGAATCTGCTTAAATCTTCAAAAGTATGATAAGCAAAATTCATGCCCTTATTAAAATAATTCTCTGAAGCCATCAAGTTAGAGAATGCCAATACCAATGCTACAAGCGTTGATTTCAGTTTCATAGCAATTTTTAAATAAAGAAGAATTATAAAATTATTGTATGGTTTTAGGCAAGGAAGAAATATTAAATGAAATAAAAAGAGGCAACCTTAAAATAGAGCCTTTTAGTTCTAACAATATAAAAGGAAGTTCTATTGATTTAACCCTGGATGATAAATTCAGAATTTTTTATGGGGATGTTGATGGAGAGGATTACAGAAAATACAGCAGATTAATAACCAAGAACAAAATTGTTTTAGAGCCTGGAGATTTTATTTTGGGGATTACAAAAGAAAAAATAACTTTAAAGAATTTATGCGGATGGCTTCAGGGAAGAAGCACTTACGCAAGGATAGGCTTAGGAATTCATGTCACTGCTAATTTTATACATCCAGGAGTCAGTAATAAACAAGTCCTTGAAATTAAAAATTTGAATAATTACAAAATCAGGATTAAAGCTGGAATGAAAATATGCCAGTTGATTTTGGATAGAGTTGAAGGAAAATATGTTCTTGAAAGCAAGTTCAAAAAACAGATTAAGTTATAATTAATTTTATATAGTCTCTTTGCATTCTTATTATATGGAATTCAACAAATATGAAGGAATAGGCAAATCCGGAGAAAAAATAAAAGTTACCATAGCTTCTGGTCCAGTTATAATAGAAAAAGGTAAAGTATTAGCAGATAAACATGGTAATGATAAATTCTGGAAATTTCCTGGAGGAAGGCAATTAGACGATAATAATTTTTTAGAAAATGCCAAAAGAGAAGTCAAGGAAGAACTAGGCATTGATGTAACATTAGAGAAAAAACCTTGCATTATGGCTTTTGAAAGAGATAAAGATAACATCAAGGAATATGTGATATTAATCCATTATTTAGCGAAAAGAAAAGGAGAAATAAAAATGGGAAGGGATGTCAGAGAATATAGGTGGTTGAATATTAAAAAATTACCTGAAGACTGTGCTCCAAATATTAAACCAGTTCTAAATTATTTTAATAAGAGATTGTAATTTATTTTTATCTCACAAGCCTGGCAAATTTCTTTTGAGCTTGGCTCTTTGCAGATTTTACTTTTCAACCTCCCTCTTCAGCTTGTCAAACAATTCCTTTGTTCTTTCAAACAGCCTGTTAAATTCCTTATCCTCCATTTCAGTTGAAGTGGAATATTGCATTCTTTCCCTTATATCCAATATCTTATCGCTATGCTCCAAATCCTCATCAACAGATTTGTCAAATATCTCTTCCAAGTCTTCCTTGCTGATACTTCTTATTTTTCCTTTTTCTATTAAATCCTCTATGAATGCAAGAGTGCATTTCTGGTTTCTTGATTCATAACCATGCCTGGCAGTCAAAGCCAATAAACAATGATACAGTGTATAAAATGCAGCAGATGCAGACCAGTCTGAAAAACCGCCCTTCCTGAAATAAATCATTGAATTTAGATTATGCTCTGCTTTTATTAGATGATTATTTATTCTCTCCCTGTCTATTTTTATTTTTCTTAGACCTTGATGTCTTTCTTTTCCTATTTCACCTTCTTTAAAGCATTTTTCCAGTTTATTTTTTATTGACATCTTCAAGAACCTCCACCATATATTTATTTCCCCACAACAAAATGCCTTTTCTTAGGGCTTCTATTACTATTTTATCTTTTTTCTTTATATTTTCGATTAAATCTTTTCTTGTCTGTAATACAGCGTGTATTTTTACTGGGATTATGTGCCTTAAGTGCCCTAATTTCTCATTGAAATTTCTGTAATCAGAAGTTTTATCTAGGATAAACAGCATATCCATGTCATTTGGATCTTTCTTATGCAAATAGCTTCCAAACACAATAGATATCTTGCTGACTTCCTTTAATGGCTCTAATTCCCTTTTTCTGTTTTCCATCTTGTCATTTAATTTTTCTGAATATGCCAGACTAAGAAAATCCTTAGATTTATCATTGAAATTTATGTTGTATGATTTCAGATTCCCTATGTCCTGATGGATGACTATATTCTGTTCTTCAAGATTATTAAGAATCCACTGAGAACCGCTTACAGCTAGGTCACATTCCCTTGCTATATTGTTGATATAGTTCTCGCTGTAAGAGCCTGTTGCCAGAAACTTCAATACCTTG
>Ga0209541_10013951_pt1 | contig 12202 bp, 13 predicted proteins | sample RifCSPlowO2_01_FD_184027 | JGI IMG/M metagenome (GOLD analysis project Ga0209541, IMG submission 184027) | Groundwater microbial communities from Rifle, Colorado - Rifle CSP2_plank lowO2_0.1 (SPAdes) (version 2) | ecosystem: Environmental > Aquatic > Deep subsurface > Groundwater | place...
CCGACTTTTACTGCTTCGGCCATTAGTTTCTGAAGACGAAATCGACCGGGCATTGTCATTTTTAAGGTGTTGGGCCATTCCTTATCTTTGATTTTAAACCCGAGCGAACCGCAAGCTGCAACCAATCGGCCTGAATCCTCAAGAAGTTTAGTTGTAAGATATACAACTGTCGATTTGCCCTTGGTTCCGGTAACACCAATAACCTTCAACTTTCGAGATGGAAAATCATAGACGAGAGCGCCAGCATAAGCCAATACTATATGATAAGCCGGTTGGAAAAAATTAAAAATTGGCTTGGGAACCAATTTTTTGACCCGATATAAAATTTTATCCAAAAGTCCTTCTCTTATCATTTTCGTTTTACTGAACTTGAATGTAGCCGTCTTTTTCGACTCTTTTTTCTATGTTAAGCAAGGTAAACTTATCGAGAGTACCATCAATAGTCATCAAAACATCAAAGCTAACTAAAGAGCTAAAATCTCTTGCTGTTCTTATGTATATCTCACCCAATGAGGAGATAAGCTTGAGATTGCCCCGATTCAGATCATCGGAATTTTGTAACTGACCTTCGAGATAATTTCCGATAACAGAAGATGCGCCGGTATCACTGTTTTTATCCATTGATGAGATATCTTCCTGTTTTTCTTTATCCTCAAAAAGATTAAAACTTAAATTCTTACCTTGAAATAATGACCATCCGGTCAAACCCAAACCAACCAAGAGAACAAGTAGGTAGAGTCTGGTTTTTACGTTTCTTTTTAGTTTTTGGCTTGTTTCTTTTGGCATACTGGTTTTACTTATATTAACTATAGCACTTCGATAATTTTATTTCTAGACCTGTCTATTGTAAAACAAAAGCCAGCCCTGGGGCTGGTAAATAAGTATTTTAAAGAGGCATGCCAGAAACAAAGGCAACCATCCATAGACACCAGGCGTAAACAGAAAAACGGTCAAAGTATATCTTCCAATCCCCTTCTTTGCTATTTGCAAGCAAGGCCCAAACAAAATGAATAGCCATTATCAAAAGTGAGACAAGGCCGAAAACAGTATGCAGGTTCCATTTCCATCTATCGGCTACGGCCACGCAAAGAAATATAGTTCCACCGATATCGGCAGTAAGACCGACCCCGAATAGCCAAACCATCCAAAGAGGCAGTCTGCCCGTTAGCTTATGTGACCAGATAACAAAACTATAAAGAATAAGAGCAACTACAAACAAAAGTTCCAGCAAATGCATTACTGCTTATAACCTCATCACAGTAAGAACTGGCTATATTATACTAGCTTTTATATAAAAATCAATGATACGCGACTAAAAAATCCTTCTGGCTAGAGAATAACCAAAATACCAAAGTCGAGAAATTACTAAATCAAAAGAGCCAGGATATTCCTTTTGATCACCTCCCCAACCCAACTTGAAGCGAGTTACGCCCGGCCATTTAATAGCGTCAATCCCCCAGAAATCATAATATTTTACTCCGTTATTTTTTAGGTATTTTATAATATCCCAGTGAAGAGCATACGGAGCCATCATCGCCCGATATTCGTAATCAGAAGCGCCATGAAGATAATAACAAGTGTCGCCGTGAGTCATCAATATTGCTCCAGCCACGGCCTTATTGTTATGATACGCCATAACCAGATCAACTTTCATGTCATCATGATTAAAATGATCCATCAATTTTTGATAATAAACCTTGGGATGACTGGAAAATCTATCCCGCTTGGTTGTTTTCTGCATTAATTTCCAAAATTCGTTAACATCCTGACTTGACTTAATAATAATGGCATGCTTCTCGGCAACCTTGATATTGTAGCGTGTCTTTGTGTGCATTTTCCCTAACAGGTGTTCCTCAGGCAAAGTTAAATCAAGAACTACCGTTTTGTATGGTTGGATCTGCTTGTTTGACCGGCGCATTCTTTTTACATGTAATAGCTCCATCACAACATCTGACAACGGTTCAATTTTTATAAAGATTGCCCCTTCCTCCCGAGCCAAATCTTTTAAATATTTTATAAAATTAGCAAGCTCATTTTTTAATCCACTCTTTATATTGTCAAAATTTATCTCCGGTCCGTGAGGTATATATAAATAACTCTTACCAAATGGCAGTTTATACTTGATTATATTAGCTCGTATAGGACCATCATTAACTTGTCCTGAGCTTGCCGAAAGAAAACGCCAGACTTTATGTCCGACTTCTTTCTGAAAATTTAACCACTCAATTGTTTGTAGAAATGACTTCACAGTTGATAACTAGTTCGAATCCTTTGAGCAACTTTATCACAAATTCGACCTGCCTGCCGGCGGGCAGGGATAATTTTGATATTTTCTTCTGAATACAAACATTGGGATGTATTCTTAGGAAGAGACCCAATTTTTATTCAAGAAAATGAGAAATTATCGAAGGATTTGTTAATGTTGCGAGCCGGATGAGAAATCTATGCAGTACACTATCGTTTACCCAACAATCGAAGCGCCTCCCTCACTCGCTCTTCCAAAGTTTTGCCCTTGGCCTCTTTGAGCGCTTCTTTCGCCTGGTTTGTACTATAACCAAGAGCCAATAGCGCTTCCGTCGCTTGTCCTTCCTGTCCAAGATCAATGCCCTTCATGTCACCCATATCGATGTGCTCAACTTTGTTTTTAAGTTCAAGAATAAGCCGTCCGGCCGTTTTGGGCCCAAGCCCAGAAACTCTTTTCAGATAATCAGCATCTTCATTCACTACCGCTGCCTTTAAATGCTTCGGTTCAACGACGGATAAAACATTCATTGCTCCCTTCGGTCCAATACCAGACACGGAAGTTAAAAGATAAAATAATTCCAGATCCTCTTTATTTTGGAATCCATACATATCAAAAGTCCCTTCCCGCATATTGAGCTGAGAATGAATATGCAGTTTCACAAAGGGCATCTTTGCAAAGATGCCCTTTGTATTAAGATCGCTCTCGTCCTTGACAGGCGTAGTTGTTTTTGATAAAATATTTAGTAACTTGGGGGATACTATAACCTTATACCCTATACCGCCGGTACTTAAAATCACATATTTATCGCCGAGGTATTCAATTTTACCCTCTAAGAAGCTAATCATATTTTAAGAGTAGCATATGTTTAAACTAACATCCAAATTCAAACCGACTGGTGATCAGCCAAACGCCATAGCTAAACTAGTCAAGGGATTGAAATCTGGTAAACGAGACCAGGTACTTTTGGGTGTCACTGGTTCAGGGAAGACCTTCACTATGGCTAAAGTTATTGAGCAATACCAGAAACCAACCTTAATTATTTCTCATAATAAAACCTTGGCCGCTCAATTATATAAAGAATTCAAAGAATTTTTTCCAAATAATGCCGTCCATTACTTTGTTTCATATTATGATTACTACCAACCAGAAGCATATATCCCCTACACCGATACCTATATAGAAAAGGACTCCAAAATAAATGAGGAGCTGGATAGATTAAGACACGCCACCACCCAAGCCCTAATGTCCCGTGACGACGTAATAATCATTGCTTCCGTCTCCTGTATTTATAACCTTGGTTCACCCGAAGAATACAAGAATATGGGTCTTAATATCTTTGAGGGCCAGAAAATAAAAGCTGATGAACTTATGCGAAGCCTCATTCGTCTTCAGTATGCCCAGGATATAGAGTTAAAACGAGGTTGTTTTCGCAAAACAAGAAACGAGATAGAAGTGATGGGTCCTGACGGCCAAAATATTTTTAAAATAACTTTGGGACTGTCATATTCACCTTTAGCCAAAAACAAATTCATCCCGTACAAAGTAGCCTCGCCGAGGTCCCAAGGACTCGCGACAAAGTCGCGAGCGAGACTTCGTACGGGATTTACTCCATCTGAAAGAATATTAAAGATAGCTCATGCCACAATCAAAGAACCGGAAGAACTTGAAACTAACGAGCCGGTATTTGAAAAAATAATCGAAACTACAATTCTGCCAGCTAAATATTGGCTTACTTCAGATAATAAAATAGGAGTCGCCATCGAGAATATAAAGACTGAGCTTAAACAGCATATGAAAGTACTTAAAAAACAAAAAAAGTTGCAAGAAGCCGGCCGGTTATATGAAAAAACAATGTACGATATAGACATGATGAAACGAACCGGTTATTGCCATGGCATCGAGAACTATTCTCGCCATTTAGACTTCCGCAAGTCGGGAGAACCGCCATATACCTTGCTTGATTTCTTTATTTCTAAAGGTGCATTCCTAACTATCATTGATGAGTCACACGCTTCCGTATCCCAAATAAGAGGAATGTTCAACGGCGACCACTCTCGTAAAAGCACCCTGGTAGATTATGGTTTTCGTCTTCCATCGGCGCTAGATAACAGACCATTAAAATTTCCTGAATTTAATAAAAGAATACAAAAAACAGTTTATGTTTCAGCAACTCCGGGGAAATATGAACTCGACAAATGCGGCAAGGCAAATATCGCGGAACAACTTGTCCGCCCAACCGGACTGCTAGATCCGACAATCGAAATTCAACCTACTGAAAACCAGATAGAACATTTGCTTGGAGAAATAAAAAAGAGAATAGCCAATAAAGAAAGAGTGATTGTAACTACCTTAACCAAGAGAATGGCCGAAGATTTATCAGAATATTTGGCTGAGGCAAAAATAAAGGTTAATTATATCCACTCCGAAATAAAAACCCTGGAACGGTTAAAAATATTAAAAGATTTTCGACTGGGCAATCATGATGTTTTAGTCGGAGTTAATCTCCTGCGTGAAGGACTTGATTTACCTGAGGTTTCGCTGATTGCCATTCTTGATGCCGATAAAGAAGGTTTTCTTCGTAATACTACAACTCTTATCCAAACCATGGGACGAGCCGCCCGACATGTTAACGGCCACGTCATAATGTATGCCGATAAATTAACTAAATCTATCAAGGCCTCTATCGGAGAAACAACGCGCCGAAGAACAAAACAAGAAGAGCACAATAAGGCTAACAACATAACACCGACAACTATTAAAAAAGTTATTGGCGATTTCGATTTGCCCGTATCTAACAACGGTTCGACCATGCTCACTGCGGGCGGCCTGACAAAAATAAGACGCTGGGGACAAGAAGAGGAAGATGCTGTTTATGTTTTTGGCAACGGCGGTAAGGGCAAAGTAATCGCCCAGCTTACAAAAATGATGGAACGAGCTGCCAAGAAGATGGAATATGATAAAGCCCTAACTCTCCGCGAACAAATACGTAAAATAAAGACCGACTCGGTTGAGTCGGTCTAATAGCCACCTAAATTAAATCGGAGTAAGCTTCTTATTTAAATTCCAGACCGTACTGGCTTTTGAGGAAATCGGCTGTTTCCTTTTGTAAATCCTGACTTTGTGAAAAATCCTTAGCTAAAGACCAACTATTAGAGCTGTAATCAAACAGCCAATAATTATAACCGGCAATGACTACCTTATCGCCATCTTTCTCATGTCCTACTCCTTGTCTTGTCAAACAACTCATGTAATTCAAGAATAGCACTATAAAAGTAGAGGTCAAACTACTTATGTTTAGCTCATCGAAGTGTTGCATAATAAATTTAAATATAGTAAGATAATCAAGAAAGTTTTTGTCCAAGAATAAGGTTATTGATTACAAAAAGTTACCCGCCAAAGGCGGGTGCTGATAATTGTAACCACTCACTGTGTTTCGCGGACAATTATCGCATGCCGATTACACAATCCGCAAAAAAAGCATTAAGACAATCAATAAGGCGAAGAACCCATAATTTAAAGCGGTCTAGCGCCTACAAATTAGCTGCCAAAGAGCTAGCCAAAGTGGCCAAGGCAGGTGATATTAAAGAAGTTTCAAAACTACTTGCAAAAGTTTACAAAGCCATAGATAAAGCTGCCAAGACCGGAGTCATTAAGAAGAATAAGGCCGCCCGACTAAAATCCTCAGCCGCTAAACTTTTAAGACTTTCTGTAAAATAAAATCGCCCAGTAATTTCTACTTCTTTGACGACTCGAAACGAAGCAAAATCGTAAGCCGACAGAATTCTAACACTAAGGTTATCATCATCTAGCTCTATAATGATACTCGCCGGATCACCCAGGCCTAATTCAATCTTCCCTGATGGCAGTAAAATTATTGCCGAACAGTAGTTCCTCTTTTTCAGATCCTTACTCTCAACTAGTAATGCCTTCATTTCTAAGCTCCATAAAAAGAACAATAAGCCCATCTTATCACCAACAAAAACAACATAAATAAAAAGAGTTTGGCGGAGCCCTCTTGATTTCGAATCCTTTGAGCCGCTTCATCCGCCATCCACCAACTGGTGGAGGTGGACAAATTCAAGATATTTATGATATTTTCTTATGAATACAAACATTGGGATGTAGTCTTACGGAAGGGACCCAATTTTTATTCAAGAAAATGAATAAATATCGTAGAATTTGTTGATGCGGCGAGCCGGATGAGAAATAAGGAGGGCGAAAGCTAAGCTCTTTTTGCTACATTAATAACAATTCCCATCCCCGCCAAAAGTACCATCATTGCTGTTCCCCCATAGCTGACGAACGGCAATGGAATTCCTGTTAGTGGAGCTAGGCCGGTAATAGCCATGATGTTTAGAAAGGCCTGCCCGATAACCCACGTCGCCATGCCCATAACCAAAAGTTTTCCAAATTTATCGATTACATTATTAGCCGTCCAAACCAACATAAAAGCAAAAACTAAAAACAATCCTACTAGGAGCGAAGCTCCTAGAAAGCCAAGTTCTTCGACCACAACCGCAAAAATAGAGTCATGGATTACTTCAGGAAGAAAACCGAATTTTTGAGTGCTTTTACCAAATCCGACCCCAAACATTCCGCCTGAACCAATACCTATCAAAGATTGATTGAGTTGATAAGATATTCCTCGAGGATCAACTGACGGGTCAACAAATGTCCTGATCCGATCTAGACGATAGGGCTCAAACCAAATCATAATTAACAAAGCGCCGATAGTGACCGCCACAACAATTAATAAATGTTTTAATTCAGAACCAGCAAAAAAGTAAATAGCTATCGATATCATAGTGACAACTATTAAAGTACCCATGTCCGGCTGGAGAGCTAATAAGGCCGCCACGAAAGATAAGACCAAGAAAAAAGGAGCCATTCTATAAGTCCAATTTCTTATTCTCTCATCTCTGTTACCAAACCAAGAAGCAAGATAGATAATAAGACCAAGCTTTAAAAGCTCGGACGGCTGAAAAGAGAAACCCCAAACATTGATCCACCTAGTTGCTCCCCTTAAGCCATGGCCAAAAGGAGGAATAAAAACTAGAGCTAAAAGGAATAATGCCCCTAGCAGTATTGGAAGCGAAACTTTTTTCCAAAATTTGTAGTCAATCTTCGATAACAGTATCATGAGGACCAACCCAGGTAGAACACCTAACAATAGTTGGTGATTCAGATAATAGTAAGCCGAACCGAATTTCTTCTCCCCTTCCACCACTCCCGCCGATGACAAAACAACCAAGCCAAAAATTAGAAGAATTAGAGTTGCAACAAATAATGCTTTAGCCATTATTTATATTATAACAAAAAACCCGAGATTTTTCTCGGGCTAAAGATCTAAGGCTTTGCGGCTACTCAAGAAATGAATCCTCCGCTCTGATGAGTCCACAAAGTATGGTAAATTCCATTATTACAAATTAATTCATCATGTCCTCCTTCTTCAACAATCTTGCCCATGTCAATAACGATTATTCTGTCCATTTTTCTAATCGTACTTAAGCGATGTGCAATGGCAATAGTTGTTCTGTTGTCCATGAGCCTGGTAAATGCCTCTTGAACATACTTCTCGCTTAACGAATCGAGCGAGCTAGTTGCTTCATCTAGTACTAGGATCGGAGCATTCTTGAGCATAGCTCTTGCTATAGCAACTCTTTGACGCTCACCTCCCGATAGCTTTACCCCTCGCTCACCGACAAAAGTTCCGTATCCTTTGGGTAGTCTGGATATAAAATCATGAGCATTAGCCCTTTTAGCAACTTCCACGATTTCGTCATCGCTGGCATTCGGCTTCCCATAAGCTATATTTTCCCCTAGAGGCCTATGAAACAATACTGGGTCCTGAGGTACATAAGCTATCCTGCTACGAAGTTCATTCTGCTTGATTTTACTTATATTTTGGCCATCAATTATCACGGCTCCACCGGTAATGTCAATAAAACGCAATAGTATTTTGGTTACCGTTGTTTTCCCAGATCCTGAAAGACCAACCAGCCCAACTTTTTGGCCTGGTTCTATCGTTAAATTGAAATCCTTAAAAATAGGCATCTCATCGCCATAAGCAAAAGTGATGTTATCAAACACTATTTTGCCTTCCGTTATACAGCATAATTCAGGATCTTCGGGGTCTAATATTTCCGGTTTCTCTTCAAAAATTTCAACCATTTCGGAAGCATCAGAAATTGCCCTCATAGAGTTTGTGATCGCACTTCTCAAGTCCCACATAATGGCTCCGATGGTCACAAAATATGCTTGAACCAACATTATAGTGCCGGCCGAAACAGATCCATTGATCCAAGAGTTCACGACTAGATACAGACCCACAACCTCTAGAAGTAGCCAGACAATGCTGTGAATAATCATTATGAGATTATTGAAGTTCCAAGAAGAACGCCTCGCCCTTTCTTCTTTATCTGTAATTTCTTCGAATATTTTCTTCTCATTTTCTATAGATGCAAACATCTTAATGGTCATAAATCCGGTAATAGCATCGGCTAACCCGCCAGTCGTTCTTGATTCAGCAGCAGCAGCTTTTAAGTCATACTTTCTTTTTTTCTGAACAAGAAAGGTCATTAAACAGATGAAAAACAAGGACCATAAAGCAAAAAAATGGGCTACTGCTGGAGCAACCATAAAAAGTACAATGAACATCCCGGAAAGCTGCAATATAACCTTCCAAAAAGTAAAGGTTATATTGTCCTGTAATGTTTCAAAAGAGCGTATAAATCTTCTGGTTTTAGCGACAAGACTCCCTTGAAAATTACTAACAAAGAACTGATACGAATGATCTTGTAACTTTTCAAAAGAATAATTGCTCAGCTCTCTCATGATCTTGCTCTGAGAATATACCATCGCATAGTCAGTCAGACGATGAATGATATTTTGGATCAGAATAAGCACTGCTATTACCACAACGAGCCAGAGAACAGCATCAGCTACAGTAGCATTACCTACCCCAGCAGAAACAATTAAATCCATAATATTGCGGTAAAATAGTGGCTTCACAATACTCCCTAGGATATTACTAATGCCATATCCAAGGAAGACGATAGAAAATGTCCATTTATACTTTCTTATATGCGGTAAAAAGTACGATATTATAACCCTTAATGGAATCAATTTTTCTGTCATACTCATCCATATTGTCAAAGAGTAATCTTTACTTATAACACATGGGTAAAAATACGTCAAGTTTTTCCGAAGTAACTGCTCACACCCCCAATCCTCGATAAGTTTCATTGTGGACAGACTAGCATCCGAAAAGAACTTAATCCAAATATTGCTATTCAAACGATTAAAATCCAACATTTACAAGCATTATCTGTGTCCGAAATGTGCGTGTCTTAACTAGCGTTTGACAAGATGTTTCCTTTCGGCGTGACGCATTCTTTCTTCTTTTTTATTAAGTTGCGGGGGTTGATTTTCTGACATAGTTATTAATGTTTATGTTCTTCGTCTCCGCCGCAACCGTCAGAGAGATTCCATAGTTCGGTTACTTGCTCGCCAGTGAAGCCGTGATTTTTAATGAGGTATTTGCCCAAACCGCCATACACATACCATCGCCAGCATTTGCAACAACAAGGTCCTTTCTCGCTTGAATTCTGCATGGCGTAGTCGTACGCTTTTTGTTCTTCCGGCGTAAGCTCTAGGTCATAGTAGGACATAAGCTCTTTGGCCAGGCCGGCTTCGATGTCGTAGGGATCATCGGGAATTTTATCGATGTTCTGGCTTGCAACAGATTTGAATTTTACTAAGCCTTCAACTTGTTCAGAATAACGATGGACGCTCATCGGACTGCAACAGGAACCGCGCAGACGCTCATCGTCCGGCATTGAAGTGATGGAACTCCTGAAAGACGCCGAACAGGATGAGTTACCATTTTTTGAGAGATAATCAAATCGTGCCGCAAGAGCTTCGTTCACGACATGAGACGATGTTTTTTCTTCATCCGAGGGGCGGTTCGATAGATCAAAAGCGGGCCCAGAGGAAAGATAGAAATACCCTCCGACAAGGATTGCGATAGCGACAATTGTGATTTGTAATTTTCTGTTCATAATTCAACTTAAAAAAATAAACAATCAAAAATACCCGCGGGTGCATTTTGCCAAATGACCTAACTAAAATTGGCAAAACCCGCAAGTGCTAAATTCGCGCTGGTTCGTAAATTTTTGGATTGAGAATGCCGTCTGAAAAGGCGAGGAGGAACGGATTAAGAATTTTGGTTGCGGCGTCTTTGAAATAAGAGATGAACCGCACCACCGGTTCGGATTGTTTGATTTGAGTAAAAGTTTTTGCAAATGGAATAGCGATAACGGCAAGGAGCAGTAAGGCGAGCATCAAGAGATTTGTCTTTGTTGGTATGCCAAGAAATGTTTTTTGCCACTGGCCGATATGTTCAGTTACGCTCATCTGGCAGATTGACGTTTGGCTTGCCATAAAAGGACAGGAGAACATTTGACCGTCTTTCATATCAATACCAATCCCTATGCCAAAAAGGCTCATAAAAACGAATGAGGTAAGCACGAGAGGTATAAGATTTTCGGAGAGTTTACCGCGCATATTATGACTTTTATATTATCACAAAATAGTAACTGCCATCAAATAAGGGAGTTCCTGCAACTTACCCACGCACGGGAAGGGTGGGGCAAGGGCAAGAAAAATAGAACTCCGCCTATTTATCCCGCACAAAATTTGCCTGTATTAAGCCGGTAGAGGGAATCGAACCCCCGACACCCTGTTTACAAAACAGGTGCTCTAACCGCTGAGCTATACCGGCAAATTTTGTAAGGGATGGCGATTTGTTTCTAAAAATTCTTCGGCCAGCGCCTTGAATTTTTAGACAAATCGGAAACAAAACAGTTACTCTACCACTGAGCTAAAGTGGCAATAATTTACCAATAGGCTACCTCGATCTAATTTCCCTAATCTTATTACTCCCCTTGGGTGTAGAAGCCGCGTGTGGCTCTTCTTTCAGTTGCTTCCAGTACGCAACGTTATCCTTTCCGTTAAGACCATTTACCACGCCTGTGCGCTCTCGTGTTCTCTTTAACAAATTCAGCGTGCCGTTATCCAGTCGCAAAAGACCTATATGAACTTTATAAAGCGTCTTTCCCCAAACTCTCCAAAAAGTATGTTTGTACTTTTCTTCTCTATAATATGACTTGATCTGCAGTAAAAATAGTCGGAGTTTGGCTGAATCTTCCTCCAGACGCGCGGTAATTACCTCGTCGGGAATTGCAATAAGCTCCGGGATTCTTGCCGAAACCCGATACCAAAGCATAAAGAGACTCGCAAAAAAAGTGAGAGCAAGAAGGGCGTCAATAATCATTTTTAAACTCGACTCCGATCTTTAAATTCACCCGAATCATTCGAGTGAAATTCGCACATGGAAGCCGCTATATCTCAAACCTTACAAATCTTCCGATTTTTATGTTTTCACCGAATTTACCTATCGCCTCATTGAGCACTTCTTCGACAGTTTTATCCTGATCCTTCACAAAAGCTTGGGAAAGCAAAGAGATCGCACCAAAATGAGACTTTAACTTCCCGTCAACTATTTCTGCCAAAATATTGGTTGGTTTATCCATGCCACGCACTTCTTCTTCAAAACGGCTTTTTTCCGCCTGCCAAATTTCCTGTGGTGCTGCCTCCAATGAAAGGTACGCCGGTGACATAGCGGCAACGTGCATGGCGATGTCATGCGCAAATTCTTTGAACTGGGGGTTTCTTGCCACAAAATCTGTCTCGCATCCTACCTCCACGAGCGAACCAATCCTTCCATTTGAATGTATATAGGCCTCTACCAACCCCGCTTTTATCTCGCGACCGGCTTTTTTCAGGGCAGACGCTCCGAGCTTTCGCTCCAGCCAAGCCACCGCTTTCTTTTCGTCTCCTCCGCCCTCTTCGAGCGCTCTCTTCACGTCCGAAATCCCCGCTCCGGTTTTCTCACGG
>Ga0209541_10013953_pt1 | contig 12199 bp, 16 predicted proteins | sample RifCSPlowO2_01_FD_184027 | JGI IMG/M metagenome (GOLD analysis project Ga0209541, IMG submission 184027) | Groundwater microbial communities from Rifle, Colorado - Rifle CSP2_plank lowO2_0.1 (SPAdes) (version 2) | ecosystem: Environmental > Aquatic > Deep subsurface > Groundwater | place...
TGAAGGATTTGTATGCATAAACTCACAAACCCAGTCATGTGGAATTACAAATACTGGAGCATGCCAATTAGGAACCCAAACTTGCACTAATGGACAATGGGGAGCATGTACAGGAGCTATAAATCCCGCTAGTGAGAGCTGTAATTCTTTAGATGATGACTGCGATGGTAGTGTTGATGAGAATAATATCTGCGTTGTTGCTACTGCAGAAGTTTGTGATGGAGTTGATAATGATGGGGATAATTTAATAGATGAAGGCGTTAAAACAACATTCTATGTTGATATTGACAAAGATGGATATGGCTCGAGCTCTTCAATATCAGCATGTACTCTACCTTCTGGATATGCAACAAATAGTTTAGACTGCAATGATGGTCATTTCTTAATGAATCCTGGAAAAGCTGAGGTATGCGATGGAATTGATAATAACTGCAATGGACAAATTGATGAAACTAATGTATGTGCAGTTATTCAACCTCCTAGTGCGCAGCAGGAAGTCTGCGATGGAGTTGATAATAATGGAAATAGTTTAATAGATGAAAATGTTAAAATAGTATTCTTCAAAGATGCTGACGAAGATGGATATGGTGATATAAACTCAAGAATAGAAGCCTGCTTGCCGCCCGATGACTACTTAAGTATACATTTAGATTGTAATGACAACAATGCCAATATGAACCCTTCAAAAGCTGAAATGTGCGATGGCATAGACAATGACTGTAATGGAAAAGTTGATGATAATTTAATTGCCCCTAAGATTGACAATCAAACAGGAGTGTGTCAAGGCGCTGTAAAGATATGCCAGGGAGCAGCTGGTTGGATTAATCCAAGCTTAAGTTCAATACCTAATTATGAAGCTAATGAATTGACATGTGACGGAAAGGATAATGACTGCGATGGCGTAAAAGATGAGGGTCATGCAGATTCAGACAGCGACGGAATTAAAGATTGTGCAGATACTAATACTGATAATGACAATATAGGCAACTTATATGATTCAATATACGGCAAAATTGAGAACATTGTGCATAATCTGCCTAAGGTTGATATTACTTTAGATGGAATTTCATTATTTGCAGCTTTAAGTGATCCTAAATTAGCTTCAGGCATTACTCTTAAGAGAAACATGAACGTGATTTTCTTAAATGGTGTTACAAAGACCATATTAGAAGGAAGAGTTGAATTCATCCCTCAAGTAAATCCTTTGAACTTATATCAGGTTAGAGTATTTATTCAGGAGAAAAATGACAAGTCAGGAAGCTTGTTCATAAGTGGAATAAAGCCAATTGAACCTCTAACTGCGTATGTAGACAGATTAAGTAATGGAAACAAGGTTTGTGCTGCTGATAGTGTAAGTTTGAAGTCAATTAATGATTTAAGCGATAACTGTAAAGACAAAGGAGAAGTATTGTTGGATTGCTTGAATGAGAAGAGCGTAGGCGGATTTAAATGCAGCATAGTACATGGAAGATTTAAAATAACAGGATTTGAGGATGCAATTGCTGTAAGAGAAATTTCGGAAATAATAAACAAAGCTCCAGTATTAACACTTAAAGATCTATCCGGAAAAGAATTATTTACAGGGAATACAATAACGCTTAACGCAGGTCAAAAACCAAAGTTTGACTTGAGTTCAAGCGATGATGAAGAAAATGACAAGTTAACTTATAGAATCAAATATGGATTGAATGGAGAAGGACTTACAAATTCAGAAGGGCCATTTGATGCAGATGATGAATATGAATTTAATCCTAATGTCAATGAAAATGCAGGATATGCTATTGAGTTTACCTTAAGCGACGGAAAGAATGAAATTAAGAAAACAATATTCGTAACATACAGGGTCATGAACACTGAAATACCTGGAGACATGAACAAGAATCTGTGTGTTGACTTTTCAGACTTCCTGGACTTTGCAGCTGCATTTGGAAGCAGAGAAGGGCAAGCTAAATGGAATCCTCTTGCTGATTTAAATGGAGACAAGAAAGTTAACTTTGAGGACTTTTTGGACTTCATAGAGCATTGGCAGGAAGGATGCAAGGTTAAAACTGCGGCAAAACCTACTTTAAGCGCTTTAACCAAATTGCAGAATTAATGGGCTTTAATTAAGTAATCTTTATAAACTTCTATGATTTTTTTATTTCCCTAATGAATAAAGATGGGATAAAGAGGAATATAGCAAGTATCTTCTTAACTATAGTTATTATCTCTATATTAGTATTAACAGGGCCTGCACACGCCATAGAAATCAATTTAATCGATGTTCCTCAAAGCATAGATGTTTCTGATTCGTTAATAATAAATTTTTCTCTGGAAATAGAAGTTAATGATGGGGAGTTTTTGCCTCTGCTTGAGACTAATGTTAAATTCAGCACAGATTCCCACCAAGTTCAATGCAAGATAAACTCTGACAACGATGTTGAAGGTTGTAATTTTTTGAATGTTGATTCTAAAACTATTACAGGATTGAATATAGGACAGGACTTTGGATATGGCTATGGATACGGATATGGCTCTAATAATTTTGGATTGCAGGACTTTGGATACGGCTACGGCTACGGCTATGGAACAAGAGGATTTATGGGAGGAATCGGCTCTGGAAAGATAGTTTATGAGCTAGCTATAAATTCTGCTTTGCTTCCAAGTGAGTTTATTGATCATGATGTGAACATAGAGGCTGAAATCATTGGAGGAGATGAAAATGACAAAGCTTCTTTCAGAGGCAGCGGAGAATTTTCTGTTATACAAACCCAAAGTGATAATGATTTGATACAAGTCAATGACGCTTATGATGCTTTGACGTTAGAGATGATTTTAAACGGAAATAAAAACGATGGAAGTGTAATTGCTGATTTAAAACTGCCTACGAGCTTAGAAGGAGCTGGAATTGTCTGGCAGTCAAGCGATACAGATACAGTATCAACTACTGGAGCTGTTACAAGAACTAATATTGATAAAAATGTTGCGTTAACTGCAAATATACAAAAAGGAATACATTCAAGAGCAAAAGAATTTAATTTAGTAATAAAAATGGAAGTAGAGCCGATTGAGCCTGACATAGAAGGAAAAATTGGCCTAAATTTAGGAGAAGATGAAGTCGTAATTGATGATACTAATTTCGATGATATTAAATTAATAGAAGTACCTGCTGATGTAGCTGATGATGAGGAAGTTGTGATAAACTTTGTGAGTTTGGTTGACAATGACAATAAACTAACTTTAGGAAGCAATGATCTGACTTTAAGCAGGGAATCTTCAACAGGGGTTACTTATTCTGTTGAAATCCCACAGGGGACTGTAATTCAGGGAACAAGCGACTGGAATGGATTGATTACATTACCGACGGTAAAAGCTAACAGCGAGGTTACGGTCAGTTCAGGAACACCTCAGAAAGTCATTGAAGTCGGTTCAGCTACTGTAAAATTGGTGTTTGACAAAGCAACAAAGATGGTTATACCAAACCAGGCAGGAAACAGCGCAGGATGGGAGTTAAATGATGTGTTTACTGAAATAGCTGTGTGCACTGCAGGACAATTGGCAAATCCGGATACACTGCCTGCTGAAGGAGACTGCTTCACTTCGGTTGGAAGCGACTTAATAATCTGGACAAAGCACTTTACTAAGTTTGTTTCATACACTCCAACTTCAAGCTCTGGCGGAACTACTAGTGGAGGAGGCGGAGGAAGCAATACATTCTTTGTTCCTGCAGCACAAGCAATAACTACACAAACTCCTGAAACTGAAATCCAGGAAGAAACAACTACTGTTGAAGAGATTCCAGAAGAAACACAAACTGAAGGATTAACTTCCATTACAGGAGGATTTTTGACTGATGTAGGGAAAATATTGTGGAACAAGCCTGCCAAAATCATATATGGAATTGCTGTTGCATTAATTGTTCTTGTATTCGTAATTGTCCAGATGGGAGGAATTAACGGCATGAGAAGAAAAGGAAAGAAATACATTCCTAGGGCTGATTATTATTAATTGCTGATTGACAGTTTTGTGGATTCCATTTTCCTTCTTCTTTATTGAGCAATTTTAGTCTTTAAAAGATATTTTTCAGTTAAAGGAATAATTAACTCAAGATTTATATTTTGATATCCTTTTCTGATTCTTTGATTTAATTCTGACTTTATTTTGATTTTTATCTTCTCTTTTATATACTCTATATCTTTATCTGGAAGAGGAGAACTTTTAGGATTTATTTTTTCTCTGTATATCTCTGCCTTATCTAGACTTATAGAAATTTCTTTATTATATCTTTTTGAAACTTGCTCGTCATTTATTGCTTTTTCTAAGATTTCATGGATTACAGCATTGGATAAGTTTCCTATAAATTTGTCAACTATGCTTTTTTTGTTTTGACTCATTATTTATTCCTTCAAGTGTTCTTTTAAATAATTGATTGTAAACTAATCTATATTTTTTAATAAACTTATTTTTATCCAATAGGTTTTCTTTTATCTCATCAATGTCATCCAAATTAAATATTTTTTTTATTTCATTGTCAACTTCTCTTTTATTTACTTTGGTGTTATTCAAATATAAGAGGATTGCGATCATGTTCCTGGTTAAATAATATTTCTCCCCCCCTCTTAAGATATCAAAATTTTCAGGCAAAGATTTACTTTTCAGCAAATGCAAATCCAGAATTTTATAATTTATTTTGCTTTTATAACTATAAATAATCCTTTTTTTTGAAATGCATCTGCTTAGCATCATCTGGTATAACGGATCTGTTTCAAGTCCTTTTATCAATCCACGATTATTTACTGCAATTATATGCGGAGCAATCCCTATCCTTTCTTTAATTTTAGCTTTGATACCATCCAGTTTAGGATTATTTTCTTCTGTTATAATCAATATATCTATGTCATTAAATTTAAAACTCTGCTCTATGAATGAGCCTGTAATAATTATATTTGCGTAATCAAGGGATTTATCAATGATGCCAAATATTTCATTTACTATTTCTAATTTTACCGGTTCTATGGATTTTATATTGTAGAGATAAGGATTTTCCGCTGGTTTTTGAACTTCTAGAGATTTTATAATTACATAATCTCCTGCAGACAATCCAGGGCGGTTTTTTGGTATATAGATTTGATCCATTTTTGTCCCTTTGCTTATTTTTGCTATTAATTCCATATTACGTAATATTACGTAAAATTATATAAAGGTTTTGGTTTTCTATCTGCCTTATCTTTATTCTAAGAGGTTTACAAAGATTTTATTTTGACTCTGTAATCTCTATCATTTCTTTACATCTTTCTATAGAAATTTTACAATTATGAAACAATTCCATTCCCGCAAGCGAAAAATCAGCATCAGTAGATAATATCATAACTTCTATTTCTTTATCAAAAAACTTTAAATTTCCTTTAAAAACATTTGTTGATTCTATTCCTCCAGCAGCTGAAAGGTATTCTGAAAAACCTACTTTCTCTAATTTTAGTTTTTTTATTAATTTATCTGGAACCATAATTTCTCCATTAAATCCTGTGTCTAATAAAAAATCTATACTCCTATCTTCTAATATTAATTTTATTATAGGAGTTCCATACTTAAAGAAACCTTTCACTAAAATGCATTCACAAAATAAGGAATCTTAGCTCCTATTCTCTTGAAGACAAATTGTTTTTTTGGATGTTTTTCAGCAGCTTTTTTATATGCATCTAAGGTAGAACTGCCAATAAAATAGTCTCCTGTAGAAAGATCTATCGCAACCATTTTGCCGTTATATTTTGAAGATAATTTACTATTTATTTCTCTAAATATTTTATCTGCTTTTTTATTATCTGTCATATGGATATATTGCTTTATTAGATATTTAAAATTATCGAAACTTGAAAATAAGCTTTCAAGCAATGGATATTGGTTTTATATGGATTTTTTCTTTTAATATGAAAATCTATCTATTATAATATATTTATTAGAAAATAAGATATATTTATTAACATTCACTGTTTTTTATAAAAAATGGAAGGCATTATCTGGATTAAGGATTTGAATAAAAAGAAAGTAAGGGAAGTTGGATTAAAAGCTGCCTACCTAGGAGAATTGTTTAATGAAAATTTTAACATTCCAAACGGATTTGTAGTTTCTGCAGACTCCATGAAAGAGTTTGTTTATGCAAACAATATTAAAGACGATATTGATTCTTTATTAAAAAAAGTTAATGCAGATGACTATAATGATTTGGCTGAAACTTCAGAAAAGATACAGCAGATAATATTAAATGAGCAAATCTCTCCCACACTGCAAAATGAAATACTTGAAGCTTATGAAAACTTAAATGTAAGCTCCGAATTAAGAAACACGAGAGTAAATGTTGTAAACTTGATAAAAAGCGGAAGAGGAAATGCGATTGTATCTGTAAGAGGAAGCGCTGTTATTGAAAACCTTAGCTTTGCAGGCCAGCAGGATTCTTTTTTAAATGTTACTGGAAATAAGAAATTAATTGAAGCAGTAAAGAGATGCTGGGCTTCATTATACAGTCCAAGGGCTATAGTTTACATAAAAAATAACAACTTAAAAAATGTTTTCAGCGGAGTAATTGTCCAGAGAATGATTGATTCTGAAAAATCAGGCATTGCGTTTTCTGCAAATCCAATAGACAACAACAGAAATGAGATTTTGATAGAAGCCGGGTTTGGGCTAGGACAGGCAATAGTTGACGGTAGTGTTAAGCCTGATATTTATGTAATTGACAAGAATAATTTAGAGCTTAAACACAAAATAATAAACAAGCAAAAAACTAAGATCATAAGAGATGTAAACAACAATGAAACTGTAAGGAAGAAGATATTTGATGATCAGCATAAGGCAACTTTGAACAGCATTGACGTGCATGAGATAGCGAAAATGGCAGCTGATGCTGAAAACCATTATGGAAGGCCGGTAAACATAGAATTTGGGATAGAAAAAAAGCCTTATCTTCTACAAATTCGAGATATTACGACTTTGGACAAGGAAATAAAAATATTTGACCTTAAAGGCGAAGTTGCTTTAAATGGATTTGGAATAAGCAACGGTTTGGGGATAGGAAAAGTCAATGTTGTCAGAAATGCCCATTCTAATTTTGAAAATGGAGATGTGTTAGTTGCTGAATCTTTGAATGTGGAGTTGCTTCCATTAATTAAAAAAGCCAAAGGCGTTGTTGTAAATGAAGGGGGGTGTTTGAGCAATATGGGGATTTTATGCAGAGAATTAGAAGTTCCGGTTGTGGTGCATGAAAACGCTACTTCAGAACTGAGAAATGGGCTTATTGTAAGCGTTGATGGATATAGGGGAAGAGTGTATAGAGGAGAAGCGAAAATGAAGGGTATTATTGATGATTGATGTTACTATTTTAAAGTGGATATAATAGAAAGCTTTATAAATAACTTATATCTTCCAAAATACATATCACCTCTTTTCCCGGGATTCGCTCTGGGGTGGATTCCGGGTTTATGATTAATTCTTTACCATTATTAAGTAACTACAAAATAGAAAGCTTTATATACCCTTATTTTATGATTATGATTATGAATAAACATTATACCAGTAAGGATTTTGAAGAAGCCAATGTTTTAGCAAGAACTGGCGAGCATACTGAAGCTGAAGTTTCTGATAGTATAGGGCACTTTGGAAATATGGAACTGGGGAAAACACCGGAAGAAATTTTAGGTAGATTAAGAGAGGATTTACGAGACTGCGAAATTTGCAGAAAAAGATACGATGCTTATGTTGCAGGAATAAAAGGAGATTTTGCCAAGAATCCTTTAGATGCTTATTTTAGAACTTTAGCAACTATTGAAAAAAGAGATTTTTTGGGAGAATATTAAAATGAAATGCTTAAAATGCGAATATGAATGGACACCAAGGGTAGAAATGCCTAAAGAATGCCCTGAGTGCAAAGTGAGATTGAGTAAATTCAATGGAGGAAATTAAAATGAATATAACAGATAGCAGAAGAAGAATTGCTGAAGTTTTGGAAAGAGAACTTTACAGAACAGCAGATCCAAAATATTTTATTACTTTGTACAGTTTAACTGAAACACCTAAAAAAGATAATGGAGATAAAGAAAATGACAGAAACTGAAAATCAAGCTAAAACATTAGAAGAGTTAAGTGGATATTTTGATAGAATTGATGGATTAAGTGGAAGAGTTAGAGGCTATAATGATGCTGTTAAAATCGGCGTAGATTCTAGAACACTAGGAAGCATGGAGACTGATTTAGCACACTTTGTTCTGGGCGATAGAGAAATAAACCATACTGATTATCAAAATGAGTTGAGACAATATAGAAACCCTCAAGCAATTAATATTAGAGTTAATGAATCTATGCGAAGCACTGTAGGTAGTATAGCTGGTGACTATAAAGCCAGACTTGATGAAATTGTAGACGCTATTACCGCAAAACTAAATGGAGAGTTAAAAGAAGCAAAAAGTAAGTCTGATGCTTACAGAATGATAGAATATGCTCTCAGAAGAGCTTTGAGAGAATCTGATCCTGTTTCTGATCAATTATTAGGACAAATGACACAAGATGAAGCTAATCGCAATGCTGCTTTAAGATTAGAACAGAAAAGTGGGGCGAGAACAACTTTTGTTGATCCTACAGGCAATTCTGGAGAAGAATCAAGCTTAAATTACAGAATTATTGCTGATGGAAAATATGGAATTGTTGAAGAAAAGAAAGATGGAGATAAAGTTACATACTGTGTTAACAAGGAAGCTATTAAGAAATTAGCAGAAAATCCTATGGCTGGAGCGATATTATATGCAGCAAAAAAACCTAGAGCACAGGAAGAATATGTTCAAGCTGCTTAGGAGAAAAAATGAATTTAAGATATTTTGAAAAATATTGGCGAGCTCCACGATATAAGACTATGGAAGGTAGATCTGTTTTTGTTACAGATAAAGAAGATCCTAGAATATTCCTTGCCGGATACTTAAGAAAAGTAAGTCAATATGAGATTTTGATAGATCATGTCTGTGAGGATGGCAGAGTTTCATTGGTTAATTTAGCGAATGAACCAAGCCTTGTTATTGGAGAAGCTACTCAAGAAGAAGTTCAAGATAGAGTAAAAAAAATTAAAAGAGATAATGAGCTTCAAGAAGATAGAGAAAATAGAATGGAAAAAATTATGAGAAAAGTAAAAGATAGAGTAATTTAGGAGAAAAGAAATGAGTAAAACAATCTTAGTTGTGGATGATGAAAAATTAGTTAGAGACTTAGTTTCAAGAATTTTAAAAATGGATAACTATGCCGTTTATACTGCTGCAGACGGTGCAGAGGGTTTAAGAATGGCTTTAGAGCTGGAACCTAGCTTAATTATAAGTGATGTTATGATGCCTAATTTATCAGGACCTAATATGTATTTACAGCTGTTAGAAGTTAGGAAACAATATCCGATATTATTTATGAGCGGAAATTATAACGGCTATGAAGATAGAATAAAGCGATGTGGAGCAGAAGTATTGGGAAAGCCTTTTAGACTTGAAGAATTATTAAGTAAAGTTAAACACCTTTTAGATAAACAAAATGACACTCCATCATATTGAAGATTTACTTCGGATTTCTGCATCAGATGAAACTTCCTTGAATTGTGCTTTTAATGGAGGGAATAATTATTACAGAGATATTTCCTCTATTAGCGGAGAGTTTTTTTGCCTTTTGTCTGTAAATGAAGGCAATCCTGAAAGACCTATAAAGCATAATTGCCCTTATTTATCCAATGTTACTACACTTAGAGATAATGGCGAAGATGTGACTTATAGAGCTTATGGATGCAATGCAAGTGACTTTGGAGTTTTGGTGATTCGTTCTAATCCAAAACCTATAACAGATCCTAGTAGATTGCTAACTGCATAATATAGTAGTAACGATACGTTTATATATTTCTTAGTATTATTTTTGCCCCTGCGATAAAAATATATGGCTTTATTGCAAATCAAATGGAGGTTAAAAATAATCAAAATTGGTTATTTGGGGTAAAATGGGTGAAGCGAAATTAACAATGAATGGGTATGGAGGATTTCTTCCAAGTTTAACAACAAGAGTCATGATTCTAATGGGAGACCAGCAATGGTTTCTCCTTCTAATGGGTATCGTGTGGAAGGCAGAGGAAGTATTGAAGTAACGATTTATAGGACACATGGTAGTGGAGATGCTTTTGCAAATAGTCCAGAGAGGCATTATGCAGGTACTCAAGATGAAGTAGATGAAATTATTCAGGATAGAACCTCGAGATTGAAAGCAGGGGGATATGAATATATAGATCCTGAAGTTAGAACTTGGGATCCACAAAGACAAAGATTCGCATAATCATTCTATTCTTTTTATTTCTTTTTTCATTTCATTTACAAAGTTTTCAGCTTTTTTCCTTAAATCGTCTAATTGCTTTCCGGAAATGGATTTTATATTTCCATGGTTTATCTGATGAGCGATTACATACATTTCCTTGAAGTCTTCAACACACTTTCTATTTATTTTAGGAAGAGTTTTTTTCATCATGTCATAAATATGCTCCGGGCTTGGAGGAATATGACCTGCGGTCATTATTGCTGCGTGGGCTGAATCTACCATTGCCCAATATAATCCTTCTACTGCACTTAGTAAAGCGTATTTTGATCTTGACAGGTGCATAGGAGCACGGTTTAGTGAAATGTAAATTGCCTCTGGTGTAGGCCGGATTTTTCCTCTTCTTAATAAAACCTTTAATGGATTAAAGAAGCCTCCATAGTCAATCAAAGGCTCTCCGTATCTTAAGACATTTATCGCTACAGGATCCCCTTCTTTTATTTCTTTCCAGAAAGTTGAAAGAGTGACGGTGTTTAAATGGATTTCTTTTTTGTAATTCTGCTGAGATACTAACTTTGAAAGTTCTTCTCTATACCAGGCTATTAACTCTTCATCCCATAAAACAGTGCAGTCATCTACGACAATGATAATGTCAATGTCTGATTTTTTATAAGGGGTTCCTTTGGCTACTGAGCCGAATAATGCTATGGATTTTATAACGTCCTGGAACTTCTTGTATGCTTTTATAGCGAAATCATATGCAATGTCTTGGTCTGTTTCCAGTGTTTTCTTTCTAGAAGTCAATATATCACCTTTGTTTTTTATATTTTTTGTTGTATATTAAGGTTATGATTCTTCTGACGAAGCTAATCTGCCTCTATCAGTAGAACTTCCTGCACCGCCTAAACTGCTTGGAAGCTGTGAAAATCCTGGTGCGCCGTATAAGTCAAAGTATTTCTGAGGCATTGTTTCCCCAAATCCTGTGAAGTAATAGCCTGAAGGGCTTTCCCAGATGTCTCTCCAATAAGGAGGAGCGCTTGACTTGCTTGAATAAAACGGACTGTCTAAGTGGCTTAGAGCGTATAAATGAGGAACTTCCTTGAAATTGGCTACGAACTCCCCTGCTTCAACTATGGAATTTATTTTTTCAAAGTCTCCTTTTTCAAGGGCTTTTTGAATCTCTTCTAACTGCTCTTTAATATTGACTTTGCCTGATCCTGGAGGCAGGTGAGAATCTTCAAATCCGAAATTATCTGTTAAGTGAATGTGCTTTACGTATTTTGCTATTTTCTTTACTTCATTTTTAATGTCTTCGTCTGAATAGCCGTGCTTTCTTAACATGTAGATATGGCCTACATCCCATGTGACTCCTATTAATTTTTCAGCTATTTCTTTTGCTTTTTTTTCTGATAAGTTCCACTTTTTGCTGTCCACAAGCCCCTCTGCAAACTTTTCCCTTGATTTTTCTATAGCATCTCTTAATGAGTCTGCTCTTGATAATGTGAATTCAGGATAGACATTCTCCATGGATATTATCGGGGCATTTTCTCCGTATTCCTTATATGCATGCAGAGCTGCTTCTGCCACTGAGTCTGAGACCTGCTCTTTTGCAAAATCATCTGCTGATACCCATGTATTTGGAGCCGGCATATTAGAAAAATTATCTATCATTAGCTCAGTTTGATTCTGCCTTTCTTCATTTAGATTTTTTACTTTTTCATGATATTCTTCTGTGAGCTCTTTGTATTTATCTCCTGTTTTGTTTTTTATAGCTTCTCTTTCCTGGTCAATTTTTATCGCCTGTCTTGACAATTTTTCTATTTCTTCTTCGTGCTCTGAAATAATTTTTACATTGTTTTTAAATTGCTTATACATATTCCTATCTTCTTCTGTTTCAGGCTCTGCT
>Ga0209541_10013954_pt1 | contig 12198 bp, 15 predicted proteins | sample RifCSPlowO2_01_FD_184027 | JGI IMG/M metagenome (GOLD analysis project Ga0209541, IMG submission 184027) | Groundwater microbial communities from Rifle, Colorado - Rifle CSP2_plank lowO2_0.1 (SPAdes) (version 2) | ecosystem: Environmental > Aquatic > Deep subsurface > Groundwater | place...
CATCCATGCCTTTTTTATCCGCATTACTATATAATCATACCTGCTATGATCCTCTCCCGCAAACAGCGCCGCCTCTGGGGCATCTTAGTTATCTTCTCCAGCCTCGCCCTCCTCGCCACATCCATCCTGCCATATATCTTCAGGTAACTCCCATCTTGACAATCTCGTCCTAAAGTTCTAAAAACACAACTTATGGATCAAATAAGAGCTAAAGAGCTCGCAACTGCTATGCAGGACAAGATCGTCCCGGTTTTAGAAGGTGCGATTCAAGCCGACGCCGTTAGGGAATTCCTTTCTGCCAATTCCCAAATACTCGCCCGCTACGACAGTCTGATCCACGCATCCCCCGAGGCAAGGGGTGAACCTGCTCAGGCAATGTACGAAGGAGGACTTAGAGAATTTTTTGAAAATGCGAGAGTTCCGATAGAAATACAGCACGCCGTCATCAATACACTGGCAGGAGTTGAGGTCGTTCGAATGGTAAGAAGTTGAGGATATAATACTGACATACATGGATCTAGTCTCCTCCGTCACCACCCTTCCCGGCATTGGCACGGTCATGGCCAAAAAACTCGAAAAATTGGGTATAAAATCCGTATTTGATTTGCTGTATCATATTCCGTTCCGTTACGAAGACCGCTCGCAGATTTCCCCGGTTTCCCGCGTCCAGCCAGGAGAAACTGTCACAGTTATCGGCAAAATCGAATCTATAAAAAACGACTTCACCAAAGGCCGGAAGTTCATTCAAAAAGCAGTTGTCTCCGATGACTCCGGACCCATAGATGTTGTCTGGTTCAACCAGACATATTTAACCAGAACTTTAAAAGTAGGGGACTTGGTCACACTTTACGGCAAAGTTGAATTCTTCGGACCCAAAAAAACACTTGTCTCCCCCGAATACGAACTGGGCAGTAGTTTGATTCACATGGGCAGAATCGTTCCGATATATCCTGAAACTGCCGGCGTCAGTTCAAAATGGCTGCGTGCCAAAATATTTCCACTCTTAACCACTCTTACCGACTTTTCCCCGTTTGATATCGAATCTTTAAGACATATTCATTTTCCCGATAATCCAGACCAGGTCGAGCCCGCCCGCCGCCGCTTAGCCAAAGATGAATTGTTACTACTGCAGCTTTCAGCTCTCATCCACCGCCGGTCCTGGCAAAAAATCAAACTTTCCCATATTTTTACGGTTCCTTATCCTCAAATTCATCAATTTATTGCCAATTTGCCCTTCTCCCTCACCTTGTCCCAAAACAAGTCCGTTGATGAAATCCTGACGGATTTGTCCACCCCTAATCCTATGAATAGGCTATTGGAAGGCGACGTCGGCTCCGGCAAGACCGTTGTCGCGGCCATCGCGGCTTACGCCGCCCACCTCAACGGTTTTCAAACATTACTTCTCGCCCCGACTCAAATTTTAGCCCACCAGCACTTCCAAACTTTAAAAAATCTCTTTGACTCACTGGGCATTAGTGTTGGCCTAAACACGTCCCAATCTCAAATCATCGTCGGCACTCACGCTCTACTAAATAAACAATTCAAATCCGCGGGTCTAATTATCATTGATGAACAGCATCGGTTTGGAGTAGCCCAGAGGGCCTTGGCCGCCTCCAAGGGTGAATCACCACACATCTTAACTATGACCGCCACACCTATTCCTAGAACCATCGCCCTGTCTCTCTATGGCGATCTCGACCTTTCGGTACTAACCGATCTGCCCTCCGGCCGCATCCCTGTAAAAACCTGGATCGTCCCCGAACTCAAACGCCTGGCCGCTTATGCCTGGATTAAATCACAAAAAACCCAGGCCTTTATCGTTTGTCCTTTTATTGAGGAAAGTGAAACTTTAAAGTCCGTCAAAGCCGCCACCGTCGAATTTGATAAATTAAAATCAGTTTTTTCTAACTTAAAGCTCGGTCTTTTGCACGGCAAATTAAAAGCTAAAGAAAAAGCCGAGGTCGTCACCAAGTTCAGAGCGGGGGAGTTGGATATTTTAGTTTCTACACCAGTCGTCGAGGTGGGCATAGACATTCCCCAAGCCACTGTCATGGTCATCGAAGCCGCCGAGAGGTTCGGCCTGGCCCAACTTCACCAGCTACGCGGTCGCGTCGGCCGCTCCGATCAGCAATCATATTGTCTTCTTTTTTCCAATTCCGACACTGCCCGCCTCAAAGCCATGGAAACCCATCATTCCGGTTTGGAATTATCCGAAATCGATCTCAAATTACGCGGTCCCGGTGACATTTACGGCACGTCCCAACACGGCCTGCCCCAATTCAAAGTCGCCTCATATCAAGATTTTGATCTGATAAACGAGGTAAAGTCAGAGGCCGCCAAAATCCTCCCGGATCTGTCCAAATACCCTCTCTTGCGCTCGCTCCTCAGAGAAAGTAAAATAGACACCGTTCAACCGAACTGAAATGACACCATTACCCAAAAAACGCCATTCCACCGCCCGCCAGGGCAAAAGGCGCGCCACCCAAAGACTAGTTTTGCCTTCGCTCGTTCCTTGCTCCAACTGCCACTCTCCCATCCTTCCCCACCGCGTCTGCCCCCACTGCGGCCACTACAAAGGCCAAAAAGTGAAATGAAAACCGCTTCTGACCCCAGACACCGCCAAAGAATCCGCCTCATGCAGGATCTATTCACCGCGTCGTTTCAAAAAGAGATGCCTCATTCGATCAAATTCATCTGGGACAAACTGGGGGACATTGATCCCCTGATCGCCGCGTCCGCACCCGAATGGCCTCTGAACAAGCTCAACCCCATCGACCTGGCAATCCTGCGCCTGGCCGTCTACGAATTGGTCATTGACAAAAAAGCCCCGTATAAAGTTATCATAGACGAAGCCGTCGAACTGGCCAAGCAATTCGGTGGTGACGCTTCGCCGGCTTTTGTTAACGGCGCCCTGGGCAACCTTGTCAACCATGACACCCCAAATTAAAACCGCCATCATCGAATTTCTGGCCAACGAGTTCAAAATGGCCCCGGACCAGCTGACCGGAGACCTCTTATTCTCCGCCGATCTGGGGCTCTCGCCGGTTCAGTTCCAGGATCTCCTGCAGCGTCTTCAGGACTCGTTAAGTTTTATCCTGCCCGAAGACCGGGCCGCCTCCATTAATTCAGTTTCCGACCTGCTCGAAGCCACCGAAGAAGAAGATCATGACGAACCCTAAAGTCTTTTTTAACAACCCTGATAACTTCGAAGCTGCCCTTATCCACCGCTCCTATTGCAACGAACATCCCGGCGTCACTTCCAACGAGCGCCTGGAATTTTTAGGCGATTCGGTCCTGTCTGTCATCATTTCCGACCGCCTCTACCGTCTTTTACTCAACGAGCCCGAAGGCGGGCTTACTGCCCGCAGGTCCTTGCTTGTCCAGACTTCGTCTCTGGCCGCCAAAGCCAAAGAGCTGGAGCTGGACACTCTCCTCAAGTTAAGCCGGGGGGAAGAAGAATCCGGTGGCCGGAAAAATATCGGTCTTCTGGCCAACACCTTCGAGGCCGTTCTTGGCGCCCTCTTTTTAGACTCCGGCCTTCCGGCGTGTGAAAAATACCTTTTAGAAATCTTTCCGGACCCGGATCTGACATCACCCTCGTCATTGAAAGACCCCAAAAGTCTGCTTCAGGAACGATCCCAAAGCCAGGGGTGGGGGACACCCGTTTATAAACTTCTTGAGTCTGCCGGCCCTGACCATGCAAAAGTCTTTATGGTTGAAGCTAACCTTGGCCCAGACCGGACAGCCCAAGGCACCGGGTCAAGCAAGCAGCGGGCAGAATCGGAAGCCGCAGCTTCAGCGCTGGAGAAATACTTTCCAGGCTGATATAATGATCCCGTGCTCAAAATAAAACTTACCCCCACAGGCAAAAAACATCAAATCCATTACCGCATCGTCGTCATGGAAGAAAACACCAAATTAACCGGCATCCCGGTGGCCTCCCTGGGCCATTACCACCCAAACTCAAAAGAGCTCGTTGTGGATAAAGATCTCCTCAAATCCTGGCTCTCCAAAGGCGCACAACCAACCGATAAAATCAGAGATCTTCTCCGTCTCTAGCCATGCAAGATTACCTTACTTACCTCATTACTCCGCTTCTGGCCAATCCCGCCGAGCTGGAGATCTCGGCTCAACCGGGATCCGTGACCATCAAAGTTGGCCCCGACGACACTGGGCGGGTTATTGGCAAGCACGGCATGGTCATAAACAGCCTGCGCACGCTCCTCAAAACCTACTGTCACCTGCGCTCCCTGCCTTTCGTCACCCTAACTCTGTCTGCTCCCCCTAAAACAAACCAGGATTAACTCCTCCAGCCGCACTGTCGCTCTCACTTACCCCACCCGGCAACTCATACCCCCCTGCAACCGCCAAGGCTTCACTCAGGCTCGCCCGGTAATCAGGCACATCCTTACCCCCCACATCCACCACCTTAGCCAAAGGCGCCCATCTCCCTTCAACTACTACCCTGGCCTTACCTGCGACAAAACTTGCCTCAATGACCCTTCTCATGGGCAAAAGTCTTTCGGTCTCGGTTACAAATTGGACAACCGCCGGCCAGTCCCCGGCGACACTCGCATCCACCCGCAGATTTTGGCCCCCAGTCCTCCCTTTTATATCACCTCCAGCCGCGCTGTAACCCTCTAGTCCCACGCCGGCCCTGGTCGCCGCCACCCTCAACCCTGAAATAATCGGCAGCAACTGTTTCGTTGCCGGAACTATGACCAACAGCTTTTTCAGTTCTTCATCCGCCTCAACTTCACCCACTTTCTCCAAAGTCCCCAATCTGGCTTTCAGCTTTTCCACCTTTGCTCCATGTTCCTGCACCTCTGTCCATCCGCTCCTCAATTTAAACGCCACTCCACCACTAGCCAACACCTGTCCGGCCACCACTATTGCCGCCACCCCCACCACAACCGGGTAAGCCAGCCATTTGTAACCAACCAGTCTGGCAAGTTCCAATTTCATATTCCTCCTCCCAGGTCAATACCCATCCGCCATCTTCCGCTAGAGCTCCATACCACATCGACAACCGCGGATTTGGGATACTTAGTCCGCAACTGCTTGGCATAACTTTCCAGTGTTTCAGGATAAACCGACTCGACCTCCAAATGGCCTTTCCCGCCGCCGGCGCCCCACCCCACAATCAGTGCGTCGTCTGCGGGGGTTACCTGCCGCATTTCTATCCCCATTTTTTGGCCCTCTTTGGCTTCCGCAATCACCACCCGCGCTCGATCGTCAATCTGCCACACCCGCGCCTCCGTTTGCGCCAGCCTGATTATCTCCGCTTGCAATTCGTTCTCCAGCTCAGCCATCCTGGAACTCTCTCGCCGGATATACACCCCAGCGCCCAACATTGCCGCCACAACCACTACAATTATGACCAAAACCACCGTCGTCGCCGTCTTGATTTGAGCTTTTCTTTTTTTCTTCTCTTCCGCCGCTTTCTCGCTCTTATACAAAAAATTCACGGCCATAATCTACCCCTCCCGCATAGCCAGTCCCACCGCCACAGAGTAAAACGCGGCCGTAGGCGCCAGCGTCTTCTTCTGCCCCTCACCCATCTCCACCCTCGCAAACGGATCCCCGATAACTACCTCCAGCCCGAGCATGTCTGACAACATCTTCACTATTTCAGGCAGCGCCGCCGCTCCGCCGGACAAATCTACCGACTTCACCACCTCATTGGCGTGTTTGGAAACATAAAAATCAATTGTCTTTTTTACCTCCGTGGCAATTATCGCCAGCACCGGCTTCATCGCCGCAAACAACTTTCCCCCCATGTATCCTTCGGCAAATCCGTATGCCGTTTTAAACTGTTCCGCCTGGGCAGTATCCATCCCCAGCACCGACTCAATCGCCCGCGTAAATGCTTCACCAGCCGTGGGCACCGTCCGGGCAAACACCAGCTGGCCGCCTGCGACTATGCCCACATCGGTCGACCTGGCTCCCACATCCACGATGACAGTCGCGGTCGCTGTGGCCGGAACAATTGCCCTCGCCGTCGCCATCAACTCCGTCTCAACCGCAATCACCTCCAACCCCGCCATCTCCACCACTTTCCTGTACCCGTCAACTAGCGTTCTGGAAGCCGCCGCCAGAAGTACTTCCAACCCGCCCTCGCTTCGGGAAATCACCTGGTAACTCCACACAGCCTGGTCTACCGGTATGGGAATATATTGCTCCACCTGCCAGGTCAGGGCTTGTTCTATTTCCGAATCGGCCATTATCGGCATCTCCAACACATGGGTAGAAATCTGCTCCTCCGGCAGCGCCGTCACCACCCGCCGGCTGCGCACCCCGGCCTCCTTAACCAGCTTAATAATCGCGTTCGCAACCGCCGTCTGACTGCTTGGACTATCAATCCAGCCCCCGGCCGGGACCGGAACGGCACCGGCGGAAAGCAGTCGCCATTTTCCCACGCCTGAAGGCGCCAATTCTACCAGCTTAATTGCAGCCGAGCCTACATCCAATCCTATTTTGGGCAGGTTTTTCATATCACTATTGGGTTAGACTACCGCCTGAAAACACCGCGTCATCCCACATCGGCAGCCAATCCGGGGTTCCTTTAAAAACCGATATCTTCTGCGTCGTCCCCCCTGCCTGTCCCACCGACGTAATCACATCTCCCTGGGCCGGAAAACCCCACCCGCTGGCAAAAAATCCAACCGGCTGTGAGGTCGACCCGTTATAAAGCATTCTCACCCGCAAAAATAAAGGCTCATTCGTCCCGCCAGAAATCAAACTTGTCGTATCCAACAGGGCAGAGTTATTAAACGGGGAACCAGCCGTCGGACAATTTGACGTGTCCGAACTTCCCAAGTCAAATCCGTTTCCTCTCGACGTCGAGTCATACGCCCTGGTGTTAACCGAAACCACGCCCCCGCTTCTATAATACCCCATCAATTCTACGGCTCCACCGCCACCCCAGCATACCTTCAAAGTCCGGGTTCCGGGATCGTTAAAGGTGGTATCGAGCGCCATTGTCGCCGCATCACCGGCCACCAACTCCTCCGGGTAAACATAGCTTGTAATCCCGGCTGACGAATTTGACTGGACTGTAAACACGTCTCCGACAGTCCCCACACTCCCGGTACCCGACCCGGTAATTACTCCTCCCAGCGATTGCTCGATTCCCGCTTCTGCCGCCGACAGCGCCCGCGCCGATTCGTCCTGAACCGTAGACACGTTCACCTCTGTCACACTCCGCGCCACGATCGCCAACCCCACAGTCAGCGCCACTCCCAAAACCAGAAGTACCACAATCAACGCCTGGCCGACTCTCATACTTTCCATCATAAATTAAATACCCCAGTTGCGCAAGACAACAGTCGTCGTAAACATGATCCCGGTTCCCACACTCCCGGCCGACTCTGTCACATCAGATGCTGTAGCCGAGTCAATATTAAAACAAATTTGCACATTCCTGCCGTTGCAAGTAAACATGCTTCCCCCGCACGCTGTCACTGTCACTTTCTCGCCCGTCAAATTATTAGTCTCTGCCCCCACCTGTTCAGTGATCACCCCCCCGGCCAAATCGTAAACCACCGTCGTATCGTCCGTTTTTGTCAAAGTTACCGCCCCGCTGCACACCGCATTTTTGGCAAATCGGGTCGTTTGTACCATGGCGTTTAGGGCAAACTGACCTTCGTTTTTGGCAATATTAATTGCCGCCGCTTTGCGCGCTCCCCGCATGGCTGACAACAGCATAACCGACGACACTGTCCCCAAAATGGCAAACAATGCTACCCCCATCACTATCTCAATCAAACTAAATCCTTTCTTCATGTCAATAAGCCGTGAATTCCGACGTCTGTGACTCGGTCGCGATCCTTGACCCCTCGTTCCATGACACCGTCACAGTTACCGTCATCTGCTGAACCGAATTAACTACCCCCGGCGTCATCGTCACTGTCCTGGAATACTCCGTCGTTCCTATTGGTCCGCAAGGAGATCCCCACGCCAATACCGATATACAATATAACCCGCTTCGGGCATAAAACGCCTGCCAATCGGTGCTATCCCTTTCCCCGGTTATCCATTCCATGCCCTCCATGGCATAAGCCGTGGCCTGGGCCGCCCGCTTAGCCGCCCCGGCATTGGCTACCGACTTCGTCGCCACCTGAACAAGACCCAAAATAGCAATTGTCGCCACCGCAAAAGCGATGATCACCTCCACAATCGCCTGTCCTGTTTTCATTTACAAAGGCGTGATCGACACGTCGTCAATATAAAAGATATCTCCCGCCTGATTACCAGACACTCCTTGCGAATTAGCAAACCAGAAACGCAATCCGGCATTGGCTGGATCATAAATCGCAGCTGGGGTAACAAAGTCGAATGTAAACGTCTGCCAGGAGGTTGACATAGTTGCTACATTCCCCATCTGGGAAGCGTTTACGTTATCAATAAAAGCTCCCACCTTTTCACCGGACCTGGATCCGTAAGCTTTGTAAGACAAGCGATACGAAGTGTTTGTAGCAAAAGATAGAGGTTTCTGCCACATTTGTGTATTCGTCCCCAGCGTAGTTAACGTCACCCGCGCCTTGCTTCCGGCCCCGCTCGCTCCTGGTGTCGTTGTATTAAATGTACCCGTTCCATCGGTGTAAAAACTCCAACCAGTTGTCCCGGACTCAAACCCGGGATTAGCCAGTAGGTTGACCGGCACGGGCGTCGATGTGGGGGTCGCCGTCGGCGTTAAAGCACCTTGATTATAAATATCGGTAATTTCAACGTCAGAAAGAGCTTTTTCATACATACGCACGTCATCGATTTGACCTTTCCAGTCGGTTGCAGCCGGACCGATGAGATGTGACCCGATAACAAAATTGCTTGCCGTATCTATACTTCCGGTATACGCGCTCCAGTTGCTGGAGGCGTTTAGAACACCGTCGATATAAAGTTTACTGACACCACTCCGAACGGCCACTGCGGCCACATGATGCCATAAATTATCCTTGATGACTCCCGCCGTACTGTTTACTGTCGGTCTTGTACCAACACCGCTGGAAATAGTGAATCTAAGATAATTACTCGAATTTGACCAAAAAAGCCAGTAACCTGGTTCCGTATCTGAACCTGCGCCTTTAAAAATGACTGTGGGGTTAGCGTCAGTATAGGTAGGGTCAAGTTTAACCCACGCTGCCAAGCTAAAATCACCACTTCCCATATCCAGGCTCCCGTTAATCGGATCAGCTACATACGCTTTGTCGTCAGTCCCATCAAAAGTCAAGGCTGAACCAACTTTTCCGACAGACCAAGTAGGATTACCGCCAAACGTTAGAGTATTTCCACTCCCGGATGAATCTCCTGCAGAAACACCGCTGTTTTCATCAAACTTCCACCATCCAGCAATGGAAGACGAGGGCGTGGGCGTCGGTGTTGGCGTACCGCCGCCCCCAGCGGTATAAGTCACGGTCAGAAGTGCCGCCTGGTTCGGATCATTAGAATGATCCATAAAAGATTGGTAATTAACGCCGGTAGTTGAAGATCGGTACGTCATCCCGATTAACCCTGTAAACCCGGGCAGACTCACTACCTCCTGGACTACCGTCGCCAGATTCGGGCTGACATGAGTTGCCCCGCTACCCACTACACCAAAATTATCAGGCGTGCTTAGTGTAGTTCTAGTAACATGGTCGGAAATCCGATGGTTTGTAACACCATCCTCAAAATCCGGAACAGCTACCGTCCTGAACCCATACCAGGATCCAGCCACTGTTCCACTATTGTCGCCTCCACCCGTGATAGTCACTGTTGCGTTCGTTACCGTCGCTCCTTGAGGAATAGCCGTCTGAAAAATCCATCCCCCATCGTACGGACTACCATCACTACCCAAGTACATCGTGTTCCACGGAGCATTGGTAAGCAAATAATATTCAGTAGTCCCGTATGACTCACCATCCTTCTCCGTAGCATTTACCCGGACTGAAGCCACCTGCGTACCCGGAGTAGGGGTTGCCGTCGGTCCGCCTCCGCCGCCAAACGTTGCCCCCGCCACATACACCGGCCCGGCCGGCGCGGATCCACCATAATTTATTGTACCGTTCAGGGGACTCGTCGCCGAATCCACTAATGTTAAACCACTGCCCTCGTTAAAGTGATACAAAAGAATAGTGTTAGCGTCGTTGGAAAAAGCAGAACCCGGCACAGTAAAAGCGGTCGTGTAGCGAAGCCCGCTCGACACTCTTAATTCGTCCATTGCTCCATGATATGAAGGGTATGCTCCTCCCGCGTCATGTTTCTCCGCACCGAGAACCAAATATGGGTCAGATCCGTTCGGCGATCCGTTTACATGAGCGTCATTATAAGAAATATTTCCCGTCGGTCCGGTTCCCTGCCCGTCCAGAGCCCCATCCACAAAAACTTTTATTGCCCCGCTGGAGGCCACCCTTGTCACGGCCACATGATGCCAGTTACCATCCGTTACTGTAGTCGCCCCACACACTACCGTTCCACTCCCGCCCAAACTCACCCCAAAACCGATTTTTCCCGAACCCAGTGAAATGCCGAAATCCCCATAATCTCCGGAGCCATACTGATCCCGATCGATCATAATATTGCCGGTAATCCACCCCTCGTTACTCCCGCAGTTCACTATGCCATTGTTTCCGGTAATCGACTTCATCCACCACTCGATAGTGAAATCGCCCGCACCGATATCCGCCTTGGACACGGGGGCCACCAATATTTTTACCCTATCAATATCCGATGTTCCGTGACCGTAAAACTGCAAAGCGTAATTTCCTATAGCCGTAGTCGGTGTCGGTGTTGGCGGGGCCGGTGTCGGAGTTCGAGTCGGGGTAGAAGTTGGACCCAGCGTCGGGGTTATCGTCGCTGTCGGCCCCGGTGTCGGTATAACCATACTTATCGTCACTCCGGTCACCTCACCCGAGATTTCTATCCTAAAGCTTTCCACTTCCGCCGGTCCTGTTTCTTTATATATCGCCACATCCATCGGGGTAGATAAATTCGTCCCCAACCCAATCGGATAAAACGTAACTGATCCGCTGGGAACCAGCGTAAACCCGGGTACATCGTAATCCCTAGTCAAAAAAGTAGTATTTACTCCGCAGACTCCCTCAATTCTATAAGTGTCCGGATCCACTATTGTCACCCTCCACCCCGTCAAAGCCGCGTCCCCGGTTCCGCACTGATAACCTGGTCCCGGGGCTCCACACGCCTGGCAATCTTTCTTCCCTGCCTGGGCGTAACTTCTAGCCTGCAAAAAAGCCTGCCGCACATTCTCCGTCACCTGATCCAGTGATTGTCTCTTGTTAGCGTTGGAAAGCCCCGAACTCGCCGCCGTCACCAGAATGAGCATCACCCCCATAGCCATTATTATCTCAATCAGCGTAAACGCTCTTCTCATGGGCTCAAAACCTGCAAGGTACAAGTCGCACCGCAATTGCTGCTTCCCCCGCACGAAACCGCCGGGGAAGTCACCTTTTCCAAAGCGGTGCACAGAGTGTAGGTCACACACCTGATCGCCCCTCCGTTACACGTACCGCCGCCGGCCGCCGCCGGAGCATATATATAATCTCTGGTCGTGTTTAACGGATCATCAGGCATGGGATTAATATACGACGAAGTCAAAGCCGGTATATTCGCAGAACTCACTGCGCAATTCGCCGTGCCCCCGTTGCACGGCGGGTAAGTCGTATTGCTGTTTCTGTACAATTCAAGCGCCGACCTGACCTGCTCCAAATCCGACTTCCGTCTGGCGTCCCTCGCGTACCGGCCCGGCCCCTGACCGATTAGGGAAAGTATGGCTCCCGCAACCACAGCCGCAATTGCTATCGCTACTAACAACTCTAACAGCGAAAAACCTCTACTGTGCATACCAATTACATTGTACATGACTTCCGCATCCTGTTGTCAAATCACCTTTCTTCTCATACTCCAATCTCACATAAATCCTAAAACTCTTTCCGTCGCTTTCATACGCGTAACTCCAACCCTGCCTTGAAAAAGGCTCAACCGGAATTTTTTGCAGATACACCACACCGTCCGCGTCCAAGACCGGTCCTCCTCCCCATTCACACACCTCCGCCCCCTCAAACCCGCACGCTACAATTCTTCCGCCATCACCCGCGGGATAAGCTCCGTGATCCGCGAAATAATTGGTTATCGCTCTGACCATTAAATTCGCGTCGGCTTTTCTCTGCGCGTCCCTGGTTTTCATCTCGCCAATCCTGACCT
>Ga0209541_10013957_pt1 | contig 12197 bp, 9 predicted proteins | sample RifCSPlowO2_01_FD_184027 | JGI IMG/M metagenome (GOLD analysis project Ga0209541, IMG submission 184027) | Groundwater microbial communities from Rifle, Colorado - Rifle CSP2_plank lowO2_0.1 (SPAdes) (version 2) | ecosystem: Environmental > Aquatic > Deep subsurface > Groundwater | place: Rifle...
TATGCGATAAGTGCAGTGTGCTGCTCTTTCAACGTGCATTCAACTGAATTATAGTTTATGCTTTATTATATTTACCCCAATCACCGCAGAGCGGTGGGGTAAAAACTAAAATTTAGAAATCCACTATTTATGCAAAGTTCTCCATAATTAATTCAGACATACTATTTTTTAAGACGCCTAAATTTATAAATCTTTAGCTTAACCATAGCATCATGGGCATCAAGGTTGAATTCAATCCGGATCTTGCATTGAGGAATATTCGCACATTCAAGGATGGCGAACGATTGCGCGAGGAATGCATCCCGGAGAAACTTGAGGCCGGTAGAGTGTACGATTTCTTGAAAGAAGGACAACGCCTGTATTGGCTCGAAGGTGAATTGCCGCTGGTTGAGACGGAGGGCGGCGGCAAACTGTCCAAACCACTGGCGAGTGTGACGATTGTTGAGGTTGGACATTTTATTTGGGATGGGAAAGTGTGGACGAAAGGGATGTATAAAGTTCATACGGTGTTTGATAAGAATTCTCGGACGTTTGAAGGGTTTGAAAGAATAAAATAAAAAGAAAAATTATCGGCACGTTCCGGTGATTCGTACCGATTGTTTGCTTGGTGATGTTCGATACCAACCAATACCATGCCCCGCATATAAGTCTAGAAGAGCATCACCTGTATATCTATAGCAGTCCACATAACCAATGTTATCAAGGATGGTGTTAAGATGATTACGTTGTAATTCGCATAGCGTTTGACAATCGTTGTCATTCGTGCAGGCTGATGGTTTCGGTAAGTACATCACGTTTCGGCCACAAATTCCTTGTGCGTCGGTAAACCACTTACCTCTCAAAATTCCACCACCAATTCCTGTATATTTAGAGTGATAGTATGGTGGTGGATCCATTGTTTGTTTTCTCGCAGTAGCTATAAAAACGGTACCCAAGAATGAGGTTGAATCTTGCGATATAAAAATAGCGGTCTCAACCGATTCCGAATACATGAAAGACTCTACGTTATAAGTTACACCAAAATTATCCGGAAATTCTTGGTTTGTTGTCATAGAAGTTCGTGGTTGCTGTTCATTAGTAATCAACTTATATTCATTCTCTTCTTTCAAATAAGCTTCACAGGCGCAGATATTATTTTCTGCAGCAGCAATGAGACCATCAAGCCGTGCGACCTCGATTGCGGCCTCTTCGTCAGGCGACATAGTACAGCGACCAGTGCTGCATGCAAGCATGCTACCATCTTTGTCACAAGAAAGTCCGACAAAATCGACAGTGCCGTCTTCGTTACAGGTTGCATCCCAGACAAGATTTCCCCAATCACTATCACAGTAGTCTTCGTATTTGTTTCCTTGGCTATCTGTTGCATAGCCTTTTCTGAATTTATCTAAGTAATCAGTATCCATGCAGCCGGCTTTACTCGGGGAATTGCCGTTCGTATCTGTCTTTCGTGGTTTGTCTTCGATTAGAATTATGTCTTTATTGTTGCTGGCCGGCTGATTATTAACCTGCTCATCTGATACTGTTTTTGTTTTCGCAGCCTCCAACGCCGCTTGTTTTGCCGCTTCAGCTGCAGCTGCTTGTCTTGCTTCTTCTGCTGCGCGTGCTTGATTTTCTGTATTAATTCGGTTAATGTTTTCATCTGCTACAGCCTCCCGGTTGCGAAGTTCAGCTAATCCTGCATCAAGCTGCGTTATTTGCTGCTGTGCAGCTTGAGATTCGCGCTGCGCCAGCCTAAAATTCCTATTGTTTTGAATATTTTTAATTTGCTTATTTAAGGTGTTTACGCAGTTATTTCTCTGTTTCGAAGTACCCGCGCATTGAGACTTCCGGCTTTCCAGCGCATTCACTTGATTTTGAAATTGTGTGGCAGATGTTGTTCGCTGCACTAGAGAATTTCTCTGGCTTTCAGTGCTGACGATGGATTGGCGCACTGCTTCACGTTGTGCTTGTAGTTGATTTAAGTTATTTTCACGAGCAGCCGCGGCGATTTCATCGCCTGACGCGCCATACACGCTAATTGCTTCACCGGATAAATCAAGACCTGCACACGAACTTAATAACAAACTAAGAATAACGAGAGAGAGAGAGAGACTATATTATACAATTTATATTTCATTCATCATCACCTTTTGTGTACATTTATAGTACATACATTGGAAGTAATATGTTGTCCTTTTTAAATATAGTAGATAAACTCCCAGCACACTAACCGAAACTCTTATAATTATAACACATTTCCAGCCGTTTAAGGTGATATTATGGATTCTAATGCAAAGAATTATGTGATTGTTGCGCTTGCAACAGCATTAATCGTTTTAGGTTTAGTGTTTGTCCGTGATGCATTGACCGGCAACGATGTGCCAAGCCCAAGCGGCGCAGCTGTCGGCGGTGATGTTGAGTTAAGCGATGAAGGAAATTATGCGAAGGGCGATGATGATGCGCCTGTAGTTATTTATGAGTTCAGCGACTACCAATGTCCGTTCTGCGGGCGGTTCTATACTGATACACTGCCATTGATTGAGGAGAATTATATCAAGACAGGAAAAGTGCGATTGATATTCAAGGATTTCCCATTAGATAGTATTCATCCGGAAGCGACGCCAGCGGCAATCGCAGCACGATGCGCAGGTGACCAGGGCAAATTCTGGGAGATGCATGACAAGTTGTTTGAGAACCAACGAACACTGGGCAACTCGAATTACAAGCAATGGGCAGAAGAGATTGGATTGGATACTGCGAAATTCGGCGATTGTATTGATACACGAAAGTACTTGAGTGCAGTTAGAAAAGACTTGGTTGAAGGCCAGCAGAATGGCATTCAGGGAACGCCGGGTTTTTTTGTGAACGGACGCTTGATATCAGGCGCACAGCCATTCAGCGTGTTTCAGGCAGCGATCGATGCTGAGTTGAGTTAGGCCTTATTTCTTTTTTTGGATTTGTTTATTTTTTATTCATATTCTTACTCGCTATCTTAGCCACAACACATCAGAATATTTGTATTATGAGGTGCTCAAAAATCACTGATTTTTGGTACTTGTTTAGCTGATGTGAGTATCGGAGAATATGCTTTTTACTTTTACGTCGATAATCAACTCATGGGGTGCTCGCGGCGCCCGAACTTTTGTTCGTCGTGTTGCTGTCCCCATTAGCTGTTTTTCAGTCGAAAAGTGGATAACAATATATTCTACAGACTATGAATTACCTAAACAAGTACGATTTTTGACAAAACTTAAATAGAGGGTGACGTTCTCGCAAAATATGGAGGGTGTTTATTATGGAAGATCCATGGGATATAGATGAAAAAGAGGATGTATCGCGTTCTAAACCAAAGAAAGTTGAGTCAGTTGAAAAAAAGCCCGTTGAATTCAAACGGGAACCAGCGCCTGTTGAAGAAAGCATGTGGAGCAATCTCTCAACGTGGCGGTTTGTTGCGGTTATTATGCTTGCATTATTGATCGCATCTATTTTTACGAGCGGGTTTCAGTTCGGCGCAACCGGAGCAGCAGTTGCAGACCCATTGAGCGAAGATGAAGCGACAACCAAAGCAGTTGATTTCATCAATACGAATTTACTTGCTGACGGCGGCGTCACGGCGACGCTTGTTGGCACCGAAGATCGCGGCGATTTGTATGAAGTCAAGCTGACGATATTAGGACAGCCGTATAGTAGTTATATCACAAAAGACGGGCGATTATTGTTCCCGCAGGGTATTGATCTGTTGAATGCGCCTGACGCACCGCCGACAGGAGCGCAAGCAGCGCCGATTGTTGATGTCAGCGCGGATGACGATGCTATGAAAGGCGATGAAAATGCGCCTGTCACCATCATTGAATTCAGCGATTTTCAGTGCCCGTTCTGTGCACGATTCTATACAGACACGTTGCCTGAACTTGATGAGAAATACATAAAGACAGGGAAAGTTAAGCTTGTCTATCGAGACTTTCCATTAGAGAATATCCATCCAAACGCACGGCCTGCAGCAGAAGCAGCAGAATGCGCTCATGAACAAGGAAAGTATTACCAGTTCCATGACAAATTATTCGAAAATCAGCAGGACTTGAGCGTTGAGAATTACAAGAAGTGGGCTGCTGAATTAAAATTAAAGACGACACAGTTCAATAACTGCGTGGATTCAAAGAAGTATGCAGATGAAGTAACGAAAGACTTGGCCGATGGTTCGGAAGCCGGCGTTACGGGAACACCTGCATTCTTTGTGAATGGACGGTTCATTTCAGGCGCTCAGCCATTCAGCGTGTTTGAGGGGCTGATCGAAGAAGCGTTAAACGAAGACGCTGAAACGGATGTGCCGGTTGCGGAGAGCACAGCTGAGGAAACAGAAACTCAGCCGACTACAGCATCACCGGTAGATACAACACCGACTGAGACCACGACAACTTCACCTACGACAACGCCGACTACGGCTGCGACACTAGAACCTGTCGATATCGTCGCAAAGAAGTACCGATTTGATCCGGTTGAATTGCGCGTCAAGAAAGGGTTGGTCACATTGAAGGTGTGGAGCGAAGATATCACGTTTGGATTCAGTATTCCAGAGTTTGATGTCGATGTTCCGCTGACGCCAGGTGAAGTGATTGATGTGACGTTTGATGCTGATAAACTGGGTATTTTTACATTCCAGTGCAGCAACTGCGGCGACAAAGAAACAGTCATGAGAGGACGGTTGATTGTTGAGTGATTGTTTTTTTTGTTATTTTTTAAATGTTATTTTTCCTTCGCGTTTAAATTCTATATCAAATTCTGAGAACAAGCCGCGACGACCAAAGATGATCTGAATGGATTCCATCGTTTCATCGCTTTCGTCGATACAAACTTCGATAGGGGCATTTGACAAAGTATATGTACCTGAAAAATTGAGCTTTGCATTGCAGGTAATTGTTTTTATTGAACTGCCCAAACCCGAGATTTGTTTCACATTTGAGTCATTAAGATCGAATCCCAAATGGAGAGCCAATGTCCGCGACATCAGAATGTAGTCCGAGCCCGAATCAAGAATGCCTGCCACATAGATCCCCTTTTTTGTGATTGGGTTGATTATAGAACAATCGATGACAGGTCGTGCTATAAGTGTTCTATCAGGAAGTTCATATGATAAATAGTTAAACTCAATCATAGAGAGAGATGCGCACGCAATGGCACTTTCATTACTAACGGTTGCTTTTGTGGGAATTTTTTTGCAGCTTTATCTAATGCTTCTTGAAGAGATTTTCCGCTAAAGATAGTTTTCCCGACTACTGCAATCCATTGACCGGCATACTGGGAAATGCTTTTCTGTTGAACTAAATATTTGTATTCTTCGCTCATAAGCAGGAATAGGTGGATTTGATTTATATAGATTTTGATTTTAGAAGTGTTTTTATAGCTGGGTAAAATGCTCTGTGCATGGCTTACGCAGTTACTCATGTGCTTGGTGCGATTGTTGCGCTGGATTTGCTGCGTCATTATGTGTTCGGCAAAAAGAAGTTTCCGCGCTATCTAATTGTGATTGGAGGAATTGCTGGTTTACTTCCAGATATTGATATTCCGCTGTCGTGGGTGTATAATGCACTGACGGGAGCACAGGTCAATTTGCATGGGGTTTTTACGCATAGTATTGTTTTTCCGATTGGGTTTATCTTTATTGCTTTGCTGTTGCGCGGATATAAGAAAGGGAAATGGTCGCGCATTGGGTATGTGGTTGCAGCGGGATGGTGCATGCATCTCTTTTTGGATTGGATGTATGGTGGTGTAAAAGGATTTTTTTGGCCGTTGATGATTAATGGATATGTGCCTGCGTGGAATTTATATGCGTATGCGGTGGAAATTGATGCGGTGCTTTTAGTGTTGTGGATTGTGCATGAGGAAGTGCATGGGTATGTGAAGGATTATTTTTAACTTTTGAGATACAACTGCTCGTCTTAATAACTCTTAGTCTTACTATATAATCAGATGGTATGAGAATTTTTATGCGCTGGCTTCTTTGTGTGGTGCAAGGTGATACAAATGAACAAACCATTATTTTATGTCGGATTGGATGTGCATCAAAATATGACTGCTTATGCAGTCAGAAACAACGCGGGTGAAATTGTCAATTCAGGCGAGTGTGCAACACGCTTCGAGGACATCCACAAAGCTCTCGAACCGCAGCTATTCAGTGTAAGAATCGGCTTGGAATCATGCACCAGTTATTATCACGTCTATCAATCATTTAAGAAGCAAGGGTATGACATCCAAGTAGCTAATACGCTTCGCATGAGGCAGTTAGTCGCAAAGAGTGATCGACTTGACGCAGAAAGATTGTCGGATATGCTCAGGTTGGGAAGTTTCCCAACCTCATATGTTCCCGACGAAAAAATTATGAAACTGCGTACGATGATTAATCTCCGTCATAGTTTTGTTGAAGAAAGTACACGTTTTAAGAATCAAATACAGTCTGCTCTTATGAAGTACGGCTTCAAAATATCCGAAAGAACTAGTTTCAGCAAACGCTGGTGTGAACAACTTAGAAAACTTATGGCTCTACATCCCGAACTTATTGAGCTTCGTTATGCATTTGAGCATTATGGAATTATTGATTATAAACTTGAAGCTTTAAGTGAAGAAATCATTGCATATTGCAATGTTCACTGGAAGAAGCAAATGGAACTGCTCGATAGTATTCCTGGGATTGCGAGTACACTTGCGGCGTACTTTATCGCCGAGATTCATCCAATTACTCGCTTTGCGAGTAAAAAGAAGCTGAGAAGATATGCTGGTGTTATTCCGTGCTCGCGTGAATCAGGAGGCAGAGTATATGGCAGTAGTCTACCGAAAACATCAAGCAGAACGAAGCTTCGCTGGGCGCTTGTTCAAGCCTCATGGGCTTCTGTGCGAGGTAAAAACAGACTCGCGGCATATTTCAACAAAAAAAGGAAAACACGCAAAAAGAACCGTGCGATTGTTGCAGTTGCAAGTTCGCTCTGTGACATTGTATACAATGTCCTAATGACACAAAAATCATACTCATAAATGCGCTATGGAGTGGTGAGGTCAGTTGTCCTTAATTAGCGTGGGCAAGTACCCCTTAAATCAGAGTGGACAACTAATGACTCACCATAATGGGCTAACACCGCAATTACCCGGTGCTTGTACCCCGATAGAAGAGTGTCGTCGCTGACGCACCACTTCCGTAACGTATAAATACAAGGTGATATTTAAAGATAACACAAACCCAAAAAATCCAGACGCGCGGAGATATATTTCGCGTTGTGTGGAAATTCTCATAGAAGCTAATGGGGAATGAGCACGACGAACACATGAATGCCGTGGCGCCCCATTAGCTGATTTGTCAGAAACACGCTGTGCTCAGAAGTGAGCTTCAGGCACATTCAGATTATCTGAATGTTTCCAGGCATGATCAGAAATCGCATTCTGACAAATATTCGAGAAATACACATTTGATTGATCTTACAGGATGTATGAACTAAAGCACGGGCGATTTGAACCGTAACCCATACCTTTTAAAAGAGAAAGCTATAAGCCCTAATCATGAAGATTCCCCGATGCATGTCCACTCAGCACCCGGATAATGCTGTGCTGCCGTCGTTTGCACAGAATCACATCATGAATGGTGATGATGAGGTTGAAGAAGCCCATCATGCTTTTTCTGCATTGAATATTCATGAACAGATGTGGGACGCTGAGGGAAAAGAAGCAGATAGTTATGTTGTCAAGAAGCTGCTGGCAAGCCATGGTGATTTTTTCAAAAAGAATGTGCTTGGAAAAGATGTCCGGCTCACATTACGCATACCGAATCCAGCGATCGAAAAGAACGAAGCGAAAGTTGTTTCCGAAACACTGGAAAGTATTCCGCGCTCATTTGATACTGCGCAAGGGTTTGGGTCCAATCATGCACCGATATTTGAAGTGATATTGCCGATGACACGCGATGCGTGGGAGCTTGAGCGCGTCTATCAGTATTACAAGAATTTTGTCATCGGGAAAGAGCATCAGAAAGTCCATGACATATCTGTGCGGGAGTGGGTTGGAGAATTTAAGCCGGATGAAATTAATGTCATTCCGCTTGTTGAAGACAAGAAAAGCCTGATGAATGTTGCAGGTATTGTAGCCGATTACATCAAAGGCAAAAAGCTGGAGTATCAGCGTGTGTTTCTTGCGCGCAGCGACCCGGCACTCAATTATGGCATGATGAGCGCGATTTTGCTCAGCAAATATGCACTTTCTGAACTGGAAGAGCTGCAGGAAAGGAAATCGGTTGATTTGTATCCGATCATCGGTGTGGGAAGCGTCCCGTTCCGCGGCAATTTCAGCCCGGACAACATCAACTGCCTCAAGGGATATCCAAGCGGTCAGACGTTTTTGGTGCAGAGCGCGTTCAAGTACGACTATCCTGAAAAAAAAGTTCGTGCGGCCATCGACAAGATCAACGAAACAAAGCGCGGGAAAGCTATATCTGTCGATAAACCGAAAATTGCTGAAATGATTGAACGCTATTCCGAGCAGTATGCTCATGAACTGAAGCAAGCCATTCCTGTACTTCAGCTTGTTTCAAAGCATATTCCTAAACGGCGGGCACGAAAGCTGCACATTGGGCTGTTTGGCTATTCGCGCGGCGTCGGAGAGTTTCAACTGCCTCGTGCTATAACATTCTGCGCGTCATTATATTCAGTGGGCATGCCGCCGGAGCTGCTTGGGCTGTCTGCTGTCACTGAAAAAGATATTGATTATCTGGAACAGAGCGTGTACAAAAACATGTTCGGTGATATGAAAAGCGCATTGCAGTATGTCAATATCGATACTATGAAGCTATTTGCGCCTGGACTTGTGGATGCGGCGAAAAAGAGCGTGGAGCGGTTTGATGTTGAGATCAATGAAGAACACAAGAAAGCAACACAGGATGTGGCTGATGCATTGAAAAAAGAGAAACATGCAGAACTGCACGAAGCGATTGTGCGCGCGGGCGCCATTCGAAAATTTTTGGGATAGTATGATACTTTACCGTAAACTATTTATATTCTAGTTATTTTCTGTTTACTTTATCAATTCTGTACAGTTAAAAAAAAAAGAAAAAAGAGGCGAGTGAATGAAACAGCATGTTTTTAGAGAGATTGAGAAGTTTAAAATCCAACGCTACTGCAAAGGGTGCGGCGGAAAGATTGTTGTTGAAAATGCCAACAGATATTACTGCGACAAATGCAGGAACTGATTGGTTTTTTTATTTTCTATTTTTGTCTAGTGAGTGCTCCTGTTTTACTGATGACTAGTGTAATCAGCTAAAAGGGCAATCGACTTTGGGGGTACAGCACGACGGACGACGTTCGACTTGACGATTACCCAATTAATCCACCACCGCAATCAATTTATAGTGATACTTTTCGGACGCTGATATGAGATACGCACATCTTTCTGACCTGCATATCGGCAGCTGGCGCGATGAGCGCATGAGGAATGTGAGCGTGTCTGTTTTTCTGAAGGCGATGGAGATGTGTGTTGCTGAGAAAGTTGACTTTATTCTGTTTGCTGGAGACTTGTTTAATACGGCATTGCCGGCGATTGAAGCGCTTGCGATCGTTGCATCGAAGCTGCGCGAACTGAAAGAGATGGGCATTCCAGTCTATATTATCCCCGGAAGCCATGATTTCAGCATGAGCGGCAAGACGATGCTTGACGTGCTTGAGAATGGCGGGCTTTTTGTGAATGTGTGCAAGGGTGAAGTAGTCCAAAAGAAGCTGCGGTTACGATTTACGGTTGATAAGACGGGCGCAAAAATCACCGGCATGCTGGGCAAAAAAGGCATGCTGGATCGGTTGTTTTATGATGATTTAGACCGCGAGCATCTGGAACTTGAGAACGGCTACAAGATATTCATGTTTCATACGGCGTTGTCAGAGTTGAAGCCGGTGCATCTTGAACGGATGGATACGCAGCCGGTTTCGCTGCTGCCTAAGGGATTTGACTATTACGCAGGCGGACATGTGCATCATCGCATGGAGTTTTCTGGTGAGGGTTATAAATGTGTCACGCAGCCCGGAGCGTTGTTTCCTAATAATTTTGCGGAATTGGAGAAGTACGGTCATGGAGGATTTTTTCTGATTGATAGCGAGAAGGGTAAAGTTAACTGGCTGCCGGTTGTCGTGCGTGAACGCATTGCATTAACGATTGATTGTGACGGAAAGAAAGCAGACGAGATTTATGATATTGCAATTAAAGCAATCGAGCAACAATCGGTGAATGAAACGCTTGTGACGATGCGATTTTTTGGGACGCTTGCTGAAGGGCGTGTCACTGATGTGCGATTGAAGGATATCAGCGCGTTTGCGTATGCTGCGGGCGCGCATGTTGTGCTGAAGAATACTGCCGAAATGAAAAGCAAAGAATTGCAGGAAGTTACGATCAGTTCGGAATCGATCGAAAATATTGAAGGCAAGATCATTCAGGAGCACGTGCAGCAGATTGCGGTTGGATTGGACAGGGAGAAAGAGGTTGCGCTGACACAGGAGCTGATGCATGTGCTTATGCTGGAGAAGAAAGACGGCGAGACGACCAAAGATTTTGAGGATAGGGTGAAACGGAGTGGGTTGAGTGTTCTTAGGGTGTAGTGTGTTGTAATGATCACTACAACAAAGGATTAAAAAGGCGGGATTATTTTTGCTGTTTAATGGTCGATTTAAACGAAGCTCAAAAAAATATTCAGAAACTGATTGATAGGTATAACAAGTGGAAGGAAGACAGTAAGTTCATGAGTAACGAGAAACAGGCTTGTCAGAGTTTGATTGTGCCATTTATTCGTGATGTCCTTCGTTGGGACACCGAAGACCCTTCTGAGTTTAAGACTGAGGAATCACGAGGAGGCAAGCGTATAGATTATGTTGTATATAATCAGGGAATTTCTCAGTTTATTGTTGAGGCAAAGGCTCCGAGTAAAGAAATTTTTGAGAACTATGAATATTACAAGCAGGCATTAGCATATGGTTATGGTAAAGATCATGATTTTGCTATTCTGACTAATTTTAGGCAAATAGTTATTCTTGCGTGCAAAATTCAGTTTAAATTTGCTGCGGAAGCAGAAATCATGCGGATTGATTTTCTTGAATGTAAAGAAAGTGATATAAATGTTCTTCTGTGTTTTGAAAAGAATTTTTGGGTGACACATGGCAGAAATAATCCATTATTTGCAAAACTTGCGCATCATAAAGCACGTGCGCCTGTTGATGAACAGCTTCTTGAAGATTTGAAGACTTGGCGACAAATACTACTGAGGAATATTGGTGAGAAATATAGACTGAATAAGTTTGATTTGAGTGAAGATGAAGAATTGATGCGCGTTGAGGAAGAGATACAACGTTTTATTGATCGTTTGATATTTATTTGTTTTTGTGAGGATAAGGAATTACAGGAACCTGAATTAAAATTTTTACTCTCAGATAAAAAATCAAAATATGATATGAAACCCGGTTTTCTTCTTGGAAAGATACAAGAATTATTTACTGAATATAGGCGTGTTTACAATAGCGACCTCTTCGATAAAGGAGAGTGTGATTCATTTCATATTGATGATGATAAATTAGTCATTATTATTCAGCAGCTTCGAGAGCCAGAAGGGCGACTGTCTTATGACTTCAAAAGCATAGAGGCGGATATATTGGGCAAAACCTATGAGAATTTTATAGGACATGTTATCACAGGTGAAAAGCGATTTAAAGAAAAGGAGGATAAAGAAAAACGTAAAAAAGAAGGTATATTTTATACGCCGAAATATATCGTTGATTATATCGTGAACAATACAGTGCGCGAGTATGTAAAAGATATGTCATTTGAGGAGATAAATCAGATATCTATTGTTGATCCTGCGTGTGGTTCTGGTAGTTTTCTGATTCGAGCGTTTGATGTACTTGTTGAAGAAAGTGCAAAGAAGCTGAAAAGAGAGTTGAATTATGAAGAGAAAAGAAATCTTATGCTTAATTGTATTTATGGCGTTGATTTGGATAGAAGAGCAGTGCAGATAGCGAAATTGAGCTTGTCCCTGCGGCTTGCAGAGCGCGGGAAGCCGCTGCCAAAGCTTGGGGAAAATATACGGCACGGCAACAGTTTGATAGATGATAAAGAAGTTGCTGGACTGAATGCTTTTGTATGGGAAGAGGAGTTTCCTGAGATTTTTAAGGGCGGGGGATTTGATGTTGTGATTGGGAATCCGCCGTATG
>Ga0209541_10013959_pt1 | contig 12196 bp, 12 predicted proteins | sample RifCSPlowO2_01_FD_184027 | JGI IMG/M metagenome (GOLD analysis project Ga0209541, IMG submission 184027) | Groundwater microbial communities from Rifle, Colorado - Rifle CSP2_plank lowO2_0.1 (SPAdes) (version 2) | ecosystem: Environmental > Aquatic > Deep subsurface > Groundwater | place...
GAAGAACGTGATGCGAAAGCTCTTGCAGAGCGAATAATGGGCCTCCGAGAAGGTTCCGAGGAATGGATTCACATTGGTGAAGACCCACAAGTCGGGAACTTCTTTTCCGCGGGTATTCTCAAGTTCTTTGGGAACATGATGAGGAATCCTGGCGGTGACCAAGGAGGTAAAGGAGGCAAAAAAGGAGATGGCGGTGGAAAGAAAAAATAAAGTTCTTTGTTTAAACGAGAAAAGCCAGCGCTGTGTGCCGGCTTTTTTCTTTTGCGATTACTTCCCTTCTTTGTATATTTATGGAAGAGTTGTTGTTGGTGGTGTATTTACTGTAGTTGGCGGTGTATTCTTTTTAAAATCAATTCCTTTCACACCCAATGTGTTTGAAATGAATTTCATAATTCCAAATACAGATATCATAATAAACATCCCAACAATACCCCACACCATATGGCGACGACCATTCATAGCGTCTGCATTGCCCATATCGCGATTAGCGAGAAATCTAACCATACCATATAAAAACATTAGTAATGCAAGTGCGAATATAAAAATAATAAGCGGATTAATAATAACACGATTAATATCGGCGATAAGTCCGCCGATTGTAGCGGCTTCTGCCGTATGTACAAAGAAAAGATTCATCATATATTTAATAGTATATCATAAATACATAAAACAGCGCAAAAAGAAAATCCCTTCTGGGGATTTTCTTTATATCTTGAGAGAATTAATATGTTATATCAACATTTGGCCTATATTGTTGCTGAATAGTACCACCCACGCCAACACCTAATGTCTTGGCAAGGAATGTTATAAGACCCCATAACGCAACAATCGCAAAGATACCGATAATACCACGAACAATTCCGTTCTTGGCATCTTCCTTCATTTCTCCACTTGAACCAATGAACTTGATCACCTGTACAATGAAGTAAATAACTGCAATCGTGATGAGAATAGGAATTGCGACTTTTAGAAGATTAGTAATAAGATTCACAATGTCGTAAATATTACTACCACCTTGAGGTAGCACCTGTGCAAATGTTGCCACAGGCATTGCCAACACCGCGAAGAGAGATAAAAGTTTTTTCATACTTCGTTTTTTAAATTAAGCAACAATTAATAATATTTTCGACGACTGTTACTTATGCCTATTATTATATCATACTTTTAATAAAGCAGATAACTAGTCTGTCTTGCGAGTTTTCCACAACGTCATAAAGATAACCTCATTACGATTCAATCACTGCCCAGCGAAGCTGGACATAAAATCAAAAGTAGTATGTCAAAACTGTGGCGCATCTGTGCTTAATTGAGGTGGCCTTATAGTCCCACCGGCTCCTATTTGTAGCGAGTTCTGCAAGAATGCGACTAGACCCCATACAGCAAATGTAACGAATATAGCAAAAATTCCCCATACCATAAACTTATTTCCTTTAGTTCTTTCAGCTTCGCTACCAGAATTCATAAAATAACGAATAACGCCATAAATGAATATTACAATTTCCAATAGAATAAGCAGTGGAATAATTATCTTAGAAAGAAAACACATAGGTCCTGTCGCGATATCTTCAAGTTGTGTGAGAGCAAGACTGCAGGCGCTACCGCTACCCGCCGCCAATGCTATGTGTGGCATTAGCCATGTTATCGCAACTCCAGAAACACAGGCAAATAAGCCAGAGAGACGCATACGCATTTGTAATATAAAAAATTTTATTGAAAAAGGAAGATTATGTTTCATATTTTTATTGCTACATGTTTTTCCCTAACTGAAGCGTGTTAGAAATTAATCCAATAATGCCCCATACTGATAGTGTAACAAACAATGCGATAAGCCCCCATATCATAAACTTATTCCCTTTTGAACGCTCCGTTTCATTATCAGCATTCGCTATATAACGCACAATACCAGAAATAAATAGAACAAGCTCTAGAACAATAGCTAGTGGAACTAGAATTTTTGTAATAATACATGCAGGATATAGAAGGTACTTCCCTATTCCCTTTACACTAAAACTGTTGATATTACATACTGCGGCAGATACAAACTGGGGAAGAAAAGTAAGAGCAAGAGCTGTTACCCAATAATATTTTTTTGTAATGAAATTCTTTATCATACTATCTCTAATCAATATGTAATCTTGTGAAACGAAACACTACTAACTTATTGTATACCACTTTGGCCTATTTGCATAACAGTATCTTTAATCGCATTTGAAATTGCTCCAGCTCCAAGAAGAAGCGCCGCTCCAACAATTGTCCAGAGTAATATTGAGTGAGCTGTTTTAAGTTTTGCCGGATCACCTTGAGCGATCACGTACTTAAATCCTGCCCATATAAGAGCTAGAACAATAATTGGAATACCAATCATAATTATTATATTAAGAATCTTCGCAATAAAATCCGTCAAAGAACCAATACCATTATCGCCTAGAGGATTTTTGAGCTTATCAAAATCATTAACTCCAGAACCTCCACTTGGAGTACATGGAACAGGCTTAATTGACTGGTCAGCGCAAATAGTCGTTGATTTATCAGCGCTACAAATTGTCGTGCTAGGGGCACAAGTGACAGTTGTACTATTATCGCAAGAAGCAACACATGTAGAATTTGGAGTTGATGGATCGGCAGCTGATACGCGTTCTGTGTGCACAGGACTCATACTCACTATTCCAGCAATAAATACTAATGCTAAAATAATAAGTGTATTTTTGAGAATTGAGTTGAATTTCATAGAATAATATAAGTGAATAAATAATTATAAGCTACCAGTTCATACTACTGATATCAAGAAGGAAATAACTTGGGTCAAGACCAATGAAGTGCAGTATTTCAGCTACAATGAGCCACGCACATAGTATTATAACAATTCCTATGGCAGTATTCAAAAATATCTTCCTTGCCTTAGTTATCTTATCAGGAGCGCCATTTGCTGTTAGAAGAATGAAACCAGCATATGCGAATACAACCGCCGCTATTGGCCCCAATAGAAGAAGGACATAATTAATAATATTGTGCAGTAATTTAATGAATTTATTATAATCGCATGGCGCTTGATCTGGATTGCCACACGGCACAAGCCCAGCATCTTCATCAATAGTTATGTTACCAGTAACTATTGGCGGGATTAACAAGTCACTATCTATTGTCAATTCCCCCCCAGCAATACTGCTCATATCACTCTTAGGAGTTGTGAATATTCCTTCAGCAATATTGTAATCACGTAGAGGTGTAAGAGTTGTATCAATAATACGATAGTAGTATGTAGTATTTGGCTCAAGATCCATGAATGTGAATTTGATTGGTTTTGTTTCATTAATTACTGTATTGATTTTGATTGGATACATGCGTTTGGCCGCAAGGAAGTTCTCTGCATCATATGGTGGGATATCTGAGATTGTTGGGACATCATTTGATTTACTGTAATATTCAAGTATGAGATTTGTATCAATTCCTCGTGTATCAACTGTTCCAGCAAGACGAGCATGCTTCATACTAACAAATGAATCGGTTGGACGAGCAAGTATTGTAGTCGTGAAGTCAGCGTCATTGATGCCTTCTGGTTGGTCCATTATAACTGTTATGTTTGGAATGTTTGTTGAATAACATGGAACACTTTGGCCAAGCGCGCGGAGAGCGTGAGTCAGACACTCATTCTTAGCCATAAATAGACGACTTCTCTGGTAGAAGATTGTTGTTGGAGTACTGCGTAGAGTATCAATAGTATTAGTGAAGTAATACCATCTCTCACCGAATGCACTAACAATATCTGTTGTGTCGCCTAGTGATGAGAACTGTATTGGCCCAAGTAGTTTTTCATTAGTTGCTGGGTCATAAAATGCCACAAAGTCAGTCGTGTGTATGTTAGGAAATGTCATGTCCCATGGTATTGGTTGACCTTGCACACCATCAAAGTAAATGATTGGTGTATGTCTTGTTAAGAGGGACTCATTGATTGGTGAAAGCGGTATAACAGGATCTCCTGGATTTGTTCCACTTGTATCATAATCAGGAGCTCCTCCATATGAAGCATACATAGGTATCCTAACTCTTTGATTTTGTAAATTAGGAAGTAATGGATGAGGTTGAAATAAATCAGACAGTGTTAATGTTCCTTTCAATATAGCCGTACCATTTCTATCAGGAATCTGTTTACCGTCATTTGATGTCTTGTATCCTGTGCCACTAGTTACAGATGATTGTGTTGTGTCAATGCTAACAATAGGATAGTAACGATTAAGAATATCAAAACAGCTTGGACCTGCGAACATATATGATGAGAGAAGTCCTGTTGGGTCATTGCCTGTTATGTTGACAGTTATTGGAAGTGACAAACCAAAGTTCTGAAGTGGAATTGGTATTCTGAACGTTGGGTCAACAATACCGAATGTGTAGAATCCTTTAGGGTCAAGATTATCAACAGATACTACGAATGGTATTGATTCTCCTGGTCTTGTTTGAGCAACATCAGAATATACAACTTCATCTGGATTATTTGGTTTTGGATACGCGAATAGTACTTTAGACCTCTGATACTTCCCTATGTTATTTAGTATATTAAATAGGTCATAAATTACACTCTGTATTGATTGCTCATCTTCAATGTTGGTCTGACCTTGTTTAAACGCAAGTCCTGACAAGAAACAATAGTCACGATAATCTGATACATTTCGTGTGACATTGCTGAAACGAAGTTCCATATTAAATGGAGCTCCTTGTGTATCAACTGTTCCTCTCAGCGTTACACGACCATCTTGCCATGTTGATGCCATTGTATCTATTCTTAAAATAACGTCATGACGTGTACGCCATCCATTGAGAGGTATGTAACCGAGATATTGACTCATTCCTCCTGAGAATTGAAATACTTGAGTTGAGAAATTTGTAATTTGATTGTAAAATCCGTCATATACTTCATCATCCTCTTCTGAAGTATCATCATACGTTTCTTCTTCACCAAAATCTTGTGTTTCTTCTCCAGCATATTCTTCAAGTTCTTGTTGAATCTGATTATATTCATACAATAAATCATTTGCTTGTTGAGTTAGAAATGTTATTGATTGGAAATTAGGAGATGTTGGACTATATTCTGATTCATCATACTGATTAAGCAAAGCGAAATTGGATTGGATCTCATTGTATAGTGTTGTTAGATTAGATGATAGATTTTTGTATCTTGGGGAACGCCAACGAATACCTTCATTATTATCTAATTCTGGCGCTTGTAGTAGTAATGAAGAATCTGTAGATATAACAGAAGACGGATGTTGGTTTAGTGGCGATGTTACATCACGTGACGAGGTTCCCTGCGACAAAAGCCCATCATTTTCTGATTGTAAATCTGACTCAGAGTTATTATATTGTGAAGAATTATTTTTAGTTTCTTCACTAGAACTATCATTTTTTACAGAGTTTAATATATTCTTATGAAAAACAATCCATATAATTATAAGAACAAGTATTCCTACTAAAATACTTACTAGAATTCTAGTACTATGTTTCTTCTGTGACATATTTTTCTTAAAAATATTATTCCAAGTCCAAACTAAGTTGTTATTGATTCATTTCTGTGTCAGTTGGTACAACCTCTTTTGGACCATATTTCTTATATAAATCAGCAAAACTATCATCAGCTACATCAATTAATCTGTTAAGTGAATCACGACCAGAAGAAGCGTCATTTATAAGTGACTCAATAATAGCATCAGTTGACATAACATCTGGTTTTGGCCACATACGAGCAATTATTGCAGATTGATAAAATACTCTAAAATTAGGGTCATCAATATCAACATTCAATAAATCTCTACGAACTGGTGGCAAATGAAAAGCATTCGCCAATTCAAATATACTATCTTTTGAAGCAATAGCTTGAACGGCAGAAAATGCCCCCGGTATATTTTGTGTTGTACGAGTAATCGCCAGACCATAGAGACGCCCATATGTGACTTTAGCTGGGGCATTATTAAGTTGGGGTATAATTGTAACTCCAAAATTTAAATTAGGGTTACTACGACGTATATCAGGAAACTCGCTTGCGTATCCTAGATAAAAAGCTAAATCTCCTGCCAAGAAAGCATCACGCGCATTTGGTAATGATGTATTCCATGAATATGTTTTTTGTGTCTTATCAGTAAAACCAAGATAAAATTGAAGAGCGGATAAAGCTGGGGTCATTGCACTTTCTGTAGTTTGGTCTTTAAATGTAGATTCAAAAACACCCTTATCAGTAGTAACAACAATTGGATTACCTAATTGCATCATAAGCGTACTTATAATATCAGTAGCATGCGGCACATTTGCAAAAGAGCCAAGAGCAACAGTGCTTTTTTCAATACCACCAGAATCAGTCGCAACTGTAAAATCTGGCACCATATTGACGAGCGAATCCCATGTATTTGGCGGGTCTAAAAGAAAATTAGAAGAAAGTGTATCTTTATTGTAGTACATTACGAGAGGGTCAATGAATAAAGGAAACGCGGCAACTCCTGAATTTGTGAAAAATATCTGCGCGCTGTTAACATACATATCATTGTAAAGACTCTTTGGAAAATTTGTATAAGCAAGAGGAACTATACGACTCTGCTGACGCACAACATCATCTCCAGTTATAAGAATAACATCAGGGCCAGTGCCTGAAGCTAACGCGTCAACTAATTCAACATAAAATTCTTCTGGCTTATATTTCTTATATTCAATTTTCATCTCACCCACCTGTTCTATGGCTGGGCCTAATGCATTATTAAATGTCGTATCGTCAAGTGTGCCCCATATTTTTATAGTTCCTTGCATTACTTTAGCTTCATTGCCTCCAGGGCGCACGCCGGCAAATAATGCAACGCCAATAAATATTCCAACTGCAAATATAATAAGTAGGATAGTTTGAAATTTGTTCATTCCTTTTTGCATATATAAGTTTACAAAATAATTATATCATATTATTCTTGTATTGGGCGAATAATCATTCCCCGCCGAAGGCGGGGAATATTACATTACTTTGCGCGAAACAAGACCATAATGATACTCACCAGCGTCAAACGAATCTTCAACAACAAGTCGTGCATCAGCACAGAATTTTTTAATATCTTCCAGTGACACAATGCGACCTAATGGTTGTTCCCCTTTCGTATGAAATGATTTATGAAAATCAATAATCAATAACTGACCTCCCGGTTTTAATATACGATAAATCTCATTAAGCGCTTGCTCAATATGACTCAATTGGCATAGAACATTTGCTATGACAACAGCGTCAACAGATGTATCGCCTAATGAAGTACCGTGAGCAACAGTAACATCGCCCCATACTGGATGAATTATAGGAGTTGTATGCCCAATCGTTGCTTGTAAATGCTGAACAACTGTTTTCTGTACATCAATCGCGTAAACAGTACCTGATGGCGCAACACGAGCCGCAAGCGCTTTAGCATACGCGCCCACTGAACCAGAACCAATATCGGCAACAACCATTCCTGTAGTAAGTTTTAGATGAAGAACATTTTGTGAAGCAGATAATATCATATTAAATATTATATCACATAGATTGCATGTAACCATACCCTATCATCTTTCTTCCCCCCTCCTTTGGAGGGGGCCAAGGTGGAAGGCCTTCTACAAAAGAGCAATGGACGCGACTTTGTCTCCTTCCCTTAATTTCATTATACGAACACCTTGAGTAGCACGTCCAAGTTTAGAAATAGTTGATAGGTCAACACGAATAATTTGGCTTTTTTCAGAAATTGTAATAAGTTCAGTTTCTCCTGGCGCTATAACACGAGCGGCGCATATATATCCTATCTTATTAGTAACTTTTGATGTAAGGATTCCAGAACCTCCACGATGTTGAACCTTATATTCAGACAAAAGCGTCTTCTTGCCATACCCCAAATCAGAAATTACAAGAAGAAGCGGGTGCTGATATTCTTGTCTAACAATATCAGCCCCAACTACATTGTCATTTTTGCCAAGCTTTATTGCTCGCACTCCACCAGCTCCACGACCCATTTGTCTTACATCAGATTCAGCAAAACGTATTGATTGACCATTACGTGTAACAAGAATAATGTTATCTTTCTTCATAACAAAACCTGCGGCAAGTAATTCATCGCCATCTTTTAAATTAATTGCGATTAGCCCATTTCTCCGCACATTTTTAAAACTATCTGCCGCGACTTTTTTAATTAATCCATGTTTTGTCAAAATAACTAAAGAAAGCTCTTCTAACTTCTTCATTTCTTTAGGCATAGCAAGAATTGAAGTCACTTTTTCATCACTGCTTAGAGCAATAAAATTATTTATTGAATTACCGCGCGCTGAACGCTTCATTTCTGGAATATCATACATCTTTATACTATACGCTTTACCTTTATCAGTAAAAAATAGTAAATCGCTAAGCGTGCTTGTCGTTAGAACATTGGTAATTACATCTTCTTCTTTTGTATTCATATCAATAACTCCAATGCCACCACGCCCTTGTTTGCGATATTCATCAGGGTCTGAACGTTTGACATATCCTCCAGATGTAAAGACAAGTACTGATTCCTTGTCAGGGATAAGATCCTCATCAGATATAGATTGCACAGCACGCGCGGCAACTTTTGTACGACGCTCATCACCATATGTTTCTTTTATCTTCTTTAATTCTTCAACAATGATAAATAGCATTTTCTTTTCATGTTTCAAAAGATCCTGAAGATACGCAATGAGTTTTTTCTTTTCATGTAACTCATCTTCAACTTTCTTACGCTCTAGACCAGCGAGTTTTTGCAAACGCATATCAAGAATTGCCAATGCTTGCAATTCACTAAACTTAAACTTTTGCATCAAATTTTCTTTTGCAGCTCCAGTATCCTTTGATTTCTTTATAACAGAAATAACCTCGTCAATATGGTCTAGTGCTTTAGATAATCCTTCCAATATATGAGCGCGGGCTTCTGCTTTTTTTAATTCAAACTCCGTACGACGGCGCACAACTTCTTTTCTATGTAAAATAAAATTATGCAAAATTTCTTTTAGAGAAAGAAGTTGAGGGACCCCATCTACAAGGGCTGTCATGTTATAACCAAAATTTGATTCTAACTCTGTATGCTTATAAATATAATTAAGTGTACGTTGAGGATTCGCATCTGACTTTAATTCAATTACAATACGCGTATCATCAGTTGATTCATCACGAATATCGCGTATGCCTTTTAATTTCTTTTCTTGAACAAGATCAGCTATTTTTATAATAAGATTTGACCTAATCACACGATAAGGTAATGATGTAATTATAATTTGGTACTTCCCTGCTTTTGTTTCTTCAATATCTGCGTTGCCACGGGCGACAACACTACCACGTCCAGTTGTATAAGCTTGAGCAATATCTTTTTTATTATATACAATTCCTCCTAACGGAAAATCAGGCCCTTGCACATGCTCAAGAAGATCTTCATTCGTTGCTTTTGGATTATCAATAAGCGTAATTGTCGCATCAATTACTTCTCCTAAATTATGTGGAGGAATATTTGTTGCCATACCAACCGCAATTCCAAGAACGCCATTCAATAAAAGATTTGGCACTGATGCTGGCAATACAAGTGGCTCTGTACGTGTACTATCATAATTCGGGCCAAATTCTACTGTCTCTTTATCTAAATCTGCCAATAATTCACCTGAAATTCGTGACATCTTGGCTTCTGTATAACGCATAGCGGCCTGACTGTCGCCGTCAATAGAACCAAAGTTTCCTTGACCAAGAATAAGAGGATAACGATATGAAAATGGTTGAGTCACAGTAACCATTGCGTCATAAACAGATATATCACCATGAGGATGATATTTACCTAATACTTCTCCGACAATAGCCGCGGACTTACGGAATCTAGCGCCAGCAGTTAAACCCATGTCATGCATAGCATAAAGTATGCGACGATGCACTGGTTTTAGACCATCACGAACATCAGGAAGAGCCCGCGACGTTATAACAGACATAGCATATTCAATAAAAGAGTGCTTCATTTCATCAACAATACTAACCGGACGCACAGCGTCTCTTTTTGGAATTATGATACCCGATTCGTTCGATTCTTTTCTCGACATATATATTTGTATTATATCATATATTCACAAAAAAGAACATCATCGGAGACGAGTTACTATAATGTTAGTATCATAAAAATTAGACGACGCTATTCTATAAGAATATCGCCAGAATGGCGATATATTTTTTATTTCTTAGTTTTTTTATTGCTCCCACGGGTATTGCTCTGGTTCAGAAGGAAATGTTTGTGTTTCATCATTTAATACTTCAGAATCATCTGCAACGGTGTTAGCTTTATTTTCTTGTAGACCATCTTGAAAAGAGTCAATGTCTGCTCTTTCTATGATGTCAGAAATCCCATCTTTTATGACAGTAAAATCTTGCTCATTAAGTGAAGCTATATCGGTCTTTGTAATATTAAAACGAGGATTAGCAATTGATAAAAACCAAATACCAATTAAAATTACAGCGCATACAATAGTAACGCAATATGCAATATATTTTCGTACATGTTCTGGTTGCTTTCTTATATTATTGAGTGTTTTTTGTATTACCATACTATTTTATTATACACCAAGTACAAAAACTTGTCCTGTCAATGTTTCAATATCGTGACGTTTTATTGTTAACTTTTCCATTATTTCTGTTTTCTCCGCGCCAGCATCTTTTAAGAACTCAATCAATGCTTCATCTTTTATATCAGTATATCCCATTGGAATAATAATTTTTGGCGCAAGAGAAACAGCAAAACTGTGAGCATCAGAATCCGTAATCGACACAAAAACAATATCGCTATCTGTAATTTCTTCAAGAGCATCTGGCGGCAACATATCTTTACCAACCACAGAACCAAGAAATGCAATTTTCATATCATCAAAGTCAAATGAGTATACAGTATTTATTTTCCCATCTTCATCTGGCTTTGTCGTATTGAATCCATCAATCATAAGTCCATCTGATTCATATGACCCGGCACCATCAATACATAGCGGTTCTTTATCGCCATACGTAACTGTTTCAAAACCATTATAGCGATTTATATTAACGGTAGAAATGGCAATATCAGCGCCAAAACGCGTAACCTTTTCGCCCTTTTCCGGAGTGATAGGATTTAGTGCAATTATAGTATCCCCTGCCTGAACTTTAAAAAATTGTTCGCCGTTAAATGTGATTATCATATAAGTAATATGTACTGATTATAGCATATTTCTCTCTCATATGCTTGCTTATTCATCTATTTACCTTATATATCATATTTGTCTACGTGGGCAGATACAGGTAGATACAGTACGGTTATTATAGGTTAAAGTTATCCACAGACATTATTGTAAAATATAGTATAATGAAAACACAGAAAGTAAGACCTCTCGTGTTGGGTTACCGGATGGCAACCCGTTAAAACGAGGGGCTTTTCTTATTATGGAAATAATAATTTCTCGTCAATAATCTTATCCCTAATAATCTCATAAAATTCGAAATCTCCATGTTCATATTTTCTGAAAATGGCCCATGATAAAAAATCTACACTCTGTAATGATTTGTTATCATGAGAAGAGCGTAAATTGATTTTGAAATCAATATGTATCCTTTCTTGCATTGATTGAGTAATATACTGTATAAAATTATCTCGCAATCTTCTTTTTGTGTCCTTACGATCAACAATAAGATACGCGACTTTTTCTAATCCAAGAATTCCTATTTTATGCAACCTATCCATTAAAAGATTTGCTGTATAATTATATAAATAATTTTTCTGTTGTTGTAAATTAATATATACTTTCTCTTTATTAAGAATAATTGTCATTATTTTTAAGTCATCAATATTTGCAAGTAAACTAAGAACATTGCGCCTAGTGCCATCTTTTTCTTGTGATGCATGGAGTTCGCTTATATGCTTATGTTTCTGATGAAGTTTTTTCCATACCTTATCAGTTACTTTTTCTAAGTCTCTATAATTATTAATAATTGCAATTGTAAACAAAAACCACTTGCTTGATTTCTTGCTAAACCCCAGATCCCCACTTTCATCTAAAAAGATATACATATAATTTGTTTTTGTAGTTACACCATCTCTCTCAAAATCTTCTCCAATATAGTTGGATTAGCACTTCCATTGCTTACTTTCATACCTTGCCCAACAAGGAATTTAATCGCATTTTCTTTTCCTGCTTTAAAATCAGA